>ENA-OSET01004357-OSET01004357.1-sediment-metagenome-genome-assembly--contig:-NODE-4357-length-12568-cov-3.589625_pt1 | contig 12568 bp, 9 predicted proteins | sample MGYA00237882_ERZ534229 | MGnify/ENA primary metagenome ERZ534229 (study PRJEB26408, sample SAMN06266212) | sediment metagenome | isolation source: Hudson Canyon methane seep mesocosm | place: USA:Hudson...
AAAATTGTCAGATGCCAACATTGATGTGGCGCTGATTACCGATGACGACAATGTCTATTACCTGACCGGTTATTACGACTACCTTCATATGGAATTTGGGCGCCCAACCATTCTGGTGGTGCCCAAGGATGGCGAAGCTCTGCTAATCACTCCCACCATTGACTTCAACACCGCCAAGGTAGCAGCCCGGGTGGGTCAAATTGCGCCGTGGAATGACGGCATGGGCAATGAGTGGCGCGAAGAGCTGCCCGGCGCAGTGAAGTCGGCAGCCAAAGTGGCGATTGAACCGGACCACATGCCGCCGCCAGTGCGCGCCTATGTGAATGATCTGGTGGACGGAGACAAAATCACCAGCGTCACCCCGATCTTGAATGAAATGCGGATGATCAAATCTGCTGAAGAATTGCAACTCGCCCGTCATGCCGGGCAGGTGGCAACTGCGATGATGAATGCGGGACGGGCCACAATCGGCGACGGCGTGCCAGAGTTCGAAGTGGCCATCGCGACCAGCCAAGCGGGGACACGTAAGGCTGCTGAACTGCTGGCCGCACATTACGACGACCGGGACATGTCGCCCAACACTCATTTCCTGCAGATCATGGCCTCAGGCGAGGATATCGTAAAAACCCATCATCGTGCGTCGACCCGGATTATGCGGCACGGCGAGCCGGTATTCCTGTGCTTCTGCGGGATGACTAATTTCCACCGTTTCAAACTGGGCTTTGATCGCACATTCTGGATTGGCGAGCCGGATCCGGCGCAGGTTGCCGTCTATGAAGTCGCAGTGGCCAGCCAGAAAGCGGCTCTGGATGCCCTGCGTCCCGGTGTGACGGCTGAAAGCATTCATGCGAAATACGCCGAGGTCATTCAGGGGGCGGGCTATGAGTATCCGTTCCGCTGTGGTCGGGCGACCGGCTTTAGCTTTTTGGAGGCACCGCAGCTGGTCACCGGGGATACCACTATCATTCAGCCAGGCATGGTGCTGGCCGTCGATGGCTCGGTGTCTGTCGAGACGTTCCGCGCCCAGGTTGGCGACAGTTTTATCGTTACCGAAGATGGCTGGGAGCCACTCACCCATCACCCGAAATCCATCCAAGAGGTTATCATCTGATGTATAAATCCGGCGAAATCATCACCTCCAAACCTCGTAAACCCGAGATGAATGCCGGGCGGCACTGTCGCGCCCGCCTGGGATTTATCCTGATGTCCACCGATCTGGCGGCAGAGGCTGACTTTGGCGACATGGCACCCGAAGGGGTCGGCGTGCACATCACCCGGCTGAAAACGGATGACTACACAACAAATGAAACCCTGTCGCGCCATATTGAACACATGGCTGATGCCGCAGGCCGTATTCAGCCTGATACGAGACCCGACGTGGTGAGCTACAGCTGCACCAGCGGCTCTATCGTGATCGGCAAAGACCGGATCTTCAAAGAGATCCATGATGGCGCGCCTTGGGCGCAACCGATGTGCCTGGTGCAGGGGGTTCTGGACGCTTTGCACGAATTGGGCGCCAAGAAGCTGGTGGTTGGCACACCTTATCTGGATGAGATCAATACCGCTGAGGCAGAATTCCTGCTGAAAGAAGGGTTTGAGGTTCTGGATATTCAGGGTCTGAACCTTGAAACTGGGATTGAATTTGGTCAGGTGACACCGTCCTATTGGAAGAAATTTGCCATGGAAATCGACCATCCGGATGCCGATGTTATCTTCCTGAGTTGTGGTGGCGTGCGTTCGCTGGAAGTTGTGGAAGAGATCGAGCAGGCCACAGGCAAGCCGGTGATCACCTCGAACCAGGCGCAGATGTGGTCCTGCCTGCGTCGCGCTGGCATCATGGATGAACTGGAAGGTTTCGGCCAGATTTTCAAACATCCCGGCAAGGTGCTGAAAAGCACTATTTAAGGCCCAGAAAGACATCAAAAAATGACTAGATTTTCCGCATGGAATGTCTTTTGGCAGGGGATATCCGGCCAAAAGGGCTGGACTCGTCAGTGGCGTGATCCCGAACCAAAACCGCATTACGATGTGATCATTGTCGGCGGTGGATTGCATGGCCTCGCCACTGCTTATTACCTGGCCAAAAACCATGGCATTCGCAATATCGCGGTCCTTGAAAAGGGATGGATCGGTGGCGGCAATGCCGGGCGCAACACCACCATCGTGCGGTCGAACTACACGCAACCGGGCAACCGCGAATTCTATGAAGATTCGCTGAAACTCTGGGAAGAGCTGAGCCATGAGCTGAACTACAACGTGATGTTCAGCCAGCGTTCGCATATTACCCTGCTGCACAGTCCGGGTGCCGTGGATGCCGTCTCACGCGATTACAACATCATGCGGCGCACCGGGAATGCGGATGCCGGAATCTGGAGCCTTGAACAACTGAAAGAGGCGGTGCCGCATCTAAACTATGCTTCTGATGCGCGTTTTCCGATCATGGCGGCGGCGGTGCATAAACGGGCTGGAACCGCGCGCCATGATGCGGTGATCTGGGGCTATGCAAGGGCGGCGGATCAGTTCGGCATAGACATCATTCAGAACTGCGAAGTCACAGGTATCTTGCGTGAAGGAAGCAAGGTCACGACGATCGAGACCACACGCGGCAAAATCACCACAGGCAAGCTGGGACTTGCGGTGGCTGGCAATACCTCGCGTCTGTGGAACATGGCAGGGATGAGCCACCTGCCAATTGAATCGCACAAATTGCAGGCCTTTGTTTCAGAGCCGTTGAAACCCTTGCTGGACCAGGTGGTGGTCTTTGGCATGGGCGGCGCGCACTTCTATATTTCACAGTCTGACAAGGGTGGCATGGTCTTTGGCGGCGATTTGGACTGGTACAAGTCCTATGCGCAAAAGGGCAACCTGCCGATTGTACAGGACGTAGCCGAGGCGGCGATGTCAGTGTTGCCCTGTCTGGGCCGGGTGCGGCTGCTGCGGCATTGGTCGGGAGTGGTTGATATGTCGATGGATGGGTCACATTTCATCTCAAAAACGCCCATCGACAACCTCTATCTGAACGCGGGTTGGAACTACGGCGGCTTCAAGGCCACTCCGGCTTCGGGCACATATTTTGCCGATCTGATTGCCAATGATCGTCCCCATAAGGTGATCGCCGATCATGACCTGAAGCGGTTTGAGCGTGGCATCCAATTGGATGAGCGCGGCGCTGGCCCAGATCCGAAACTGCACGGATAAGGATAAACAGAATGATAAGAATACCCTGTCCGTTTTGCGGCACCCGAGATCACAGTGAGTTCACTTATGGTGGGGATGGCTCGATCATATACCCCAGCCTGGATGCGCCGATGCAGGATTGGCATGATGCAGTGTTTCAGCGCGAAAACATCTGTGGTGTGCAAGTCGAGACCTGGCAGCATGCGAACGGCTGCCGCATGTGGATCTATGTCGAGCGCGATACCATGACCCACGAAATCCATTCCGTTCGCGCCGCCCATCCAGACATGGCCGTCGCGCTAGAGGTGACAATATGACCGGAACACGTCTGAACAGCGGTGGGCGGATCGATCGCAGCCGCCCGCTCCGGTTCACCTGGGACGGCAGATCCTACCAGGGTTATGCCGGTGACACGCTTGCCTCGGCTCTGATGGCCGGGGGGGAAGTGATCCTGGGCCGTAGTTTCAAATACCACCGCCCGCGTGGCATCATGTCCGCGGGTGTTGAGGAGTCCGGAGCCATCGTCACCCTCGGCACAGGCGATCGGGTCGAGCCCAATGCCAAGGCCACCATGGTTGAACTGTTCGACGGGTTGGCCGCCAAAGGGCAGAACGCTTGGCCAAGTGTTCGCAACGATGTTGGCTCTGCCTTGGGTCTGTTCGGCCGGTTTTTCTCGGCCGGGTTTTACTACAAAACCTTCATGGGGTTGCCGCCATTTGAATGGGGCCGTGGGACCGGCGTCTGGATGCAGTATGAGAAACTGATCCGTAAAGCCGCCGGTATGGGGGAAGCAGCCCGTGTCGCTGATCCAGATACCTATGATCATGTGCATGCTTTTTGTGATATTCTGGTTGTTGGTTCTGGCCCTGCGGGCATGAGTGCTGCGCTGCAAGCCGCAAAGCTGGGCAAGGATGTAATCCTGGTTGAGCAGGATTTTGAGCTTGGTGGCGATCTCCTTAATCAGCGAGACCCAATGAGTGAGGCGCAGCGCCAAGAACAGGTAACAGCGCTTGAGGTTGCAGGCGTTCGGATCATGACGCGCACAACTGCCTTTGGCCTTTATGATTACGGTACAGCAGGTCTATTGCAGCGGGTAACGGATCATTTGGCGGTGAAACCGGATCATTCACCGCGCCAGCGGTTCTGGACCGTACGGGCAGGAGCGACCATTCTGGCAACGGGGGCATTGGAGCGCACTCTTGCCTTTGAAAACAATGATCGCCCCGGTGTGATGACATCCGCTGCCGCCCGAAGCTATCTGAACCGTTTTGGCGTTTTGCCCGGCCAGAAAATCGTGCTGAGTACCAATAACGATTCCGCCTATGTGACTGCCGCCGAGCTGGCACAGGCTGGTGCAAAAATCACTTTGGTTGATCTGAGGGCAGAGATTTCCCCTAATTTGTCAGCGCTGATGAAATCGGCCGGTGTCAAAATGAAAACGGGTCTCGCCCCTCGTAAAGCATTGGGCAAAAAATCCGTCACCGGAGTACAATTGGCACGGCCTCAAGATGACAGGTGGATAGCTGCGGAAACCTTGCCCTGTGACCTGTTGTTGGTCTCGGCGGGCTGGTCGCCAGTGGTGAACCTGCTGTCGCATCGTGGCGCCAAACCGGTCTGGGATCAAACATTGGCTTGCTTCCTGCCAGCACCTTGTTCAGAGAACGTCACTATGGCCGGAGCCGCCGCCGGTCACTGGAACACTATGGATTGCGCGGCATCAGGCGTCGCGGCCGCACATCTGGCCACGGGCCAAAAGGCTGACGAGATTGCCTTGGCTGGCTGGGAGACACCCATCAAGCCTGTCTATGAGGTGCGCTTGGCCGGCAAAAAGACCAAGAGCTTTGTTGACCTGCAACATGATGTCACCAGCAGTGATATACGCTTGGCACATCAAGAGGGATTTGTCTCGGTCGAGCACCTCAAACGCTATACCACCTTGGGCATGGCGACAGATCAGGGCAAGATGGGCAACATCATCGGCCTGGCCCTGATGGCAGAAGCCCTGGGCAAAGACATCCCTGCCGTGGGCACCACTCGTTTCCGGCCGCCTTATACACCAGTGGCGATTGGGGCCCTGGCGGGGCGTAATACAGGCAGTCATTTTAAGGTCCTGCGCCGCACCCCGTTGCATGACTGGAACCTGCGCCATGGCGCCACCATGACTGATGCGGGTCTTTGGCACCGGCCATGGTATTTTGCCCGAAAGGGAGAGAGTTTCAACGAGACTTACATTCGAGAGGCCACCACGGTACGTGATACCCTCGGCATTTGTGATGTGAGCTCACTGGGCAAAATCGCGGTACAGGGGCCGGATGCTTCGGAGTTTCTGAACCGAATCTACAGCAATGCCTTTGCCAAACTGGCCGTGGGTAAGGCGCGCTATGGCATCATGCTGCGTGATGATGGCATGGTTCTGGACGATGGCACCACCTGGCGGCTGTCGGAAAATGACTTTCTGTTGACCACAACCACCACTGGGGCCGGCAAGGTCATGGTCTGGCTGGAAGAGTTGTTGCAGCTGCGGTGGCCAGAGTTGAAAGTCCACGTCAGCTCTGTCTCGGATCAATGGGCTGGCGTTTCCGTAGCGGGTCCTAAAACCCGTGCGGCAATTGCTGCCTGTCTGGAGGACCCAGAGGCAATTTCTGCGGAAAACCTGCCCTTTATGGGCGTGAGGGAGACCCGCCTTAAAGGCGGGATCAAGTGCCTGATTGCGCGGATTAGTTTTTCGGGCGAGCTCGCCTATGAGGTCTATGTCCCTGCCAACAATGGCGAGGCGATGATGGACTTGTTGTGGGCCACATCAGAGCCTTTAGGGGGGTGCCTGTATGGCCTTGAGGCTCTTGGCACTCTCAGAATTGAAAAGGGGCATGTTACGGGCGCAGAACTGGATGGTCGGGTGACGATTGATGATGCGGGTCTGGGCAAGATGGCCTCGCTCAAGAAGTCCTTTATCGGTAGCGCCCTGCGCAAACGTCCAGCGCTGGAACGGTCAGATCGACCACAGTTGGTCGGAATCTTCCCGAAAGACCGTAGCGAGAGTTTCAACGGTGGCGCTTTGCTTTGCAATCCAGGGGAAATCTCGGGATTTGGCGAAGGGTGGATCACCGCAGTGACCCATTCTCCGGCCCTCGGGCACTGGATTGGCATTGGTTTTATATCCGGCGGGCATGACGCCTGGCAGGGCAAATCGGTGACTGCAACCGATCCGGTACGAAAGGGCGATGTGACCGTCGAGATCGTCTCCCCTCATATGTTTGACCCAAAAGGAGAGCGGATGCATGGCTAATCCAACTTCATTTATGCAGACCGGACGTCAGCCGGACAACCTTGGCGTCATTGGGGCGGCAGGTGTCACCCTGGAAGAGATCTCAGGTTTCGGCATGGTGCAAATTTCCGCTTGGGGCGCGACTCTGGCGCAAACCGGTGCTGAGGTCGCTGCTATGGCAGGCTGCGCGCAAGCACCCATGCCAGGCCAGAGCGTTGCCGGCTCGAAGGCGGTTGTGTTGCGGGTTGAACCGTTGAAGTGGTGGTTGGTTACCCCTCCCAGAGCAGTGATTTCTGCATCAAAACTGGCGCCAGATGTTGGCGCGGTTCTGGACATGCAGGATTCGCGGTGCTGGCTGCGTGTGGGAGGCGATCATGCTGAGATCCTTCTCAACCATTTTTTACCGCTGAACCTAAGGCCTTCAGCCTTTCCAGTGAGGGCCGTGGCAAGCACGGTGTTTCATCATGTTGGCGTCACCCTTTGGCGTGAGGAGAAACACTTCAATATGTTGATACCGCGCAGCTCTGCCCAGTCTTTGTGTGAACTGCTCTTTGAAAGCGCGCGACAATATGGGGTGGGCGAAACATAGCCACCCCTGGAAGTTCCCTGGCCGGGTGGAAACTGAATGAAACCATTGATATAACCCGAATTTTAACTACATCACACTCAGTGATCGAAAGTTTCAACAATCGAGTGGAAAGTGACGACGCAGCATTGAAATGCCTGGGCTACCGACAAAGTTTCTGACCATTGCGAACCGTAAAGGCCACGTTTCAAGGAATAGAAACGATCAGAACGATCAAAAACGGGCACATTCATACTAAGCAACCTGGCGTCAGAGACGAGATTACCTTCATCCAAAATATATTCGCATTGGCAGCGTAACATGCCCAAATCATCGACTGCTCTGTATCCTGCTTGAATAATGCAACAGTCGCCGCTGAACTCTTCGAAGAAAAAGTCTGTGACCAGGCAACATGATACTCCAAAATCAACCCCGCTCAAAGGTCGCAGTCCGCGTATTGCTCACAACAACACACGCATCATTACCCTAGCCTATTTCAAAGGCTGGATCTAAGCTTTGGGTCATGAAGTTTAAGCAACGGAGACTGCGCATGAGCGTATTTGACGAAGATCTGTTCCTAAAAGGACTCGAGCAACGCAAGGCCACCCTGGGCGCTGAATATGTTGAAAAGAACCTGGCTGCCGCTGATGACTTTTCACGACCTTTCCAGGAAGCCATGACCGCATGGTGCTGGGGTTTCGGGTGGGGTGACGACGTCATCGACGCCAAGACACGCTCAATGATGAACCTGTCAATGCTTGGGGCGTTGGGTAAGATGCACGAATGGGAGATCCACTGCCGCGGTGCAATTACCAATGGCGTCACACAAGAGGAACTCCGGGCCATCATCCACGTGATTGGAATTTATTGCGGTGTACCCCAAGCAATAGAGTGTTTTCGCGTGGCGCGAAAAGTGCTGGAGATCGAAGAGCCTTAGCAGCGTTCTCAACGTTCACTTGCATAGGTAATTGCTTGATTACCTCGAGGATTTGAGGAGCGTACTCGGGTAAAACCTTCATCCACTATACCAAAAAACGCGGTTCTGGAGCGAAATATTTCGGACCGCGCCCAAGGGGGGCTATTGCTGGCTTAGGATAGAGCCTACTCGGGGCCGCTATTATGTTTCATGCATTTGGCAAATGTCTCTGAGATGCCTAATGACTTGCTCCATATAGCTATCATCATAACCGGACTCATTCGTAAGGACACTCAAATAGGCGCAAGACAGCCCGGTTTTCTGATCAACCATTAGGAACTGCCCCCCGTATCCGGCATGCCCGATAAACCGGCCATCTGTCATCACGTGATTGCTGTAGCGAAGCCAGTCCTTAGGCGGTGACATAGAGGGGGCCTGGCGCGATACGGTGGTCTGCAAGAAAGGATGATTTCCGGGACTGCAACCCTCTTTGGTGAACAACAAGCCAAACCGGGCAAGATCCATGGCGCTAAGACAGCCGCCGCCCGAAAATGCAGGCAACCTGTCGCAGCTGGCACTAATAGTAAAAGATCCTTCATATCCGGCCAAATCCGTAATGTCTTCGATCAACGAGGCCAGGGGACGCGGGCTGACTTGGGCGCAAATAAGGGTTAGAACATCGGTGTTGGCCGATTTGTAATCGGCGTGACCAGATCGGTTGGTCAAATCCCCGCCTGTAATGCTGAAGGCAAACTCACGCAGGCTCAGGTCTGGCTGACCTTCTGGCGGTAGCCGCCAGCCCAATGCAATTTCCTCCCGGTAACAATCTGCCTGTGGATTGGCGTAATCCTCGGTAAAATTGTTGGCAATGTTCATGTCCAACAGATCCTGCAGCACAGCCCCCCGGTACCCAGAGCCAATGTCTGGCAGATAGTGATCCACTGTCTGGCCCAGATCCAGCAGCCCCTGCTTTTGCAGCAGACCAACGATAAGATGGATATGCATCTTGGTGATGGATTGGATGGAATGCGGTTGTGTGACTGAAAAGTCCAGTGCCGCCCGTGCCAACAAAATCTGATCTTCGCGCAGGCAGACCAACGCTGAAAATGCCTCTGTTCCAGTTAGGGCCGTAACAGAGGCATGCGCCGCGAGGTCCGGGTCTTCATTTGGGACCAGCTGCAACACATTGCGCGAGCGAAACATCATGGACCGTCGGAACAATTGATGCGCGTTGTGAAATCCGTGACGACGGTGCGGCGGGCTGTTCCAGCGTTGTTTGTGGGTCTTTCCAACATCTAAGTCAGGGTTTGGAGAGACCTTTCGTGTCATGTCCCGGCCTCGGTATGGATCAGAACATCGACGGCCAACGCCTTATCCTCATAGACAAATAACGGGTTGATTTCCAACTCTACAATCGGGGTGTCACTGGTCTGCACAAAGGCGGCCAAGTCTGCCAGATGCGAGGCCAAGGCATCAAAGTCTACAACAGGTAGCCCCCGAAATCCCTGCATTAGCTTGGCACCCTTAAGGCTGGCAATCGCTGCGCGAATATCCTGTTGGCCACAGGGCAGCAGCAGCGTTGTGGCATCGCCGATCAGCTCTACCAGCACGCCGCCCGAGCCAAGTGTCATCGCCAGGCCAAACAGCGGGTCATGTCGGATGCCAACAATCAGCTCCGCTACCGGGGGTTTTGCCATTGCCTCGATCAGGAAACAGTCAGTGACGGCTGTCTTGTCATAGGCCAAAACCGCCGCCCGCATGGCCGTTAGGGCCTGCGCCACCGCCTCGACGTTGTTTAGGCCCAGGGCAACCGCACCTGCCTCGGTCTTGTGCGCCAGTTTGGGACCCATCATTTTGATCACAACCGGAAAGCCGATTACGGCCGCAACATCAGCGGCATTGGCACCAGAAACACATTGCCCAGCAGGGACTGCCAGACCTGCATCGGCCAGCAGAGATTTCCCCTTAGCCTCGTCCATGAGTACCATATTTTCAGATATCGTCCGGGGCGCCAGCGCAGACGTCGGATTTTCCAGAATACTGGCAGCGCGTTGACGCCATTGCGCTGCTGCCGCTATCGCATTCAGCGTTTCGTGTATGCCCTGCATCGGCGCCACACCGTTTTCAATCAGCAAGGCGCGGGTTTCTACATCCATGTTTTCAGGCAGGGTTGCACAGATTGCAGCAGGCACCCCTGATTTGGCCGCAGCCCTGGCAAAGGCTTTGGCATCATTCTGATAACAGAATTTGGATTCATCCAGTCCCGGTGCTGGATAGTCCTGCAACAAAAGAGCTGAATCCACATCATTGCCCGCAATGGCAGTGGCGAAAACCGGCTCTGTAAACTCGGATTGACCCCAAATTGGCGTGGTATAATCCAGCGGATTCGACACCGTGGCTATGGCTGGCAGAAGCTTGGTTAGAGCCCGCGCCTGATCTTCATCGCAGGCAGGAAAGTCCAGGCCGATGGTCTCGGCGTGATCCGCCAACATAGTCGCGCCGCCACCTGAACAGGTGAAACCAGCCACTTTGTTTCCGGCGGGTGCGCCCACTACACACAGGTATTTCAGAGTTTCCAGAAACTGCGACGGACTGGTCACACTGATGACAGCCAACCTGTCAAACAGGGCTTGATATAGCTCATTGGCCCCAGACAAGGACCCTGTGTGGCTGATTGTCAAGGCGCTGCCAATCGCCGAGCTACCGGTTTTCAAGGCCACTATGGGTGTATTTGCCCGCAAAGCTTTCAACGCAGCACGTTCGAATTTGGGGATGTCCTGCAATCCTTCGATATGCACACCAATGGCGCGCACCGCCGGGTTTTCACACAGAACCTCGATGAAATCCTCGAGCCCCATGACTGCCTGATTGCCGGCCGAGATCATATGGGTCAGCGGCAAGGACCGCTGGCTCATGGTGATATCAGACGAAAACATACCGCTTTGGGTGATAATTGCAGCGCCATAACCCGGCGAGTCGCCGCCGTGGGCAAAAGGCCACAGCGCTGTATTGTCCAGGTAATTGATCACACCGTAACAATTGGGTCCGATCAAGGCCATGTCGCCCACGGCGGTTTTCAGGCGGTTTTCAGCCTCGGCGCCGTCGGCACCGGATTCTTTGAAACCGGCCGAATAGCAGACAACACCGCCGGCCCCCATTGCAGACAACTTGGCAATGGTTTCTAGGGCGGCGGTAACAGGCACTGCCAGAAACACCGCATCAGGGGCCTGCGGAAGATCATCGATGCTGGCATAGCAAGGGATACCTGCCAGCTCGGCACGTTTGGGGTTTACCGGCCAGAATTCACCGGTGAACCCACGCCTGCGCGCCTCGCCAATGGCGACAATTGCATCCGCGCCGCCAACAAAGGCGATATGGCGCGGCGACATCAGGCGGTCGAAATTTTTGCGCTGTTCAGGGGTCATGCACCCAGTGGCCTCAGGATAGAGCGGGTGATGATATGGCGCTGAATTTCCGAAGTGCCATCCCAGATCCGTTCCAGCCGACTGTCGCGCCACAGTCGATGTACCGGCAGCTCCTCCATCAGCCCCATGCCGCCAAAAATCTGCACGGTGTCATCCGCCACCTTGTTCAGCATCTCCGAGCAGTAGACCTTGACCATAGCGGCGTCCATGTCCTCCATCTGTCCGGCGTCGGCACGGCGCACCGCGTCAGCAACCAGAAGATCAGCTGTGCGCAGACCAATCGTCATATCCGCCAGCCGGAACCCGGTGGCCTGAAAGCTGCCAATCGGTTTGCCAAACTGTTTGCGGTTCGCGGCCCAGTCCGTCGCCATTTCGAGAAGCCGTTCAGCCTTGCCGCAGCAGGTTGTTCCCACCCAGATCCGGCCCATGCCGAGCCATTTGCCCGACAGTTCCAGGCCTTTGCCCTCGGCCCCGAGAATCTGGTCCGGACCAAGACGCACGTCGTCGAAACTCAACTCGAATGTCTTGTATCCGCGATAGCTGACGCATTTGTTGCCCTCGCGGATGTCGAAGCCCTTCAGGCCAACATCAACAAGGAATGCGGTGACACGTTTGCGTGGGCCGCGGGGCGTTTCATCATATCCGGTCACAGCAAACACAATGGCAAAATCCGGCATGCAGGGACCCGAGATAAAATGCTTGCTGCCATTCAGGATCCAGTCATCGCCATCGCGTTTGGCGTTGGTTTTCATTCCCATTACATCCGAACCCGCCCCGGGTTCTGTCAGGGCAAACAGCTCGCGCTTTTCGCCGGTTACGCAGGGCTCCAGGTAGCGGGCGACCTGGTCACCTTCGCAGGCCAACAGCAGTTCGGTTGGGCGCGCGATCCAGGAATGCAGCGCATGGCTGGTTCTTCCGTACTCCCGCTCGACCACCGACATGGCAGTGTAATTCAAGCCGCCACCGCCAACCCGCTCAGGGAGGTTCGAAGCGAACAGACCGATCTCTTTGGAACGCGCCTCGATCTGACGGCCGATCTCTTCCGGGACATAGCCCAACCGGTCCACCTCTTCCTCATGGGGCAGCAATTCCCCTTCAATAAAGGCGCGGACGGTAGTTTTTAGAAGCTCGTTCTCGTGGGAATCTGTGTGAGTCACATCTTCCTCCTTTAGGTATCTATGGAGTTTTCGATTTGTGCCCGGCGGCGCGACAGGATGGCA
>ENA-OSET01004359-OSET01004359.1-sediment-metagenome-genome-assembly--contig:-NODE-4359-length-12564-cov-3.432290_pt1 | contig 12564 bp, 7 predicted proteins | sample MGYA00237882_ERZ534229 | MGnify/ENA primary metagenome ERZ534229 (study PRJEB26408, sample SAMN06266212) | sediment metagenome | isolation source: Hudson Canyon methane seep mesocosm | place: USA:Hudson...
TATTGCTCAATGGTATTAATAATACTTTTCTCTGTACTAGATAAAGTGTAATAAACATGATTAGAATGCCAAAGCCAAACAAAAATGAGAAGTTGACTAAATCCGTAGAGGCTTGGTTTAGTGCTTCGGACTCATTATGGGCTATAAAAACATAGTATTTTCTTAGGCGGTTAACCTTTGGGTTAATCATATGAACAGTCGTTAAATTGTAGAAAACATTGTTCTTAATTAAATATGGCTTAACATCACTTGTGTTTTTTTTCAGTTGTAAAAAAATATCGTAGTCGATGGCGTTAAGACCTTTCTTAACACTCAAACCAATGTTTTGATGATAATTATCTGAATCTATCGTGTTTTCAAATTGATCAATGACAACTAAGCGTAATATATTATTGCGAGCAGCTAAAGAGCCTACGACTCTAAATAAATTGGCAGGTTTTGCGTCAGTTTCTGTTGCAATTACGAGCGAGTCAGAAACATTCTTAGTGATTACTTGAAATTGATTCAGTAACGTTTTGTTTGCTTGGTATTTATATACCGTGACTAAGGTGACTAGTAACACTAAACCCACTCCCATGATGGGTAGAGTGAGCTTCAGTGTCAGAGATGAATTTAACTTTTTGATCCATAACATTATTTATGGATTCCGAATGAATTCATGACTATTAAAGCGCTCCCTTATAGACAAAATTTGGTAATTTTTCACAGTTTGCATTAATCGCATCGATGTTCACGAGTGTTTTGCAAACCTCAATAACAGATTGTTGTAACTTGTCAGGAGATTGAAAAATTTCTTTTTGGCCTTCAAGGTTTACTATTTTAAGGTCGGATAACACATCTGCAAAATCTTTTGTTGAAATGCCTTCTCTTTGAGCCATGATGTTTAAGGCATCTTCAGGGTTGTGTTGGTAATGTTCTAATGCCATTTGCCAGACTTTGTGAAGTTTAGGTACAAAGCCTGGGTTTTCCGCTAATGCTTTTTTGGATATGGAAATGGTATCGATTATTTCTTTTGGTATTTCTACGCTACTAAAAACTATGTGGAATTCATCTTGTTTAAGGATGTTTATTGAAACCGGAGGATAGCTGATAAATGCATCGATTGTTTTATTTTGCATGAGGCTTTCGCCATTCATTTGTTCAACATTGACGATATTCACATCATTCAAGCTTAAACCTGCTTTCGCTAAAGCTCTTTGTAGTAAAAATATACCTAAAGATGAAACTTCACAGCCAATTTTTTTACCTTTAAGTTCAGATATATTTGAAAATTCTTTGCGGGTGATGATGACATCACCACCATTTGAATAATCAGGCACCATTACAATTTCAAGTGGCTCATTTCCAAGCGTCTGTGCTTGAACTGCCTCAATTACTGTACTAGCCAAACCATCGGTGTAACCATTTACATATGAGCGTTGAGCATCGGAAAGAGAGCCTAGTTGTACTAATTTTGCATTTAGACCGACTTCTATGAAAAAACCTTTCTGTTCGGCTAAGAAAAGAAACTCATAGCCAGGCCAAGGATTTATTGCAATTTCTACAGGGGGTGTTTCTTTCTTACCGCACGCACATAAGAGGAAGGTGATGAAAATAAGACCTAATAGTGAGAAGGGCTTCATGTAGGGCTCTCTTTTTAGATGCTCGCTAAATTTAAGATGGTGAATGTTTTAATTTTTATTAAAATTGTAGTGTAGAAATGAGATAAAGCACGTAATGATGACTGTTTTAAGCTATTTAAGACTAATTATTTATATTTCCATTAGCATACTCTCGGTCAACCAAATAATAGGTGTTGAAAAGAAATACGCTTGATATTTTCTGTGTTGATCTTGTTGTTGATTGAATGCTGTAATATTGTTTTTAATCAGAAAATATAAAGGTGAGAGAAGAATCCAGAAACTTACCTGAAAATTTAGTGAAATGAGCTAATTTAATGGAGATTTTATGAAATTATACGGCGTGGGTAAGTCTAGATCATTCAGAACTATTTGGGCTGCTGAAGAAGCTGGCGTAGTTTATGAATATGTGGAAGTTGAGTTTGGTGGAACGGGTGACAATGGATCTGGCGGAAGTACTTATCGTCAACTGAATTATCAAGGTAAAGTGCCTACGATGATCGATGGCGAGCTAGTACTGACAGAAAGTGCTGCGATCGTTAATTACATCGCAACAAAAAATACGGCTTTAAATTTAATTCCTCAAGAGGGGAGTATTGAACGAGCTTTGTATGACCAGCTTGCCTTTTTTGTTCTTACTGACCTTGAACAGCCTTTGTGGACAAATGGAAAGCATCGATTTGCCATTCCTGAAAAATGGCGTGTTCCTCAAGTATTGGAAACAACGCATTGGGAATTTGAAAAATCGCAAAAAGCATTAAAGAACCTGATTGGGACAGAACCTGAATTTGCAATGGGTGATCGCTTTACTATGGCTGATGTTCTAGTGGCACACACGCTTATTTGGGCTGAGAATTTTAAATTTGAGCTTTATGACGGCTTCCGCGATTATAAAAATCGGATGATAGATAGGGCCGCTTGTCAGGCTGCATTAGCAAAACTTACATAGCTCCTCGCACTAAAGTTGTGTTGATTTTGGCATTGTAGAGAGTGCGTGAGGTGTGTAAGTTAAGTTTTATCGCTTAAATCAGCATAAAAACTGTGAGAGAGGCCTTTTATGCTGATCACTTGTTTATAAGGTCACTTAGAAATGAGTCTCCGATTGCCATTCTCTATATTTATACTGAATACCCCTTGCTCTTCGGTATCTGTGGCCAAGAGCGAATGGGTCGTTTTATTAAAACTAATGCCTGATAGCTTTTTGAAGCTTGGGCCAGAACCTACGGCCTGGTTTGATAAAACAGTACGATTACCATTTTCCAAATTGATAGAGACGATTGAATTTAGTTTCTCATCCGCAATATAAGCTGTATTTTCAGTAACGTCTAAATCAATTGCGACAGGTTTTAGTAAGCTAACACCTGATCCTTTCGTAAGTGATGATAAAACTTTAGAAGTATTGTTACTTGTATCCCAAACAACGACAGCTTTTAGAGCGCTGTCTACGACATATACACGTTTATTTATGTCATCAAATACAGTATCTAATGGCTTTGATAACTTAATGTTTCTGTTGTTAGTTAAATATTTTCTAGCAGCAATGGTTGTGGTGTGGTTAACAAGCTTAACAGCTTGAACGCGGTCAAGATAAATATCGCTCACTAATATTCTATTATTATCGTCATCATAGCTAATTCCGTTTGGTAGTTTGAATTCAGCAGCACCTTCTATCGGGCTAGGGTTAATCAAGCTACGATTACCTGTCATCAAATCTACTTCTAATATGCTGGCTTGTTCACGCATACTTACCCATGCTTTACTGAAGTCGGAGTTCAACGCAATGCCAATAGGGCTATTCATGCGAGGGCCGGAACCAACTTCTACGATGTTATCGGAACCTGCGGTTGATATGATATGGCGGTTACCCGTGGCTAAGTCGATCGAAACTAGGGCTTCTAAGGTACTATCGAGGACTAAAGCTGTTTCACTACCTGTATGTCTAAGTGATTTAGGGTTAGGTAGGGTGGGGCCATTACCATGGCGGTTACTGATAAACAGCTCTCGTTTACCAGTATCTAACGCGACTGAAAAAATAACATTGAGCTCGGTATCGGATACGAGTAAACGTTCACTCTGAACGTCCATGGCCACTTGGTTGAAATATTTAAATGGCGCGCCGTGTGAATCTTCAGTGCCAGAAAGTATGGATCGTGAGCCTGTGTTACTGTCAATTTCGATGATACGTTGTGTGTCTTCGTCGAGTAGCCATAACTTCTCTGAGTAAGCAGTTATATCTTTAATGTATGAAAATACGATTTCTCTATCTTGTTCTTCAAATATAAGGTTGGTTTTATCGCCAGTTTTGATATCTATTGAAAGAATACGGTTGGCAGTACCATCTGCACAAAATAAGCGGTTATTGTGAAAGACGATAGCGGAAGGAGTGATGAATTCAGGACCATTTTTAGTATTGTCAGATATGATCGGCCAATCATTCGATGCAAGTCCGCCCTCTAGGTCATAGGCTTTAATAGTGCCACCCGTTTCAGAATCTTCTGGTGCAAATAATACATATAAGATTCGTTTGTTTTGGTCGATAGTAATATCAATGACATTATTTAAACCAGCTGCAAGTACTTTGATATTATTTGTAACATCTCGGGAAAGGATACCTTGCGTAATCGGTTGTGTTTCTCGTAAATCAAGAATGATTTCATTATTTCCGATGATATCAAAAACACTTCTATGCGGTCGGAGTAAGCCAGACTCGTCACTATTTGCTGTGATTTGATAGAGGGACGGGGAGGTTAGGTTACTTGAGTAATTAGACTGTTGAAGCGCATCGTTAATAAGAAGGTTGTCGCTATTTTCATCAATAACAATGGTACTTGGTGCAGTAAACATGGTGTTTAATCGAGTAAATGTTAGGTCATATAGTTTGTTGGACTTGTTGCCAGCCTGGTCCTCCGATTCTATTTCCAGCTGGCTTATTTTACTGTGTAAAGGCAGGTTAATAGACCAGTTCTCATAACCATCTTCGCTTTCAGTTTCAAATCCATTCACTGTAATAGTGGTGATGGCGCTTCTATCGTCTGAGCTTGAGCCTGTGATATGAATTGATGAATTTGTGGTTGTTCGGCTAAATAATGGTGATTTAAGTGTTGATTCTGGTGCGTTTGTATCGGGAATGCTTGCAGCGCTACTATCATCGCTACCAGTTTCGTTAGTATTACCTTCAACGCTAATATCAGTGTCGCTACTACCGCCACCACAAGCGCTTAAGCTTATGACGATAAGTAATAGGTACAAACTGTAGGTTTTTTTGTCGCGTAAAGTCTTGAGAAAATTTGTCATAAATATATTCTTAATCTGTCAGCGGCACCAAGCATATGTCGCTTGATGCCTATCCATTTAGTTAACTTAAGAGGGGGTGACTACTGAATAATAGTTTCCAAACTCCAGGAGTTGAGTGTTCCCGTATTAGAAAGTGTTGCAGCATCTTGTACTTCTAAGGACCATAAACCCTGACTAGACTCCCCATTAAATGCATTAAGCGCATTGTGTGGAATTAACGTTCCGCTAATCCCTGGTGATGCGTTACACACATTTTCTACAGCGCTAGTGCCTTCATCATCGAAGGTGGCGTTGACATCATCATTTGCGCAGCCAAAGTCAAAAAAGCTACCGGTGGTTCCCGGTCTATCCATGATAACTACTGATGTGTTGTTTGGGCTGGTTAGTGTGATGATAAGATCGCCCGGGCGGCCATGTGGCAGGTCGATAAACACATTCAAGTCTGCGATTTGTCTGTCGTCATCAATATTCATGCTTGTTACCGCAGATCCTGAGCTAACTGACATGCCAGGGCTGGCACTAAATGTTTTGCTGATAGGAATTAAGGTAACCGTTCTTGTTAGTGTTGTTGCTGCATTTCCAGCATTATCTGAAACGTTGTATGTAACAGTATATGTGCCGGCAATATTTGTATTTACACTGCTTGAATCAATTACAATACTGGGCGTGATATTTCCATCTGAGTTATCCAGTGCTTCTGCACCCAGCTCAACATAAGCGTGACCTACGATAATAGATTGAGGATTATCGCCCAGTAAAGTGAGGATTGGTGGTGTTGTATCTGGAAGAGGTAAAACAGTAAATGTTCTGAACTCGGTTACACTGTTGCTTGCGCTGTCCGAAACTGTGTATGAGATGCTATAGCTGCCAATTGCATTAGTATTGATGGCACTAGTATCGATTAAGATATTGTCTGAGATATCACCATCTAAATTATCACTTGCTGTCGCACCTTGCTCAACATAAGTATTACCTACAATAATTTCTTGTGGGTTATCACCTAATATAGTGATGTTTGGTGGGGTTGTATCAGGCGCTGCGGTAATTATTATGGTACGAATGACGGTTAACGCAGTATTACCTGCTTGGTCGGAAACGTTGTAAGTGATTGGGTAGCTTCCAACGATGGTTGGGTTTACAGCGCTAATATCAACCGCTACGAGACCAGTGATGATGCCATCTATGTTATCTGTTGCAGTATAGCCAGGTTCGTTATACGCCGTACCTTGTACAACTTCCATAGGGTTATCGCCTATAAGGGCGATAACAGGTGGGGTGGTATCCTGTACATCGGAAACATTGACTATACGTGTAACAGTTGTCGCGTTATTTGCATTATCTGAAACGTTGTATGTGACCGAATAGCTACCTATAACGCTGGGGTCTACCGCACTGGCATTTACGACTACGTTGTTGGTTAGATCTCCATCGGTGTCATCATTAGCAGTATGGCCAAGCTCAATATAGGAGTCATTGATTGTTAGCTCTAAAGGGTTGTCGCCTAATAAAGTAATAGTTGGCGGCACTGTATCAGGTGCTGTTGTAATCACTACTGTGCGAGTGATCGTTAACGATGCGTTATTTGCTTGGTCTGATACGTTGTAGGTGATTGGGTAGCTTCCAACGACGCTTGGATTTACCGCACTCAAATCAACTACTACGAGCCCCGTAATAGTGCCATCAATGTTGTCCGTCGCAGTATAGCCAGGTTCATTATAAGCTGTGCCTTGTACGACCTCTATCGGATTGTCGCCTAGCAAGGTAATCACGGGTGGAGTAGTGTCGGGTATATCCGATACATTGACTTGTCTTGTAACCGTGGCAGGGTTATGTGCATTATCTGATACGCTGTAGATAACCGAATAGCTGCCAATAACACTGGTGTTGACCGAGCTAGCATCGACAATAACACTGCCGGTAAGATCTCCGTCAATATTATCGGTAGCCGTATAGCCTAGTTCGTTATAGGCATCATTGATAGTAAGTTCTAAAGGGTTAGCGCCTGTTAGAGTAATGGTCGGAGGTATTATGTCGGGTGCGGTGATAATGGTAACTGTTCGTGTAACTGTTAGTGCGGCGTTACTTGCTTGGTCAGATACATTATAAGTAACGGGGTAGCTACCAACTACGCTTGTGTTGACAGCACTAGTATCAACAGTCACAAGGCCAGTGATGGTGCCGTCGATATTATCGATTGCTGAGTAGCCAGGTTCGTTATAAGTCGCCCCTTGAACGATCTCAATCGGATTCGCCCCAAGTAGAGTGATAATCGGTGGTGTGGTGTCAGGTGCAGCCGACACATTTACCACACGCGTAGCGGTGGCTGAATTGCTTGCACTATCTGACACATTGTAAATAACCGAATAGCTGCCTACCACACTTGTATTGACTGCACTGGAATTGACGACAACGCTACCGGAAATATCACCGTCCGTATCATCGGCGGCGGTATAGCCTGGTTCTACATAGCTATCGTTAGTGGTGAGCTCTAGAGGGGTATCACCTAGCAGGGTGATTATGGGTGCCGTAGTGTCTGGCGCAGTAATCACCGTTACCGTACGTGTGACTGTCAATGCAGTATTACTTGCTTGGTCGGAAACATTGTAGGTGATGGGGTAACTGCCCACGACGCTTGTGTTGACGGCGCTAGTGTTAACAATCACTAGGCCGGTGATAGTGCCGTCGATATTATCGGTTGCTGAATAGCCAGGCTCGTTATAAGTCGCACCTTGAACGACCTCAATCGGGTTAGCACCAAGTAGAGTGATAATCGGTGGTGTGGTGTCAGGTGCAGCAGACACATTTACTACACGAGTAGTGGTGGCTGAATTGCTTGCACTATCTGATACATTGTAAATAACCGAATAGCTACCAATAACACTGGTATTGACTGCGCTTGCATCGACCACGACACTATCGGATAGGTCTCCGTCCGTATCATCGGCGGCGGTATAGCCTGGTTCTAGATAACTATCGTTAGTAGTTAGCTCTAGAGGAGTATCACCTAACAGGGTGATTGTAGGTGGCGTAGTGTCCGGTGCAGTAGTCACCGTTACCGTGCGTGTGACTGTCAATGCAGCATTACTTGCTTGGTCGGAAACATTGTAGGTGATGGGGTAGCTTCCCACCACATTTGGGTTTACTGCGCTCAAATCAACAACTACGAGGCCTGTGATAATGCCGTCGACATTGTCCGTAGCGGTATAGCCTGGTTCGTTATAGGTCGTACCTTGAACAACCTCAATTGGGTTAGCCCCAAGTAGTGTTATAACTGGTGGTGTAGTATCGGGTGCTGCTGATACGTTAACAATTCGTGTTGCAGTAGCTGAGTTGCTTGCATTATCTGATACGCTGTAGACAACTGAATAACTGCCAATAACATTTGTATTGATTGCGCTGGAATTAACAACAACGCTATCGGTAAGGTTTCCGTCTTTATTGTCTGTAGCGGTATAACCAGGCTCATTGTAGGTATTGTTAATTGTAAGTTCTAGAGGGTTATCGCCTAATAAAGAGATTGTCGGTAGTGTGGTGTCGGGTGCTTCTACAACCTCAATAGTACGAGTAAGGGTGACAGCAGCATTGTTTGCGGAGTCCGAAACATCGTAGAACTGCGTGTAGGTTCCCAGAATATTAACATCTAGAAGCCCAGTAATTTGAATATTCGCCGTAAGTGTCGCGTCGTCATCAACCGCATCTGTTGCTGTTGCACCGGGGTCAGTGAAGGCTGTTCCTTGAATAAGCGTTATTGAACTATCACCTAGCAATGTGATGATCGGGATAAGTGTATCTGCAACAATGACGTCACGAACAACGGGAATTGCTTGGTTACTTGAACTATCGCTGACTTCGTATGTGATGGCGTAGTTTCCAGGGGTGGAAATATCGACCGTAGTGGTTTGTGTTATATTTTGGCTAATGTTATCACCTGGTGGGTCTTCTGCAGTAGCTCCTGGATCTGTAAAAACAGTGTTCAGTTCGTGGTGGAAAGGATTGTCTCCTAATAAAGAAATAACAGGGATAACTGTGTCGACCACTATTATCTCTCGGGTAACGGTGAGCGCATTATTGCCACTGTTATCTGAAAAATTATAGTTAAGTATATAAGTGCCTACTTTATCTATTGCGACGTTGCCGGTTATATTGATATCTGTCAGTGCCGATGTGCCGTCAATATTATCCGTTGCAGTAGCGCCGGGCTCGCTATATATATCACCTCTTTCAAGTGTCAGCGGGTTTTCGCCTTCAAGTGTTATGGCAGGAATTGTAGTGTCTTGTACATTAACGAGTCTGGTAATCGTTATTGCGCTATTGCCTGCAGCATCATCAACATCATAATTTACGGTGTATTGTTGTGCGATGCTGGTATCTAAATTGGTTGTAATGATAATTTGATCGGTAATGTCCCCATCGCGAGTATCAGATGCCGTTGCGCCGGCTTCCGTATAGGTTGTTCCTTGCTCAACGTCTACCTCAGTGGCCCCTAAAAGTGTTAATACTGGCGCTACTGTGTCAGGCCCTAGCACGTATACTGTTCTAAATACGGTGTCAGCATTATTTCCTTCAAGGTCAATAACATCATATGCGATGCTTATGCCATCAACAGGTCCTTCCACTGAGGTATCAATCGTATTGGGTGATGCGATAACGTCAACACTGATATCGCCATCTTCAATATCATTTGCGATGAATCCCGGCTCAACATAGGTTTCTCCAACGAGTAAGGTTACATCTCCCCCAATAAGTGTGATTACTGGCTTCTGATTGATGCCGCTTTCACCAATTTGAACCTGTATAGGGGAGCCTGATGCGAACGTAGGAAAAGTAAAGCAGCCGTCAGTATCAGTTGTGATGGCCTGATCCGACTCTGCGCTTTGTGATAAAAGTACATCGCCACTAACCGCTACGCCGTTTTTTTCGATACAGCCAACAATTCCAAATGGGATAACGCCGCTTTCGATTTTAAAAATGGTTTGTAAATCATTATCGACCGTCCATAAAAATTCACCATCCCAAGTGATACCTTTTAGATTGTCAGAAGATGCAGGTGCTGCGAACTCAGTTAATATGGTGCCATCATCAGGGTTTACTCGATAAATTTTATCTTCTTGTTGGTCTGTCACCCATAGTGCCTGTCCATCCCAAGTAATGCCGAAAGGCGTTGCATTGGTAACACTGTTATCAACCGCGTAAGAAGCCAAGTTACTTGGCCCACTGATGGTGTTCACTACCGAGCCGTCTTCTGCGAGTATCTTATTTAAGGTATTTGTTTGGCGATCAACAATCCAAAAATAAGTACCGTCGTATGTGATGCCATGGGGTGAAGGGAAGGCGACATCAGATAAAGTAACTTCAGACTCGATGTTATCGCCATCTACTGGGTCTATTTTAATAATATCGTCAGAAACTGGGCTGGCGTTCCACAAAAAATTATTCGCAGAAGTTAAACCGCCACCCGTGACAGGACTATCAGTTCCATTGTCTTCTAATGGTATGTTGAAATCACTATCACCCGCGGCATGTAGGATCGTATCGTCATCTGCGAGTATGTCATATGGGTAAACCCTATAAATACGATCAGTGCCAGAATCAACGACCCATAGATAACCATCGTAGTAGGTCATGCCTTGAGGGGTTGAAGGGGTTCGATCATCACCGGAGGTGTTATTGATTATAAAGGAGTTTAATACATCCCCGGGGGCGGCGCTGGTTAACTGAGCGAAAAATAGGGTGAGGAGTGTGACAAAAAATGTCGCAAATTTCCTTATAAACATGTGAGCATCCAATACTATATAAACGTGCGATTTATACCAAACTGCTGTCGTTACCTTTGTAACGGGTGGTAATTTAAGTAAACAAATGTAACTTTATTTGGAGGGGTGTTCTGCTGCCTGGTACACACAACAAACAAAAGTTAATGTTTTCTCTGGTTTGCTGATATTTTTGTGCGCTGTGTCATAAAAATAGATGTTCGTAGGTATTTCTATAGTTTTTATTTAGGGGTGATGCGAAGTGTGGTTAGTAAGTCTTTGATTTATATTGGTTGTGTAGGGTGGGTTGAGCATAGATAAGCGGTTTTTATGTCTATGCTTATTATTGGTATGATCCGCTTCTAGCTGAGTCGTGCTCTGAATTGTTTAAATTTTTGCAGTGTATTATGTACGTTATATAGAAGTTTATTTAAATAATTTCAGCGTATTAGTGTTCGCTATTTTTTATCTCCCCATATTTCCTCTAATCTTTGGTCACGTCCACAGCTCCAGCGATAATAATTATAACGAACAGAATTGTTCTTGTAGTAGTCTTGATGGTAGCTTTCGTTTCCTTTGATAGGGTAGAACTTTGAAGCTTTAATTATGGGGGTTACGACTTTTTGATTTGGAAATTGATTCACAACTTTTTTACGGGAATTTTCGGCAAATGCTTTTTCTTTGTCGTTCGCAACGAAAATAGCGCTTAAATAGCTGTGGCCCTTATCGCAAAATTGCCCGCTTGCATCAAAGGGGTCAATATTTACCCAGAAGTGGTCTAGCAATTCTTGGTAACTCACAATCTCTGGGTTGTAATCAACTTCAACTGCTTCGTAGTGCCCGCTATGGTTACCATTATATATAGGGTTTTTGATCGTGCCGCCTGTAAATCCTGAAATAGCTTCGTTAACACCTTTCAGTTTTTCAAAGTCGGATTCAATGCACCAAAAGCAGCCTCCTGCAAAAATAGCTTTATCCGCAATAGCGCTTGATGTAACTGTGAGTAAGCTGATTAATAAAAAAAAATGAGTTTTTTTCATAGACGTTCTCTCAAAGACTAAGTTTAAAAATTACAAGATAAATGCGCACGTATTCATGTGGTGCAGAATATCTTTATAAAAGCTTCAATAGACTTAGTTTGCAGAACACTAATCAAGAAGAGAAGCCCTTATGGCTATTCTTTATAGAACTATGATTTATTGTGATAAAAACGTTAGATTTGAATGCTTATTTTCAGAAATAATAGCTTTCAGCAGGATACTTGATATTGTTTTATCCAAAGTAGACGAATATTATGTCATCACACTTTTGATACAACGATCTAATGGCACCTTAATTGTCTAAATATTCAGCTATTTTATTCCTTTTTAGTTTTATTCTGGGCGGGTACACTCCTACCTATGCTGTGCAGATTAATAAACTTTACTCAGCTTCCGTGCCAATTGCTTCTCAGCAGAAGCAAGATCGTTTATTAGGTTTTGATCAAGCATTTAGTCTTGTTTTGGTTAAAGCGAGTGGACAGTTTAATAAAGTCACTCAGCCTGAATTCATATCCTCTTTATTACCTGCTGAACCATTTGTTCAAACCTTCAGTTATCGTGAAAACCCTGCTTATCAAGAATTTATGCAAAGTCAGTCTATGCTTGATGATGAAACACCTAGCTACGATGATGAAGCATCTGGCTATGATGATGAAAAATTTGGAGAGCTTCTGATCGCGGGTGCACTCGAGTAAACCAGCTACAGCGTAATTATTTCGCTATAGTTGAGCTAATACCTCATGGCTGTGCTCACCCAGATGCGGTGCCCGCCGGCTGATTGACCAGGGGCTGGCCGGCAATTGATAGGGAGCACCGGGATAGGTAACCGTACGTTCTAAGTCGTCGTGTGCTACTTCCACC
>ENA-OSET01004360-OSET01004360.1-sediment-metagenome-genome-assembly--contig:-NODE-4360-length-12563-cov-22.612206_pt1 | contig 12563 bp, 5 predicted proteins | sample MGYA00237882_ERZ534229 | MGnify/ENA primary metagenome ERZ534229 (study PRJEB26408, sample SAMN06266212) | sediment metagenome | isolation source: Hudson Canyon methane seep mesocosm | place...
GATAATGCATTAATGGCTATTGGAAAATTGCATTATCAGTATCGCTTTGATAATGCTCATTTTAGTGCTGAAGACAGAGCTAGATTAGCACTGGCTGCACAGCAATGGTTGGAAAACTTCAATTCTAATGATAAACAATATTAATCAAAATACACTATTCCTGCTCTCAGTATTATTTTTCCCGGTAAAGAATTAATGGCAGCCATAAATACCCCACTGATAGGTATAGAAAAAAATCTGCAAAATGTAAAAAAATCATATTAATAATGGTATTTATTAACAGAATATTCATCTTAAGTAAGAGAGAATGAATTCAACGTTAAAAGCCATTTTGCGTTGCTTCCTTAAAATACTTACCCGTTACTTTTTAGTGCGGGTTTTTTTATGCCTAATCAAAAGCATCAAGCCTTTCTAAACCATATTCTAAATTCTATTAGAAAATTTAGCGTTCACAAACGCTGATATTTTAATATTCAACTTTAGATTTGTCAGCTAACTGCTATTATTATTTATATGTTTATTTTTCTTAGCGTTAAAAATTCATTTCATGACCTGCCTTATTCAAAAGTATTTACAGTTCCTTATATTAGCAATTCTAGTTTCTCCTAATGCGCTAATAGCAAAGACAGTCAACACTGATCATACAGAACAGCAAATGTTTTTACGTTTGATTCAGGCTATTTATTCTAAATTAGAAAACCTTCCTAAAGCCTCTAACGATATTAAACTTAGTCAGTCAATACTTACTCAAACATGTGAATCACCTGATGTTGCACTATATAAGGCTGAAGCATTACGTTCAGAAGCTGAGATGCTGAATAAAGATTGGGGCGTGGAACTACGAGGACGGTTAACCTCAGAATCGCTACAAAATGATGAAGATAGTGATGGTTCTTTATCTCGGGGTTATGTTGAATTGTCCTGGGACGTATTAAAAAATGGTCTGAGGCAAAATACAGATAATGCACAGATACTTTACAAAAAAGCAGAATTGCTAGAGTTACAGGAAAAGTCTAATAAAATCATCCGCACTCAGCATTGCATAGGCTATAAATTGGATAAAGCTTTTGTCGCTTATACCTCTCAGATATTAACGCTTAAACTGCAATTACTTGAATTAATTTACCCCATCGAACAAAGAGCCTATTTTAAAGGCTGGAATCGCTTTGATGACTTAGTGGTTACAGATTCAGAATTAAAACTGGCAAGACATGAATTGAACTTTTTACATAGCTCAGCTCATTTTGATGATGCCATTATCAATTTACAAGTCCCCGCAGATATTGATATCGATATGGATGCTCTGGTTTTAGCTATTAGAGAAAACGCTTTCCCAAAGCAATATTCAGAATTGCAAAAAGATATTTTAGCTCAGCAAAAGAAAGCCGCTGATGATAATCAATTACGTTTTTTTGTCAGAGACAATCTAATTCAGAACGATTCATTTGAACCCCAGAATGTTGTTGTTGGGCTAAATTTTATTGTTCCTTTTACCCGGGATTCAGATAAACCACTTGTCAATAGTATTAAAGCCTTAGATGAACAGGAAAAAATGCAAGACTGGGAACGTCTGCTAAAGGTTAGAAATGCTTATGTACAAGTTCGCTATCAACAAAAACAACTGATCAAGCAAAAAGCACGTTTTCTGCGTGCTACTGAGCGAATTCGTCAAACCATGGCAGAAATTAAACTACTTAATAATTATGAACTACTCTCGGTAGCTGCCACACGTTTACGTACAGCTTTGGATGCGGGGTTTGAATTAATACAAGTCAGACAATCCTTATATCTTCGTATAAACCAGGTTTTTCTGGCCGCTGGCATTGAGATTCAACCCCGTTATCTCCGTTTATTTGATACAGAATTTGCAAAAAACAAATCAAGAGTAGGGACAAGAAGCCTATATGTCTGGTCACATACATTTAATACTTTTCCAAACCAACAAATTTTTGATTTTTTAAATGCCAAAGGTATTCGTGAAGTTTTATTAAGTGCAGGTAAAAAAACGGATATGGATAAATTTAATGAATTTGTTATTCAAGCAGAACAAGTCGGGGTATTGCTTACCACAGTGATAGGCACTAATGAATGGGCACTTCCTGCAAAACACCAACAAGCAGCCATACGTTCAGCAATAGCAATAGAAAAAAGCCAAAGATTACATTTGGATATTGAGCCTCATACGCTGTCTGGCTATCATAATCAGCGTGAAGAAATTTTAAAAAATTATTTAACTATGATTCGAGGCGTGCGAAAAGCAATTGGCAATCGATTTTTAAGTGTTTCTGTTCCAGTACACTGGCCAGAAGAAATTTACCGGCAACTGGCAGATGAAGTTGATCAAATTAATGTGATGGCTTACGGTAATAACAAAATAGAAAAGATTTACCCCAAAATTCAGAAAATCATGAACTTGGTACCAAGACATAAGATAGTTGTTGCCTTAAATATGGTCGATTTTTCTGATGCCTGGGCTGTTGAAAGTATGATTAGCCAATTACATAAAAGAACATTAATTGAGCAATTTTCTTTACATAGCTTTAAATCATTATTGAAATTTTCTGCAAATCATAAATGAAATTAAGAAATAGAAAAAGTTATCTAAACTCATTACCTGAAGGTCAGGCGCCTAGCAATTATTTATCCAAACTAATTCATTGGATTTACTTCTTGGTATTACTTGTTATCGCAATTTATTTTGCGCGGTATGTATATTATAGACTGTCGAGTGTTGAGGGTTTTGGTCAAGTTGTTGTTGAAAAGCTTGTATTGAGTGCTGGCTATGCTGGAAAAATCTCTGATTTACCGGTTGTTGAAGGGCAAGTGATAAGAAAAGGAGAAAAACTGGTACATATCGATAATTTGAAAGTATGTTTGCAGAAAGAAAATGCAAATATTTTCAAACTTAAGCTCGATACTGAAATGAAAAAGGCAAAGTTAAATATACTCAGGGCTAAATTAAAACAGATCAATTCTAATCAAATAATGCATAGGGCCCTGGAGCTAAATAATAGAAAACTTTCATCAGCAACTGATTTAAAGTTTGATATTCAACTTTTGGCAGGTGAGCTGGATGTGCAAGTTAAGTTATTGCAAACATTAAATCACTCTATACAAACAGAAGCATTGACGCCAGCAAACTGTCAAGATGAGCATATCTATGCGCCTTTTAACGCGACTGTAAGACGGGTATTAAAAGAAAACTATGAGTTTGTAGACAAAGGTGAGGCTATCATTATTATCGAAAATCAACAGCCGAATGTTCAGATTGAAGGTTATCTAAGTAAATATGACTTAGAATCAGTCAGCCTGGGAAATAAAATAACTATTTATTTCCCCGATGAGAAACAGGGAAATGGCATTATTACTAAAATTGATGCTGCTGCCTATGCATTTCCTGATCGAAAATGGGAAAATTATGAACCTATTGATACACGCATTCGAATTCTTATTTCGCCCGCAGATGAACAGCAAGCAAAACTTTGGAGACAATATAACCTAATGCGCGTTCAAATAAGAGGGAGTTTGTGGTGAGGAAAATATTTATAATCAATAATCTGGATAATGAAAATTTTGACTTACCTGAACAAATAGTTGAATTAGTATCAGAACAAGACCTAATCAGCCTGGAAACACAAACTATTGCATTTTTCTTGATAGACGGCAGGAGCCCGACAACTAAAGCTGATGAGATAGTTAAAAATATCCGCAATCAATTCAAACCAGGTATTTATTTACGCCCGATAGTTGTTATTGTTAATGATGGAGAGGAAGTTTTAGCCGGTGTAGACAGTGTTATCACTGTTACTAAAATGACAGAACCTTCAATTAATGAATTGATTAGTCATTACGAACCCGTTAATCAATGGATCGATAAATCTATTTCTCATTCAAATGTGCCTGACTCTGGATATGTATTTAGAATTCTTAGGCTGATTGTTAGTCGTGCTACTGAGTTTGTCCCTAAAACTAGTCTGAAAAAATTATCTGGCTACTCATACCCTTTACTTGATTTAGTGGGCGAACATGAGAATAGTGGATTATTTCAGGCATTAGAATTTTTAGAAAGTCAAAAACTCATATCAGGCCGATTTGTTACTAAAGCACATTTCTGCTGCCACTGTGATAGTGCATTTTTAAATTTTAAAGAAGTTTGTCCGCAATGTAGCTCTGATCATTTAACTAGCCATGAATTAATTCATCACTTTAAATGTTCATATGTTGGTGAAATGCCTGAATATCAGAATGGAGATGAGTTAGTTTGTCCAAAATGCGATAGAAAGCTAAAGCATATTGGGGTGGATTATGACAAACCCTCGGTAGTCCATCGATGCAACCAGTGTAATAATCGTTTTCAAGAAGCCATTATACTGACTCAATGTTTTAATTGTGGACGAAGCACGGAACCAGAAAACCAAGTACTGCGTTCGATTAAAGCCTATAAAAGTACCGCCATTGGTAATAATGCTGCTATTTATGGTATGGATTCTTTGTTTAGCAAAGTGTTGGAGCCAAAGTTTAATTTGTTTTCCACCAAAGACTTTAGGCGCTTATTATTTATAGAAAGAGAAAGAATACACCGCTATAACATATCATCCAGTTCCCTGGTTTTTATTCAATTTGATATTGAACAAATTTATATTGAATTTGGATCTAAAGCACAAGAGTTTTTTGCTGAGCTTAGTGAGGTTTTCAAAAGTATTTTACGAAACTCCGATGTTATCAGTAGCCAAAATGAATCGCTATTTGTCTTGCTATTATTAGAAACATCGGCTGAAAATTCAAAAATAGCTCTATCACGGTTTGAAGAGGGCGTGAACAAATTGTTTATACATAATTTAGGAAATAAATTAGCGTTTTCAAGTCATATCGAAGAAGTTAAACACGATACTGAGTTAGATAAAAGTATAGAAAAATTCCTCACAAATTAATGTTTATTGATAACACCTTAGCTTTCTTATACAGCCTTGATAGTAAGGAATTTTTGAGTTACTTTTGGCCCTTTATTTTTTTTGATTTCCTACGTTATTTATTACTCGATTTATTAGTTGTTTTTGTTTACTTTCCCAAAAGATTTTTTTCGCGTCAAAAAAGAAAATTCGCTTTAACAAAGTTATACCAAGAACGTCCACTTGTATCCGTTATTGTTCCAGGTAAAAATGAAGGAAAACATATTCCTCGCCTTGCTGATTCACTAAAAAAACAAAATTATAAAAATATAGAAATAATTATTGTTGATGATGGTTCTGATGACAATACAGAGATCATTTGTCGACAATTAGAGCTTACGGGCAATATTGATAAATTTATTCGTAATGATATTCGAGGCGGCAAAGCTTCAGCTGCTAATACAGCATTAAATTACTCTAACGGTAAATATATTGTACATATCGATGCAGACTCCCATCTTTATTACAATTCTATAGAAACTATTCTAGTACCGTTTTATATGGACTCCTCTGTTGGTGCAGTGGGAGGAGATGTTCGTGTTGCGAATACTGAAATAAGCCTGGCCTCTAAATTACAGGCAATTGAGTATATGAAGTCTATCTCTACCGGACGGACCATTTCATCAATACTCGGCTTATTACGGATTATTTCGGGGGCTCACGGGGCTTTCCGTAAAGATATTTTGAACCGTCTAGGTGGCTGGGATGTTGGGCCTGGCTTAGATGGTGATATTACCTTAAAAATTAGAAAATTAGGCTATAGAGTCGTACATGAACCTCATGCTATTTGTTTTACCAATGTACCGGTAAAATTTAGTAAATTAGCAAAACAGAGATTTAGATGGGACCGGTCGATGGTTCGTTTTAGAATGCGCAAGCATGTTGATATATTACTACCATCAAAAAACTTTAGTTTAAGGAACTTTATTACTTCATTTGATAATTTACTTTTTAATGTAATCCTTAATTTAAAATGGTGGATATATGTTATTCAATTGATATTCATTCCATCAGCAAAGGAAAATTTAGAGTACATTATTTTTATAAACTATATGCTGTACTTTGCTGTCAATATCATTGAATACTTTATCGCTTGTTTATTGTATGAAAAGACCCTGATGAAGAATGATTTGTTACTAATTCCTTTTTTACCACTGATGCCAATTTATACCGGGATCTTTATCCGCTTAGTCAGATCTTATGCTTATTTGATGGAGTTGATAAACAAGTCTTCATACAATGATCAATGGAATCCCTGGAAAGTCTCCAAAATTTCTAAGCAAGAAAAGATGTGAATTCAGGCTCTATGAAATAAATTAGTATTGAAAGGTGATTATATCTCGTTTTTTTCTTTTTTAAGAAAGCAAACTCAAATGGAACTAGGAATTCTGTATATCGTCCAAAACTCTAATCAAAATTATTGAAATATTATGATTAAGGCCTATGATTAGGCTATATTTTCTGAAAACAAGGTCAAGGAAAAAGAAAAGCAGCCATTACAGAAAGAATTACATTAGCAATTCATATCAAACAGCTGATTATTGACACACCCAGGCTAAAATCACTGGCATCATCATTTTTTTTGTTTTAACAGCAAAAAAGCGTAATAATCAGTGTCATTGTAATGACAAAAGCAAAACCAGCCTTTCAGCTAATTAAGCTAAAGAGCAATTACTTGCAATTGCTCAAGCACTCTTATTTGCAAATAATATGCAGAGTTTTAGGCTGCATAAGTTAATCCAGGAAAAAGTGAGAACATCTATGACTATTAGTGATTTACCTGCTTCCCAGGGACTTTATAATCCCGTCAATGAGCATGATGCCTGTGGTGTCGGCTTTGTCTGTAATATCAAGAACAGTAAAAGCCACGCCATTGTTCAACAGGGCCTGGAAATTCTGCAGCGGATACATCATCGCGGTGCGGTCGGCGCTGATCCCAATGCCGGGGATGGTGCGGGTATGCTGCTACAAATTCCTGATACCTTTTTTCGTGCCGTCACTGATTTTAATCTACCTGCTGAAGGGTTTTACGGGGTCGGTCATCTGTTTCTGCCACAAGATGCCGATGAGCGGCAGAAAATGGAAGACATTGTTTGCAAACATATTCAGGAAGGTGGTCACCATGTACTAGGTTGGCGTGATGTGCCAGTGGATAGCAGTGTACTGGGTGAAAGTGTTGTTGACAGTGAACCAGTCATTCGTCAGGTATTTATCGGTTGCGATTCCAGCTGTACCGACCAGGACAGTTTTGAGCGTAAGTTATTTATAATACGCAAAGGCATGAATAATTTTATTCGACACAGCGGCATGCCGAAAACAGCTTACTATGTTACCTCCATGTCCTCACGAACCATCACCTATAAGGGAATGTTACTCGCTGGACAAGTTGGGCGTTATTATCTTGATTTACAGGATGATCGCTTTCAATCAGCTTTGGCGCTGGTTCATCAACGTTTTTCTACCAATACTTTTCCGACCTGGGATCTAGCGCATCCTTTTCGTATGATCTGTCACAATGGAGAGATCAATACCTTACGTGGCAACCTTAACTGGATGGCTGCTCGTCGACATACCATGCGTTCTGAAGTTTTAGGTGAGGACCTGGATAAAATTTGGCCATTAATCCCTGAAGGACAATCGGATTCGGCCAGCTTTGATAATGCGCTAGAGCTTCTGGTGATGGGGGGATATTCATTAGCCCATGCCATGATGATTTTGATTCCGGAAGCCTGGTCTGGCAATAATTTGATGGATGATGAGCGTCGAGCTTTTTATGAATACCATGCTGCCTTAATGGAACCCTGGGATGGTCCTGCTGCTGTAGCTTTCAGTGATGGCCGTCAGATTGGCGCCACACTGGATCGTAATGGTCTGAGACCTGCCCGTTATTTGGTCACTAATGATGATATGGTCATTATGGCTTCTGAAATGGGTGTACTGGATATTGCAGAAGAGCGCATCGTCAAGAAATGGCGCTTACAGCCAGGAAAAATGTTTTTGATTGATCTGGAACAGGGCCGTATTATTGATGATGCAGAAATTAAAAGTGAACTTGCTTCTGCGCATCCTTATCAAAACTGGCTACAGACAACTCAGATCAATCTGGATGAACTGCCTACTGATGTAGCGCCGATGGCTCCAGATGCAAAAACACTGTTGCGTTCTCAACAAGCATTCGGTTATACCCAGGAAGAAATTAAATTTCTGTTAGTACCGATGGTGTTGACAGGACAGGAAGCAATGGGGTCTATGGGGGCAGATAATCCGCCTTCTGTTTTATCGGGTAAAGCCAAACATTTATCGACCTATTTCAAACAAAATTTTGCTCAGGTAACCAACCCAGCGATTGATCCGATTCGTGAAGAACTGGTGATGTCTTTAGTGTCATTGATCGGCCCCCGACCTAATTTATTGGGGCTCAATGAAGCTGGCAAGCATATGCGGCTGGAAGTTAAACAGCCCATACTGACCAATGAGGACCTGGAACGGGTACGCCATATTGAAAATAACACAGGCGGGATTTTTCGTACTTTCACCCTTGATGTTACCTATCCTATAGAACGGGGTGCCGAAGGCATGGAGCCGGCACTCAAGCAGCTTTGCAAACAGGCGGAACAAGCTGTATTGCAAGGCTATAATATTCTGATTCTGTCTGATCGTAATATGAATCGAGACTATATTGCGATTCCTGCATTGCTGGCAACTTCAGCACTGCATCATTATTTGATCAAGAAAGGTCTACGCACCAGCTCGGGCTTAGTGGTCGAGACAGGCAGCGCACTTGAAATCCATCATTTCGCGACGCTGATTGGCTATGGAGCCGAAGCGATTAACCCTTATCTGGCATTTGAGACGATTCAGGACATGCGGGGCCGTTTACCTGAAACGCTCAGTTTTGAAGAGGCTCAGACCCGTTATATTAAAGCGATCGGTAAGGGCTTGAAAAAAGTCATGTCAAAGATGGGGATTTCTACTTTTCAGTCTTATTGCGGTGCACAGATATTTGATGCTGTGGGATTATCCACGCCTTTTGTCGATAAATTCTTCACTGGCACCCAAACCCAGGTTGAAGGTGCTGGACTGGATGAAATCGCTCAAGAAGCATTATGCTGGCATCAGAATGGCTATCGCTATGAACATATCTACAATACCCAGCTAGATGCCGGGGGCGATTATGCCTATCGCTTACGCGGTGAGGATCATGCCTGGACGCCAGAAGCGATTGCCAAGTTACAACATTCCACCCGTTCAAATAGTACAGAGACCTATCAGGAATTTGCTCGCATGACCAATGAGCAAAATGAACGACTGTTGACCTTTCGCGGGCTAATGGCATTTAAATGGGCGGCTGAACCCGTCCCGATAGAACAGGTTGAATCTGCAAAAGAGATTGTTAAACGCTTTGCAACTGGTGCCATGTCTTTTGGCAGTATTTCTTATGAGGCTCACTCTACCCTCTCCAAAGCCATGAATATGATTGGGGGTAAATCCAATACTGGAGAAGGGGGTGAAGAAGCAGATCGTTTTAACCCGCTGGCGGATGGTTCCAGCAATCCAGAACGTTCAGCCATTAAACAGGTGGCTTCAGGCCGTTTTGGTGTCACTATTGAATATTTAGTCAACGCCGATGATATTCAGATAAAAGTGGCTCAAGGTGCTAAGCCTGGCGAAGGTGGGCAACTGCCTGGGCATAAAGTTAACAAGCAAATAGCGCGGGTGCGCCATTCCACACCGGGTGTGGGGCTAATTTCGCCGCCACCACATCATGACATTTACTCTATTGAGGATCTGGCTCAGCTTATTCATGATCTAAAAAATGCCAATCCAAATGCACGTATATCAGTCAAACTGGTTTCTGAAATAGGTGTGGGCACAGTAGCGGCTGGCGTGTCCAAGTCCCATGCAGATCATGTCACTATCGCAGGCTATGATGGCGGTACAGGCGCATCGCCGCTAACCTCTGTTAAGCATGCAGGCTCGCCCTGGGAAATTGGGCTTGCCGAAACGCATCAGACACTGGTTTTAAATAAATTGCGCGGACGTATTGCAGTGCAAGCCGATGGCGGTATGCGTACAGGGCGTGATGTTGCTATTGCATTGCTGATGGGAGCCGATGAGATTGGTTTTGCTACCGCCCCGCTTATTGTAGAAGGCTGTATTATGATGCGTAAATGTCATTTGAATACTTGTCCTGTCGGTGTGGCAACCCAGGACCCTGAATTACGCAAAAAATTTACCGGTGAGCCTGAGCATGTCGTTAACTACTTTTTCTTTGTGGCTGAAGAACTCAGACAAATTATGTCTAAGCTTGGTTTCCGTACTGTTAATGAAATGATCGGACAGATGGATCGTCTGGAAATGCGTAAAGCCATTGAACACTGGAAAGCACATGGCCTGGATTTTAGTAAATTATTAGCTAAACCTCAGGTCGATGAAACGGTCGCCATATTTAATTCAGAACGGCAGGATCATGGATTGGAGAAGGCACTGGATCAGCAGTTAATCAAGCAGGCACAGCCTGCATTACAAAAAGGCGAAGCTGTTCGTATCGAAATGCCTGTTAAAAACTTTAACCGTAGTTTTGGCACCATGCTTTCTGGAAGATTGGCTGAAAAATATGGTCTGGCGGGACTGGCAGACGACACTATTTATATCAAGGCAACAGGCACCGGTGGGCAATCCTTTGGAGCCTGGCTGGCAAAAGGTATCACCATTGAATTAGAAGGCGATGCCAATGATTATGTCGGCAAGGGCTTGTCGGGCGGACGACTGGTAATTTATCCACCACGCAATTCGGCAATGGCTGATCAGGCTCAGGATAATATTATTATAGGCAACACCGTGCTTTACGGTGCGGTCAGTGGTGAATGTTATTTCCGTGGTATTGCCGGAGAGCGCTTTTGCGTTCGTAATTCGGGTGCAACGGCGGTGGTTGAAGGCTTGGGTGATCACGGTTGTGAATATATGACAGGTGGCATCATCGTTTGTCTGGGTGAGACAGGCCGAAATTTTGCGGCAGGTATGTCTGGCGGCATTGCTTATGTACTGGATGAACAGGGCGACTTTGCAAAACGTTGTAATATGGCGATGGTCGAGCTGGAACCTGTTACTGCTGAAGATGACGCTCTTGAAGCGCTTGATCATCAGGGCGGTGATCTGGAAACCATGGGGCGGGTCGACGTTAGTAGCGATATGACCCGATTCGATGCAAGCCGCTTGCAAAAGTTAATTAGCAATCACTTGCACTATACCGGAAGCACCTTGGCTCAGCGTATCCTCGATAACTGGGATGAATACCTGCCTAAATTTCTAAAAATAATGCCAGTAGACTATCGACGTGCACTGACTGAGATGGAGGCACAGAATAGAAGGCCGCCGCAATTGACTAAGCAAGCAATTAGAAAGGGGAATAATCATGGGTAAAGCGACGGGGTTTAAAGAATATGTAAGACTGGATCGTGGTTATGAACCCGTGGCTGATCGTGTGGTTCATTATGATGAATTTGTTGTACCCCTATCCGATGCAGATGTTAGCACCCAGGGCGCACGTTGTATGGATTGCGGAATTCCTTTTTGCCATTCAGCCTGTCCAGTCAATAATATAATTCCTGACTGGAATGACCTGGTCTACCACAGTGACTGGCAAAAAGCCGTCGAAGTGCTGCATTCGACCAATAACTTTCCTGAATTTACAGGTCGAGTGTGCCCTGCCCCCTGTGAAGCAGCTTGTACGCTTAATCTACAGAATTCGCCAGTCACAATCAAAAGTATTGAATGTGCAATTATAGATAAAGCCTGGGAAGAGGGCTGGATACAGCCGCAAATATCTCACAACAAAACCCGCAAACATGTTGCCGTAGTCGGCTCAGGCCCTTCAGGTCTAGCCTGTTCGCAGCAATTAGCTAGAGCCGGACATTTTGTTACCTTGTTTGAGAAACAGGACAAAATTGGTGGCTTAATGCGATATGGTATTCCAGATTTTAAGCTTAACAAACAACTGATCGATAGACGCATGGCACAAATGCGTGCCGAAGGTGTGGAATTTCGGACCAATACTCATATCGGACAAGATATTTCAGCCATACAATTACACGATGATTTTGATGCGGTGGTGCTAGCAGGTGGCTCTGAACATCCAAGAGATTTACCCGTACCAGGGCGTGAGTTGAATGACGTACATTTTGCCATGGACTTTCTGCGTTGTAATAGTAAACGGGTGCAAGGTATTAATGTCCCAGATGAAGAATTTATCAGTGCTGAAGATAAACATATCGTCGTTATCGGCGGTGGTGATACGGGCTCAGATTGTCTTGGAACCTCCAATCGCCATGGTGCAAAATCGGTTACTCAAATTGAGATTCTTCCTAAGCCACCAGAAAAGGAAGATAAAGGTCTGACCTGGCCAGATTGGCCAAATAAATTACGCACTTCCAGTTCGCAGGAAGAAGGCTGTAATAGAATGTGGTCGGTGGCGACTAAAGAATTTGTCAGTGATGATGCAGGGAACCTTAAAAAGCTGAACTGTATTAAGCTTGAATGGAATAAAGACGACAATGGAAACTGGCAGATGACTGAAATAGCAGGGTCTGAATTTTCATTAAAGGCCGATCTTGC
>ENA-OSET01004362-OSET01004362.1-sediment-metagenome-genome-assembly--contig:-NODE-4362-length-12559-cov-54.103990_pt1 | contig 12559 bp, 7 predicted proteins | sample MGYA00237882_ERZ534229 | MGnify/ENA primary metagenome ERZ534229 (study PRJEB26408, sample SAMN06266212) | sediment metagenome | isolation source: Hudson Canyon methane seep mesocosm | place...
TAATTAAGACACTTAACAATATGTTAATGAGCCTGTTGGTCATAATAACAGTTGTATTGACTGGCCGCTTGGGGTCGGTAGTAACCTTTGAACGATTCGTCGCTAACGCGCCAGAAGCGGTCAGCAGAGTGGTAGGCTTTATACATAGTTTCTATACTCAAAACTATTCAGGTGCATCACAGCAAATCCGCTTTCTATAGGTTAGACCACTCCGTTGAGTTTCGTAGATGCAGGAAGATATTTGAACTCTCGCTACTTGTGACAAGTTTTCTGTAATTCCTAGTTCCGACTTACACATATTAATGTACTCGAGCTTGGATCGCTCGCCATCCATATTACGCCCTATATGTTCGCATTTGGGACCTGGATAATATATGTCTTCTGTTTCAAGGCTAATTTGATTGCTTGCACAAGCTTCTGGCTTAGCCTGATTGACAGGTTTAATTTCCTTAATGATTGCTTGCTTGGGCTGTAAGGCGGGAGGCAGATAATTTATTTCATTTTCAGCGACAAACTGAATGCGGAGTGTGGTGTAGATGATTTTATATCCAGATGCCTGTTCAAGTATTTTGTTTCGGTTTTCAGGTGTTTCGAGCTCCAGACCTTTACGTGCTAGCGTTGTACCACCACTTGGCAAATAAATATCACCAGGCACCCAGTTGGTTAGTGCAATGGCTGTGACAATGTTGCCGTCATTATCAAAGACTTCTAGAGAGCCAACGACATTATCAATATCTTTAGCTAACTCATTTGTTAATTCAACTTCCAGAAACGCTTCATTGACAGATACAAACTGGGCACTGATATAACTTCTTTGCTCAGCAAGCTGTGCTTCCCGCGCTTTGTTTTCAGCCTCAATGCGTTGCTGATTTTCCTTAAATATTTTTTGACTTGCCGCAATTTCTGCTTGAACTTCCTCAGGCGTCTTAGCGTTGCTACTTGAGTCACAACCTAACAAAGCCAATAAGATAGTTAAAAGGAAAAAATGTTTCATTATTTCACCTCAATTAGTTTAATCCAAAGTATAGGTAGTATTTATCCTGATTAACCACACTTTAGTTTAATGACTAGCCGCTTTACTGGCAGATTTTCACTACCCTGCATCCTCCACTTGGATCTTTAACCTTATCATAAATTGCATTCAGAAATTGAGAGTCTTTCTTTCTAAAATTCAAGAATCCAACTGTCTTCTTGGGGTCGGTAAGCGACACTTTTATTAAAGGAATCACATACTGGCTGTTGTGTGCCAAGAGCGGTCGGTCACTCGTTCAACTGTAGTTTTTTATTGATGGGCAAGGCGCATAGTGTACTTCAGCTCTCTTGTAAAAGCATTAGACGAAAAAGTGTAGGTGATGAGACAATGAAGCATAAATAAATTAAGACTATATTGATGACTAACAATTATAGTTGTGTCATTCTACTCGTATGACACAACTACCACTTGAAGCTAATCTAAAGTACCTGTTATCAAAACAAGTATCCATACTCTCTGTTAGTGATAGCATTAAAGAACTATTAGGGTTTGAGACCTCTGACTTCTTATCAGGCAAAACATCACTCCAAAGTCGCATCCATACTGACGATCAGGATATTGCCGACATCCTATTTTCGGCAGAGATTGTGGAACCATACGACACCTTTAATATTAGGTTAAGACAATCGGATGGTTGTATTCGCTGCGTCAAAGGAACATTCTCAAAGACAAATACAGATGATGGAGTGACCCTTGAACTATTGTTGCAAGATGCCAAAAGCCTTCATAGTGAGTTAAACAATCAGGCATTGATGACCAACTTCAACGCTATGATGGAAAATACGGATGATTACATCTACTTTAAAGATCGCAACCATGTATTCACGGGTGCAAGTGAAACTCTAGTTGATTTAACAGACCCTTCTGAGTGCTGGAGCGACTTACTAGGTCAGACTGACTATGATGTTTTCCCTGAGGAATATGCTGACATTTATTACCATCTGGAGAAGCTGGTTTTCGCTGGTGTTGATGTTGCCCATGAAGTTCAGGCCATTCTTGATAATGATGGAAACAAAGGTTGGGTAGATAACCGTAAATATCCGATGTACGATGAGAATGGTGAAACCATTGGCCTGTTTGGTATTGCCCGCGATATAACGGAATTAAAACAGACAGAAGAGGCACTTCAAAAAAGTACAGATAAATTCCAAACAATATTTGAGGGCGCGCCTCTAGGCGTTGCTGTAATTGATTCACTTACAGGCCATATATATGATGCTAACCCTGCCTATTCTATGGTAGCTGGCCGCTCAATAAGTGAGCTGAGAACATTAGACTGGATGAAAATAACTCACCCGGATGATATACAGCCAGACTTAGATAATATGGCCAAAATGAACTCAGGTAAATCATCTGGGTTCTCCATGCAAAAACGCTATATTCAGCCCGATAGTAGTATTCGATGGATCAATATGACAATTGCGCCCATGCAGGTTGAAGATATAAGTAAACCTTGCCATTTATGTATGATCGAGGATATTACAGAAAGCAAAAAAATAGAACTCTCATTACAGCAAAGTGAAGAGCGTCTAATGCGAGCTCAAAAATATGCCAAGATAGGATATTGGGAGCTGCTCACTGATCAAAAAACAGCATATTGGTCCAAACAGATGTACACACTATTTGGGTTATCCCCAGAGGTTAGACCTGGACCAGAATCTCTCTGTGAAGTTGTTGATGAAAGTGACTTCCCTGCATTTATAGCATCAGTTAAAAAAAGCTTTGCCACAGGTAAAGAGCATCACGTTGAATATCGGATTAAACGCCCTAATGATGGGGAAGAACGCTGGATAGAATGTCGAGGTAAAGTGCTGCTCGATGAAAAAGGAAGTCCTGAAAAAATTTCAGGATTTATTCAAGACATCACTGAACGTAAGTTGGCAGAAGAAAAACTTAAGCTCTCATCTAGAGTATTTAGCGATACACAGGAAGGTATTATCATTACCGATGCTAATAAATTGATTGTCGATGTTAATCCTGCCTTTAGCAACATAACAGGCTACAGCTCTGAAGAAATTATTGGTAAAAACCCTAGCATTCTAAGTTCAGGAAAACAAAGCCCTGAGTTCTATACTGACATGTGGAAGAATATTGAAGAATACGGTCAATGGCAGGGTGAAATATGGAACCGTAACAAAGAAGGTCAGCTGTATGCTGAATTACTCGCGATATCTACTTTATATAATGAGTCTGGTGATGCTGTGAACTATGTAGGGGTCTTTTCGGATATAACCCACAGCAAACGACAACAAGATAAACTTGACCTTATGGCGCATTATGATGTGCTGACGCAGCTACCCAACCGAGTCTTACTTGCTGATCGTTTTCATCAAGCTAGCGCTCATAGTAAACGGACAGGCCATCAGCTTGCCATTTGCTTTCTGGATTTAGATCACTTTAAGCCTATTAATGATAAGTTTGGCCATGAAACTGGAGATCATATACTTGTTCAGGTGGCTAATCGTATTAAAGACAGTATCCGAGATGAAGACACGGTTTCTCGCCAAGGTGGTGATGAATTTGCTCTTTTGCTTGGTGAAATTGAATCATTTTTTCAGTGTGAGGACTTCCTCAGCCGCCTCCTCAGCTCTATTTCAGAACCATATATTATCAATGGAGTAACTCATCATCTTAGTGCATCTGTTGGTGTAACTTTATTTCCTTTTGATGATTCGGATCTCGATACCTTATTACGTCATGCTGATCTAGCGATGTATCAAGCTAAGTTATTAGGTAGAAACCGTTACCACTTATTTAGTATTGAACAGGACCAGAAAGATGCTTATAAATACAATCGACTTGGGGAAATTCAACACGCCTTAACGAGTAATGAGTTGTGCCTCTATTATCAACCTAAAGTAGACATGGAAACAGGGCTTGTCTTCGGTGCTGAAGCATTAATGCGCTGGAACCACCCTGAAAAAGGGCTTATTCCACCGTTAGATTTCCTACCTATCATTGAAGGTACGGATTTAGAGATTAAGATCGGTAATTGGGTGATTGAACAAGCACTTGTCCAACTTGAACAATGGCAAGCACAAGGAATAAAACTGGAGGTAAGTGTCAACATCGCCTCATTCCACCTCCAGTCCTTCTCCTTTATTGAAGGTCTTGAAACCGCTTTGGCAAAGCACCCTACCATCGATCACAAGTATCTACAGCTGGAAATTCTAGAAAGTAGCTCTCTGAGTGATATCAATAACGTATCAAGTATCGTTAGAACATGCCAAGAAGCATTAGGTACTAATGTAGCTCTCGATGATTTTGGCACTGGATATTCCTCTCTGACACACCTAAGAAGTTTGCCTGCCAATATTGTGAAAATAGACCAGAGCTTCATTAGAGATATGTTAGATGATCCAGATGATTATGCCATTATCGATGGCGTACTTGGACTTGCGGATGCATTTAATCGTAAAGTAATAGCTGAAGGCGTTGAAACAACAGAACATGGACTCATGTTGCTGATAATGGGCTGCCATCAAGCACAAGGTTACGGTATTGCTAAACCGATACCAGCGGATGACTTTTCTGAGTGGCTCAGTAATTACAGACCAAATCAAGAATGGATTGCATGTGCAAATAAGGCCAGATCAAATAAGGAGAATAAAGTTAAGCTATTCAGACTTGTGACAGAACAGTGGATCGGCAAGTTTAAAGCGGGAGTTAATGTGTCAACGGACGTTTCTTCTCACCTTCCAATAATGAACTCAGAGCAGTGTCACTGTGGTGCATGGATCCGTCGGGGAAAACAAGAACAGTTATTTGAAAGGAAATGGCTAGACAAACTTACCGAGACTCATGGCTCTGTTCACTTTATTGCCAATGAATTATTAAAACAGCACTCGAATGGTGATATTGATGCTGCAGTGACAGGTTTAAAAGAGCTAGAACTTGCCTTTGATAAAATGAGCAATACATTAGGAATGTGCGAATAATCCAACTGTCCGCTGTGGGTCGGCTGCTGCCGTTTAATTAGAAGCGTCGTTAACGTGCAAAAAAACGGTCATTCGTTTAACGGTAATTTTATGTTTTTATTTGGCGGTATTTTTGTATTAGCCTTATTTTAGCTTGTTAACTTGTCCATCATCGAAAACATATACCCTTTAAATCATAAGGGTTTCGAGCTATGATGAAGAATAACATTTAAAGCGAAGCCGCCAAATAATGGAAATAAGTAATCGTCATAAAAGAAAATGGCAAGATATCGTAAACCTAATGGCTGAATTGATTGGAGTTCCTGCCGGTTTGATTATGCGCTTCGACCATGACGATCTTGAGGTGTTTATTTCTAGCCATAGCGAAGGCAACCCCTACGAAGTGGGCGAGCGAGCAACCATGAATGGTTCAGGACTATATTGTGAAACAGTTATTAAGACAAATGAGGTACTGAAAGTACCTAACTCTCTCACTGACGAGTATTGGAAAAACAATCCGGACGTGAAATTAAACATGATTTCATATTTGGGTTATCCGATACTTTTTCCTGATAACACCCCCTTTGGTACAATCTGTGTACTGGATAATAAAGAAAATAACTATAGTGAAACATATGAAAAGTTAGTTATTAATTTCCGTGATTTGATTGAAATGGAGTTAGCGCTACTCGATAGCAATATCAAGTTAAAAAAGAGCGATAAAAATTTACAAGATGCCCAGAATTACGCACATATAGGCTATTGGGAGTTACTGAGAGATAGCACTATAGCAACATGGTCTGAACAGATGTACAGAATCTTTGGACTCCCCCCTGAAGAGAAACCTAGTCCTGAAACACTGTGTAACATTCTACATGCTAGTGATTGTAAAAATTTCATGGCGTCTTTACAGCATAGCTTTGCAACAAGTGAAGAACATCATATTGAATACAGAATCACACGTCGAAATGACGGTGAAGAACGCTGGATAGAATGTCGTGGTAGTCCAGTTACAGATAATAATGGAGAAGTCGAAAGGATTTCTGGATTTATCCAAGACATTACTGAACGAAAGCTAGTAGAAGAAGCTATTCATACAAGTAGGAAACACTTCCAAACAATATTTGAAGAAGCACCATTAGGTATTGCGGTTGTAGATTCACTTACAGGCCATATTTATGATGCCAACCCAGCATACTCAAAGATAGTTGACCGCTCAATTGATGAACTACGGACATTAGATTGGATGACCATCACTCATTCTGATGATGTTCAGGAAGACATCGATAATATGACTCAGATGAATGCTGGTGAAACATCTGGTTTTACCATGCAAAAGCGCCTTATTCAGCCTGATGGAAGTGTACGATGGATCAATATGACAATTGCTCCAATGCCGGTTGAAGACAAAAGTAAACCTCGTCACTTATGCATGATGGAGGACATTACGCAAAACAAGAAAGTCGCTATTGACTTACAAAGAAGTGAACAAGTCCTACGATTACTAGCAGAACATGGGGCAGGTGATAGTGATAATATTCTTACACTAATAGTCCAGCAACTTGCCATCTCACAAAATGTTCGTTATGCATTAATTGCCCAGATTGACCCTAAAGACACTTCTCAAGTTAACACTTTAGCGGTTTGGTCTGGTGACAAGATTATTGATAACTTCTCTTATAGCTTGGGGGGAACGCCTTGCAGTAATCTTATTAACAACAACGACGCCTGCTTTTATTCAAGTGATATTCAACACCTTTTCCCCGAAGACCACTTATTAAAGGACATGGATGCCGAGAGTTATATTGGCGTTCCACTCAAAGGTGACAGTGGCCATGTGTTAGGTATTATTGCGCTACTCGATGATAAGCCTATGATAGAAAACTCTCAAACTATTAACCTTTTAAATAGTTTGTCTGCTAGAGCAAGCATTGAACTAGAAAGAATAGAGTCTAGCAAAAAACTAACTCTCTCATCTCGCGTATTTAACGAGACTAATGAAGGCATTACCATCACCAATGCCCAGAAAGAAATTATCGATGTGAACCCTGCTTTTTGTGAGATAACCGGCTACAGTCGTGAAGAAGTAATGGGGAAAAATCCCCGCATTCTAAGTTCAGGCAAACAAAGCCCTCAGTTTTATACCGATATGTGGCAAAGCATAGACGAATATGGGCATTGGCAAGGCGAGGTTTGGAATCGTACAAAATCGGGGGAACTCTATGCCGAACTACTTAATATTTCTACCGTATTAGATGACGATGAAAATATACTCAATTATGTCGGTGTATTCACCGATGTAACTCACAGTAAACATCAGCAAGAAGAGCTTAGTCGCATGGCACATTATGATGTTCTGACACAATTACCTAATCGCACATTGTTTTCAGATCGTTTCCATCAAGCAGCGGCCCATAGCAAACGAAGTGGAAATCAATTGGCTGTCTGCTTCTTAGATTTGGATAAATTCAAGCCCGTTAACGATTCCTATGGTCATACGGTTGGGGACCAGCTACTTAAAGAAGTCGCTGTTCGAATTAAAGACTGCATTCGAGAAGAGGACACGGTTTCTCGGCAAGGCGGCGATGAATTTGCTCTTTTACTGGGTGAAATTGAATCGTTCAATCATTGCGAACAATTTTTAGATCGCTTACTTGACACCATCGCTCAACCTTACCTTATTGATGGTGTGTCGCATAAAATCAGTGCATCGTGCGGCATAACGCTCTATCCCTTTGATGATGCTGATTTAGATACCTTATTGCGTCATGCTGATCATGCCATGTATCAAGCAAAACAAGCAGGTAGAAATCGTCACCGTTTGTTTAGCGTGGAAGATGATGTATTTCTCTCTCAAAAACAGCAACGACTTCATGACATTGAACACGCCTTAATCAACAATGAGTTTAGTTTGTATTACCAACCTAAAGTGCACATGCTGACGGGTGAAGTCTTTGGTGCAGAAGCATTAATTCGCTGGATACATCCTGAAAAAGGCTTGATTCCACCTCTCGACTTCTTGCCCGCTATTGAAGACACAGAATTAGATCTTAGAATTGGTGACTGGGTCATTAATCAAGCTCTGACACAACTTGATGACTGGAACTCAAACGGCATTAAGCTTGAAGTCAGTATTAATATCTCATCACATCATCTGCAGTCTGAACTCTTCTATAGCCAGCTTGACAAGGCTTTAGCAGAGCACCCCTCTGTCGATTCTAAATCACTGCAATTAGAGATACTGGAAAGTAGTGCCTTAGGAGATTTAGATGCCATTAGCGGCATTATCAAAACCTGTCAGGAAGCATTAGGTGTCAATATTGCCCTTGATGATTTTGGTACCGGCTATTCATCACTCACACATTTACGCAACCTATCGGCTAACACCATAAAAATAGACCAGAGTTTTGTCAGAGACATGCTCGACGATCCTAGTGATTACGCCATTATAGAAGGTGTCATTGGACTGGCTAATGCCTTTAATCGTGAGATCATTGCTGAAGGTGTAGAAACAACAGAACACGGTTTGATGCTACTAATGATGGGCTGTGAAGATGCTCAAGGTTACGGCATTGCTAAACCTATGCCTGCTAAGGATGTTTCAGACTGGCTAAGTAACTACCAACCAAATAACGAATGGCGCTTATTTGGTAACAAACACAGCACTGCAAGAGAGAATAAGCTCACGTTATTCCAACTCATCACAGAACGCTGGCTCAACCGTTTCACAGCAAACATTACATTACAGCCTCAAAATGTAACACCGTGGCCTAATATTAGTGATAAACGAGGCCACTGTGGTCAATGGATTAAACGAGAAAAACAAGATACGTTATTTGATACGGAAGTATTGCTCGAACTCGAACAAGCCCATAAAGACTTCCACATCATGGCTCAATCTTTACAACTAAAATATCAAAATGGTGAAATAGAGTCTGCTCGTGCAGGCCTGACTGAACTGCAATCGGCCTTTGATAAAATGAGTACTGTATTGAGACTGTGTCATTAAGATCCTAATCTAACGCCACGGAAATACGGGGATCTCATATTAGTAACCTAGCGGCCTAACTCACCTCGCCTATTCACGGTTGTGCTGGTTCAAGTCTGATTCTAGGCACCAAAATGGGATATATTCCATTATTGAGAACCTTTCTTCCAATGATCCCACATCAGGGGTTTCTGACTTTATGTGCAATAAATACGAGGTCTTTGCTTCACCTGCAACACTCCTTTTACTTACGTAAATTTTAGCGTATTGCATCAAACCAAAAGGATGATAGCTGCCCCACTAACATTTCTTACCACCTTACTTTTGGGTTCATTGTAAATCTGTTAGATTTATAGAATGAAGTGGAACTCGCCAAATTAATACCCATGTAGTTTGCTTCCGACTCTAATAATAATCTGACTATATATGAACACTTCAATTTTCTAGCGGGGGTTAAAGGCTTTTTTATTACTCATTACTTAAGGGTAAGTTCTAAGTTGCCCCACCACTACACCTTGAATAGCAATTCGATTTGCTGGCAATGTTACAGGCTCAAAATCTTCATTGGCGGGCATTAAGGTCAGTGTTTTATCCTTATTGAATAATATCGTTTTAAGCGTCGCATCATAACCATCAACTAATGCAACAACGATATCACCGTGATTAGCCGTTTGTTGCGACTGGATCACAACATAATCACCCGACATAATAGCTTTATCAACCATCGATTCACCATTCACTTTAAGTACAAAACGGTCTTTTCCTGCAAACATCTCACCCAAATCAATTTCTGATTCATCAGCAACCGCTTCGATCAATCTTCCAGCAGCTATTCTTCCCATCATAGGAAGCTTTACAGAGAGTCCATCATCATTTGCAGGTTCATCTTGCTTAACTAAGCGTAAGCCACGTGAACGGCCTACAAAGCGTTCAATGAGCCCTTCATTAACTAAGGCTTGAATATAATTATGAACAGATCCCTGAGATGATAAACCAATCCCATATGCAACCTCAGATAATAAAGGTGCTTTATTGTGTTCATCAAAGTATTGGACAATGAATTTATATGTATCTTGTTGCCGGTCAGTTAACATCTTTTCCCCTTATTTCTCAATGAGAACATAATAAGAAGAAAATATAGAGAAAGTTATAACTAAAATCAACTATTTTTTCTAAAATTAAGAATATTTAATTAATTTTAGGCAAAAAAAACCCCAACAAAAAAGTGCTAGGGGAAATAAAGCCATGTTAATAACTTTAGTAAACGAGATAATAAGATCTCTATGAAAATCCATATTCTGAGGTCATTTTAATCGTTTATATTGAGTTTTAATATCACCCGAAAGGGGGAGATGGTGATTTGTATTAATAAGTATTGATACACGATGGCATCAAAGACAGTTATTAATAATTAACGTTAGTGTTCTTCAACATGGGTGAGATATAAAGTTAAACCAATCAATGCAATTCCAGCCGCCAATGCAAGCAGTTCTAGCGCATTATTATATTCCATGCTAATGGCGTGCTCAAAGAAGTTAACGATTAGTATCATTAAAATAACTCGGCCTAGGCGAGTTTTAAGGTCATCAAGACTATGGATTGCCAAAACAGAGGGGGTTTCTGATGACTCAGCCTGCTCTATTTTAGAAATAAATAATTCATACAAGCCAAGTGAGAACATTAACAACACTGTTGCAAGTAGATAACCATCTATTACCTCAACAACATGTGTAACGGTTTCTGCTCTGAATACTTTTCTTGCCTCACCCACTAAATCTGACGAAGCATAATCACCCAAATGTAAAACTAGATAATAAGCATCAATAGAGGCCATGTAAAACATAGCAAATGCGGTAACAAGACTAACTAATACCGCGATAATGACGACAAATCGGCTATTCCACAGTGCGGTTTCAAATAGTCTTTCAATCATATCTATTATGCTGCTTGAACAGGAATAGCATGACGGGTATTGATAATGTCATTATTCTCATTTAAATAAACGAGAGTAGGTTTAAACGTAGCGACTTCTTTCTCATCCATTGAGGTATATGCGCAAATAATAATACGATCACCGGGTGATGCTTTATGTGCTGCAGCTCCGTTTACAGAGATGATATTAGACCCTGCTTCAGCGCGGATAGCATAGGTCGTAAAGCGTTCGCCATTAGCAACATTATAAATTTGGATCTGCTCGTATTCATGGATACCTGCAGCTTCCAATAAATTGCTATCAATCGCACACGAGCCTTCATACTCTAATTCAGAATGAGTCACACAGGCGCGATGTAATTTTGTTTTAAGTAAAGTCAGGTGCATTTACGGCAATTCAGTAGTTGAGTAGCTGCATATTATCGCTTTTTAGGCCAAATCAAGCAAGATTACAGGCAATATTATCAATCAAACGTGCTGCTCCTAAACGAGCTGCAATTAAAATTCTAAGTGATTTATCGTCTTTTTCAGCTTTGGCTAAATTATCTGCGCGGCGAATATCTACATAATCAGGGTAAAATCCTGCTTCTTGTAGATGTTTAAATGTAGTTTTCTCCAGAGCAGCATAGTCTTCTTCACCCTGCTCTAATTTTTCTTTCATTTTCATTAAACTTTGATATAAGTAGGCGGCTTCATCACGTTGTTGCGTGGTTAAATACTGATTGCGAGAACTCATCGCTAAACCATTATTTTCTCGATAGGTTTCACCTGCCACCACTTGAACAGCAAGATTAAGATCTGCAACCATTTTCTTAATCAATAATAGTTGCTGATAATCTTTTTCACCAAATACTGCTATATCAGCTTGCACCATATTAAATAACTTAGTGACAACTGTCGCGACACCATCAAAATGACCCGGTCTTGCCTGACCACATAATTTATCATCCATACCTGGAACGGTAATAACAGTTTGGTTATCCATACCATTTGGATAAATAAGCTCACTCGTTGGAATGAAAACCAAATCACAGTTAACAGATGCTAATAGCTCAATATCGGCTGTTAATGTTCTGGGATACGCTGATAAATCATTTTTATCATCAAACTGCATTGGGTTTACAAATACACTAACAACCACTTTATCAGCCAGTTGTTTTGCTTTTTCGACAAGTGACAAATGGCCTAGATGTAAATTTCCCATCGTGGGTACAAATGCAATAGTGAGCTTATCTTGTCGCCATTGTTTAACTTTTTCCCGTAAAGCATCTATGCTTTCAACTGAATGCATCAGTATTGCTGTTCCTTAGAGGGAAATTGGCCTGATTTAACATCTTGCACATATTTAGCGATAGCAGCAGGAATAGCCCCTGTTTCTGCTAAAAAGTCGTGACTAAAACGTGGGCGTTTACCAGGCGTAATACCCAGCATGTCATATAAAACTAACACCTGACCATCACAATGTTCACTTGCACCAATTCCAATTACAGGAATATCAACAGCGGCTGTTACACGATCTGCTAGCTCAGCAGGTACACATTCAAGTACCAACATGTCGGCACCCGCTTGTTCAATAGCTTGAGCATCATCAATTAATTGCTGTGCACTTTGCTCATCTCGCCCTTGAACACGGTAACCACCTAGATGATGTACTGATTGTGGCAATAAACCAAGATGGGCACACACGGG
>ENA-OSET01004364-OSET01004364.1-sediment-metagenome-genome-assembly--contig:-NODE-4364-length-12557-cov-61.498157_pt1 | contig 12557 bp, 8 predicted proteins | sample MGYA00237882_ERZ534229 | MGnify/ENA primary metagenome ERZ534229 (study PRJEB26408, sample SAMN06266212) | sediment metagenome | isolation source: Hudson Canyon methane seep mesocosm | place...
AGAAAACCCTGCCTGGTACACTGCGTACACTCCCTACCAAGCTGAAGTCAGCCAGGGACGCCTCGAGGCCTTGATAAACTTTCAACAAATGGTGATTGATTTAACGGGTATGGAACTGGCCAATGCTTCCTTACTTGATGAAGCAACGGCTGCCGCAGAAGCTATGGCAATGGCAAGAAGGTTATCCAAAAACCAGTCAAACACCGTGTTTATTGACCAGGACTGCCACCCCCAAACCATTGCTGTCATGCAAACACGAGCCAAGTCACTTGGTTTTAATACAGTTATTGGATGTCCATTCCATGATCTGGAAAATATAGATTTCTTTAATATCCTTGTTCAATACCCAGGCTCTAAAGGTGAGATACATGACCTTAGCTCACTGGTTAACGAAGCCCATAAAAAACAAGCCTTAGTCACTGTTGCTGCCGACCTGTTAAGTCTGGTTTTATTGAAACAACCAGCAAGTTTTGATGTGGATATTGTTATAGGTAATTCCCAGCGATTTGGTGTACCCATGGGATATGGTGGTCCTCATGCTGCTTTTTTTGCAACCAGAGACGCCTATAAACGTTCTGTCCCTGGACGCATTATTGGCGTATCAAAAGACTGTCACGGACGACTAGCCTATCGCATGGCGTTACAAACTCGGGAACAACATATTCGTCGTGACAAAGCCACTAGCAACATTTGCACATCTCAAGTTTTACTAGCTGTGATTGCAGGGTTTTATGCTGTCTATCATGGGCCAAAAGGCTTATCACTCATTGCAAACCGTGTTCACCGTTATACTAAAATATTAGTCGCAGGACTAAAACAGCTCGGTTATGAAATCCCCACCAAACATTATTTTGATAGTTTTACTATTAACACCCCACATCGTGCAAAACGGATACTCAATCAGGCTCAGGAAGATGAAATAAATTTTCGTCTGATTGATGAGGATAGTTTAGGCATTTCCCTGGATGAGACAACTAATCGTCAAACCTTAAGAACAATTTGGCGAATTTTTGCCCCCTCAACTGTTGACATACCTGATATCACCGTATTAGACAGCCAAATTGGTGAATGCATACCCGAAAATTTACTACGTGTAGATAGCTTTCTTCAACACCCCGTGTTTGAAAAATACCATTCAGAAACTGAAATGATGCGCTATATGCGCCACTTAGCTAGCAAAGATATTGCTTTAGATCGCAGTATGATTCCGTTAGGCTCATGCACTATGAAGCTTAATGCAGCAACGGAAATGCAAGCCGTTTCTTATACTGAATTTAGCGATATACACCCTTTTGCACCGCTATATCAAACAATGGGTTACCAACAAATGTTTGATGAATTAGAAGATATGTTATGTGATTTAACAGGGTTTGATGCCTTTTCACTACAACCTAACGCGGGCTCCCAAGGTGAATATACAGGTTTATTGGTCATTGCAAAATATCATGCTGTACGCGATGAAGCTCATAGAAAAATTTGTCTAATACCTGCCTCTGCACATGGTACAAACCCTGCCAGTGCGGCGATGGCTGGTTTTGAAGTGGTGGTATTAGCTTGTGATAAAAATGGCAATGTCAGTCTGGAAGATCTAAATAACAAAGTAGACCAATACAGTGATAATTTGGGTGCGTTAATGATTACCTACCCATCAACTCATGGTGTCTATGAAGAAGCATTTCGTGAAATATGCCAGATTATCCATCAGCATGGCGGCCAGGTATATCTGGATGGTGCAAACTTTAACGCCTTGGTTGGCTTAAGTCGCCCCGGTAAAATTGGTGCAGATGTCGCTCATCTTAATCTGCATAAAACCTTTGCCATTCCTCATGGTGGTGGAGGACCTGGTGTTGGGCCCATTGGTGTAGGACAACATTTAGCACCTTATTTACCCGACCACCCTGTTATTTTAGGTGTTAATCCAGCCAAATCAGAACACGGTACGGTCGGCACTGTATCAGCCGCTCCATGGGGCTCTGCTAGCATATTAACAATTGCCTGGGCTTATATTGCCATGATGGGGGCATCTGGCTTAAAACAAGCGACTTTACATGCTGTTTTAAATGCAAATTACATTGCCCATCGACTAGCACCGCACTACCCTATTCTATTTACAGGTAAAAATGACCGGGTTGCACATGAATGTATTATTGATTGTCGTATGTTTAAGAAATCCTGTGATATTACTGTCGATGATATAGCCAAACGTTTAATTGATTATGGCTTTCACGCGCCAACCATGTCATTTCCTGTGGCTGATACTTTGATGATTGAACCCACAGAAAGCGAAAGCAAAACTGAAATTGATCGTTTTTGTGATGCTTTGATTTCTATTCGTCAGGAAATAACTGAAATTGAAACAGGAAAAGTCGATAGCAAAGATAATGTATTACATAATGCCCCACACTCGCACCACTTATTATTAGAGCAAAAATGGGGGCATCCATACTCAAAGCAGCAGGCTTTTTTCCCTAGTGTCTGTCAGCATAATGACAAATACTGGCCAGCCATTGGGCGAATTGACAATGCCTATGGTGATAGGCACTTATTTTGTAGCTGTCCTATTACATCTGAATATACCAAGGAAGACTAAGGCTGGCCTTACTTGAGCAAAGGGACTTTGCTCAAGTAAAAAATAACCTTCCATATATTCAACTCCTCCTGTTCTTCTCAATCAACGGCTACATACTCTGTATTGTATTTTATCAATCCTTATCTACACTTAGAGCTTAAATTGTCCAAAAGGCAATAAAACTATCTATTCTAATCAGCTAAATTTATTATGACTATTCGTAACAAATTAATTTTTGGGTTTTCTGGACTAACAGGAATCATTCTTATATTCGGACTACTTGCATGGCTCTATATTGGTTGGCTTGAAGATAATGTTCATGAAATTGTTGATTGGAAAGTACCTGCCGTTAAACTTGCTGTTGATGTACACGCAGGCGCTTACGATGCCACCATAGAACAGTTAAATTATCTATTATATGAATCTCCCGAAGCCCATAAACGAGCAAAAGCTGTTTTAGCAAAAATGCGACAAGATTTAAATAAAGTAAATCAGATAGGCCAACAGTTTAATGATCAAGCTTTACTTGCACAATCAGCTGCAGTTTCAACCAATGTCACTGATTTTGGTCAGCTTTATGAGCGAGGTGTTCAAGCTTTAGTTGATAATAAAAAAGCGGTTGCCGTTATGGTAAAAAATGGAAAAAGCGTTATTGCTGAAGCCGACTCATTTGCTTTAAAACAAGAAGTTGAATATGCCGCTTTACGCAAAAACTTAGCCTCTCAAGATCAATTAAACAACAAAGTACAAAAATATATTTTAGTTAATAGAATCAAATCACTTGCTTACACAATTATCCAACACGAAAAACAAGAGCGCCTATTTAAAGATCGTCAATATTATCAGCTAATGCTTAAAGAATTACCTGAGCTGATGACTTTATATGACAACTTACAAAAAATAACACGTGATAAAGTTGAGCTTAAAAAAATCCAAGTAGCTAGAATTGCAACAGAAAAATATTCTAAAGCAGCTGCTCAGTGGATAAAAAATGATACCGAACTCAAGGCTATCGTTAGCAATATGAATACTATTGCTTCTGACGCTCGACACTCAGCGGCAAATGCTGAATTAGATGGCTGGAGTAAAGCCACAGAAATTGGTAAAAAAACAATTGCTTTAGTTACTCAAGCTAATTTAATTATTATCAGCACTTTAATTATTGGAACATTTATCGGTGTTGCTCTCTCTATTGTTATTCCAAAAAACATAACCTCAGCAATTAATGCCTTATCTGCATTTTCTAAAAGTTTTGGACGAGGTAATTTAACCGCTCGCACCCACTTTAAACCTACTGATGAAATAGGTGTTATGGCTCAAGATTTTGATAAAGCCGCCGAAAACCTACAAAACATAATCAGCCAAGTTAATGAAAATGCAATAGAACTAACTGATCACTCAGAGTCATTATCTGAAATGGTCGATAAAAACTCTATTAGTATTCAAACCCAAAAACAACATACTGAACAAGTCGCAACCGCCATGAACGAAATGGCTGCAACGGTTGAAGAAGTCTCTAGAAATGCCTCTCAAGCAGCCACATCTGCAAGTGATGCAGATAGCCAAGCCTCTGAAGGTAATATGGTTGTATCTCAAGCCGTTTCCTCAATTAATTCTCTTGCAAATGAAATTGATCAAGCAACCTCTGTAATCAACCAGTTAGAAAGTGATGTTGGTAATATTAGTAGTATTCTTGATGTTATTAGAAATGTTTCAGAACAAACAAACTTGCTTGCCCTTAATGCTGCTATTGAAGCGGCTAGAGCTGGTGAGCATGGTCGTGGTTTTGCCGTTGTTGCTGACGAAGTTCGAACCTTAGCGAGTAGAACCCAGTCCTCTACCGATGAAATTCAATCGATGATTGAAAAATTACAATCAGGTGCGCAAAAAGCAGTATCAGCAATGAATGCCAGCCATAAAATGACAGGACAAAGCGTACAACAAGCTAGTGAATCTGGTGAAGCCTTACAATCCATCACTCAATCAGTTACTACGATTAATGATATGAACTCTCAAATCGCAACAGCCGCTAAACAACAAAGTGGTGTAGCTGAAGAAATAAATCAAAGTATTGTTACTATTAGTAATATTTCAGAAGAGAGTGTACTGGTAGCAGAAGAAACATCTCAAGCCAGCCATGATTTGGCTAACCTAGCAAATAAATTAAAACAATCGATAAGTAATTTATCTATATAAGGGAATAGCAGTAGCTTGGGTAGCAAAATAACTACCCAAGCTAAACATTGCTTACATATCTAGTTTTCTGTGATTAACACATCACCCTGTTTTAAAGTTAAGGAATACTGCCCCTTTAATAGACCTTGTAGTTCCTTACCAACCATACTATAGCGCCACCCAGAAAGTATTAGGTTATCCTCTTCCTCAAACAACAATTTTTCCAAGTCTTTTCGGCCTGCTAAAATCATCGGGTTTAAAGAATTTTCATCAGCTCTCATTCTAACAACAGCTGTTAATACATCTAAAATAGCTTCTTGATTTGCTGTTTTCTTAGCTGACTTATTCTTATCCGTCATTGGAATGGGTGATGAATTCTTGGCTTCATCTATCAGTTTGCAAATAACACGCCCATATCGTTTAACTGAACGCTCATTAATGCTTCTGACCTTTGCCAATTCTTCCACTGTAGTTGGTTGTAACTTTGCCAGTTCCAGCAGTAAATCATCTCTAACCAACCAGTTTTTAGGTCTATTTTCTGCTTGTGCTGTTCTTTCGCGCCATTCAGTTAAGACCTGAACAATAGAAAGCTGCTTTCCTGTCAATCGCTTTCTACCTTTGACTTTCAACCAAGCATTAATAGGAGAAATTTGATATAACTCTTTATTTTTTAAGGCTTCAAAATCTTTATCCAGCCAATCCAGTCTACCCAACTCTTCAAGTTGCTCACACATCTTGGTATAAATTTTACACAAATAAATCACATCATCAGCAGCATATTGAATTTGATCCTGGCTAAGAGGCCTTACACTCCAGTCAGTTCGAGTATGTGCTTTAGATAAGTTTACATTCAGAAAATTAGACACCAACATCGCATAGCCTGGATTTTCCTGAAACCCTAATAAAGGTGCTGCAATTTGTGTGTCAAAAACAGGGTATGTTACTTCACCTGTTATTTGATAGAAAATTTCTAAATCTTGGCGACAAGAATGTAAAACTTTTACAATTTTGGGATCATTGATAACAGAAAAAAGCTCTGACAAATCGGGTAATGCAATAGGATCGACACAAACCACCCATTCTGGCGTTGCAATTTGCAATAGGCAAAATATAGGGTAATAGGTTTTTTCTCTTAAAAATTCAGTATCTAAAGCGACCCAAGGCGCTTGTTGAATTCTGCTACATAACTCAGGTAATTGTTCAGGTTTATCAATGTATTCAATTGTCATAATTCTTTATATTTATTTTGCTACGTCTTTTCTTCTTAACCGGCTATTTTACCTTAAACCAATCACTTCCTGCTTAGACTTCGTATTATTAGGCATCATCCAACACCCTGAATAACATTTCTTTAACCGTTTGAGGCTCAAATGGTTTATCACAAATACCTGAAACACCCGCTTGTTGAATATTACTTAATCGTGTTTCATTTTCTTCACTTGTAACCATTAATATAGGAATAAACGAGTTATTCATTTCTGTTCTAATATGTTCAATAAGTTCTTTACCATCCATTTCTGGCATATTGTAATCAGTTACAATCAAGTCAAAAGCATCTTCCGTTTGACTAAATATTTCAACACCTTCTCTACCATCTTTAGCTTCCGTTATTTTAGAAATACCCATATTATTTAATACTCGAACAATATGTTTCCTTGCCATAAGACTATCATCTACAACTAATACCCTAACCAGTTCTATTTCGTAATGTTCAAAGGCTATTTCTTCTGGATCAATAAACTCAATAGTATTACGTAACGCTCTTTTCAAATCGCCCTGATTAAATGGTTTAGGCAGGATTGCCACAACCCCTGCTTGTCGAATAGGGTCTAAAGCAGAAAATCGTGTTTCACTTGAGATCAACATAAAAGGGATTTCTTTTAAATTTACAGTTGATTTTATCTGTGTAACTAACTCGGTTGCAGTCATATCAGGCAGATACATACTGCTAATAATTAAATCAGGCTCGTACTTTGTTAAAAGTTCTATTGCTTCAGATCCAGAGCCGACAGCATCTATTTTTAACACTCCTTCTGTTATTAAATGATTAGTAATAACCTTTAATTGCATATTAGAAGGCTCAACTAATAGTATTGATAACTCAGATATATCAACTTGACCACTATAACTCATACTCTACGCCCTAATTTTGTAACATTTATATGAGTATAGTTTGCTTATCAGTTTTTATTTGCTGGATTAAAAATTAAACATTCTAAAAATAAAATCACTATTTTCTTCATCATTTACATTAATAAACCCTTTAACATTAGGCGTTTTAATTACCATTAAGATCGTAGCCTTGAAATGGGATTTATTAGCAATTAAGATGTTATTTTAATTTTACAGCGGTCCCGTAAGCTAGCATTTCAGAAGCGTTAGTCATAATATTACTGGTTGTAAATCGAATATTAACAATCGCATCAGCATCTCGGTTCTGAGCCTCAGAAACCATTCTCTCAATTGCTTTATCACGCGCATCAGCAAGCATCTCTGTATAGCCCGAAATTTCACCACCAACAATACCTTTTAACCCTGCCATAAAATCCCGCCCAACATGTTTAGATTGCACAATATTTCCGGCAACAACACCTAAATTTTCAGATATTTCTCTGCCTGGAACATCGGGGGTAGTTGAAAAAATCATTTTATTTCCTTAAATTAAGTTTAGTTTTATTAAATATTGTCTTTTTTATACCTTATTCTCAAAAAATTTATTTAAAAACTCAATAAAAGTTGTCAGTTTTGCAGGATAAAACCGTCGCTGTAAATAAGTGGCATAAACCAGTAAGGGGAAAATGCGATATTCTGGCAAAACCTCTAGCAACTGTTTGTTTTTTAAATAATGAATAACAGATAATTTTGGCACTTGGATTATCCCCATACCTAATGCGGCAGCTTCACATAATGCCCGCCCATTATTGGTTGAAAATGCCCAATTATTTTTAACCTTTACTTGATCACCCTTATCATTAAAAACCCACTGCCCTCCATGAGGTGTATTCATATAATGCAGACAACGGTGATCAGATAATTCATCAAGTGTTTGCGGACAACCGTTTGTCTTAATATATTCAGGAGATGCATAAGTACACAATTCAGATTGAGATATAGTCCTAGCAACAACCCCCGGATCTAGAGTATCAGTTACCAAAATAGAAATATCAAAAAGTCCATGGCGCAAATTAACGGGTTTATTATCCAATGTCATCTGGATTTTAACTTCTGGATAAAGTTTCTGATAAGCATCAATTGCAGGCACCAGATATAAACCACCAAAATCAATGGGAGCATTAATTTTCAACTGTCCTTTTACCGTTGATCCTAACTGAGCAGTCAACTGCTCTAAATCATCAAAGTCTTCTAATAGTTGTTTACTTCTATTGTAGTAAGACTCCCCCGCTTCAGTTACTGTCAAACTTCGAGTCGTTCTATTAAGCAACACCACCCCCAGGGACTTTTCTAACTGAGCCATATACTTACTTATCATCATCGCAGATAAATTCATTTCTCGAGCAACAGCCGCAAAAGTCCCCATCTCCACAATACGACAAAAAACCTGCATATTATTTAATTTATCCACGTCCCACTCTTTTATAAACTATCAGTTTATATTTTATAAACCTTTTTCACTATTTAAACCAGTATATAGACAATATATAATCTATCTCGGAGATAGTAACTAGCCGCTTAATTTTCTAATTAGCTGATATTCGTTGATTTTTCAACACTCATTTATTTTGTATCAGTTTAGAATAATTAAGTGGCTTTTTTTAAAATTAAACCCTTGAGGTTCGGTATGAGTCAGACACTAAATGAAGTTTTAGACGCAAATAAAGACTATGCAGCATCATTCGACAAAGCTGATTTAGCTATGCCGCCTGCTCGTCAATTTGCAATATTAACTTGTATGGATGCTCGCCTAGACCCAGCTAAATATGCTGGCTTATCAGAAGGTGATGCACACGTTATTCGTAATGCTGGTGGTAGAGCAAGTGATGATGCTATTCGTTCTTTAGTCATTTCTTACAAATTACTAGGCACCAAAGAATGGTTTGTTATTCATCACACAGACTGTGGCATGGAAACATTTACTAGTGAAATCATGTCGGATCTATTAGATAGTAGTTTAAAAACAGCTTCTGTTGACGAAAATGGTTGGCATGATTGCTGTGAAGGTAATGGTTCATCAGAAGGTAAACATATTGCATGGCTAACAATTAAAGACCAAGAAAAAAGCGTGGCAGAAGATGTTCAGCGTATTAAATCTCACCCACTAGTACCCGCTGACATTCCAGTTTATGGATATATTTATGATGTTAAGTCAGGACAATTAATAGAAGTACCCGAAGCTTAATAAGCTAAGAAATAACTCTAAATAATAATTACTTTGCATTTTTAGTTAAAAACATAAAAACACACTAGACATAGAAAAAAACATACGGTATTATAGCCGTCTTTAGGAGAGGTGGCTGAGTGGCCGAAAGCGGCGGTCTTGAAAACCGTTGAGGGTTTATCCCCTCCCAGGGTTCGAATCCCTGCTTCTCCGCCATAATTCTTATAAATCAATAGCTTATAAGGGTTCAGAGGGAATTTGATACAAAGGTGATACACTTTAGTGATACACATTTGTATGAGAACACCTACATATATCATAAAAAATCATGACGGTATATTCTACTTCAGATATATTATACCACCTCAATTAAAGTCATTTTTTCCAAACAATAAACGTGAATTTAGAAAAAGCCTAAAAACAAGAAATAGGCGTATTGCTTTGCAGGAAGCGAGAATAATGTGGGTTGCTGTCCATAGTGGGCATGGAAATCTGGATAGCTTGCAAGCATCTAAAATTACAATAGATAGAAACCCAACTGTTAAAGTTGCTGATCCCAGTTCCCCCCTCGAATTAAGTGAATTTAAATTAAGTGAATTAGTCGTTAAGTTTATTAATGATAAGCAACTTAATGTCGCCAATCAAAAAACTCTCGATACATACAAGCGTAATTGCAACTTGTTTATTAATGCTATAGGCGACTTAAAGGCAAATGAAATAAACGCGCGGCAAATCATCAAATTTAAAGAAGTATTATTGCTTCTGCCAAAAAATATCAATCAAGACCCAAAATATAGCAAACTTACACTATCTGAGATAGTGAAATTAGATATACCACCCACTAATAAGTTAAGTGCTATTACACTAAAAAATATTATCGTAAATATTTCATCATTCCTAAAATGGTGTAATGATAATTTATATTTCTCAGTGGATTATTCGGGGATTTTCAAAGAAATTTCTAAGAAGCGCAAGAGCAATAATGAATACCGAAGTGTGTTTTCATCCAGTGATATAACTAAACTGTTTAATACAGATGAGTATCAAAGTGCTGGTTTCTTGGGCTACTCTTTTCGTTATTGGCTGCCTATTTTAGGGCTATATACGGGTGCAAGACTTAATGAACTGTGTCAGCTTCATGTTAAAGATATTTATTATCAGAATGGTATTTATATTATTTCAGTTAATGACAATGAAAGTGATAAAAGCATCAAAAACCAGCATTCACAAAGGATAATTCCCGTTCATAGTAAATTAGTCGAACTTGGATTTATTGAGTTTGTTGGTTATGTAAAGCAGCAAAATAAAGAACGTTTATTCCCTCAATTGACTCAAGATAGTTATGGAAGCTATACACGGAAAATGAGTCGATTTTTCAATGACGACTATCAAGGGCATAAAGGTTTTATTGATTATGCTGGAATCGAAAAGCAAAGCGACGCAGGAAAAAAGGATTTCCACTCTTTTCGGCATACTTTTATAAATGCAGCTAAGCAGTTAAGACTTAATGAGCGAATAGTGAAGGAGGTGTGCGGGTATTCATCGAACGATATTACTTTTGATACTTATGGAAAAAACTATAGCTTAGAGTCAAAAAAGAACGAAATAGATAAAATTACATTTGATGTAAGGCATCCGTGCAAATGGGAGCCTCGTTTTTATTGAATGTGAGGGTAAAAGGAAAACAACAACCATAGAGGCGCACTACAACGAATTTAAAAATAATATTTAAATTTCAGCAAGCAGCTAACCCCATGCTTAATTGGCTTAATTGGCTTAAATGCACATAAACGCAGCGAAATTCAAGGATTACATTTTCAGCTAAACACTGAATATTTAAAAAACAAAATCTTGATAGACCGTGAAAGTGCTGCAAAACACGCAAAATTCAGCCCTCAGAGCCTGCCTAAGCCTCAAAGAATGCCGACACGTGGAATTGTGTATTAAAAGACAATAAGCGCAATAGAATGCAATTTAAATTTCAGCGAATAACCCAGCCCCAATAAATCCCATACACTTAGATTGAATCTAAGGTATCTAAATTATTGGGCCGCAATGTCGTTTGATGCGCATCATTTATTCAGGATTACACATTAAGAAACCACTCTGATGATTCTGCTAAACTATAAATAGTGGGCGCTGCTATGGTGTAAGGAAATTAGGAGTTTAATTTGAATTTTAAAGAAAAAGTCATAAATTCCCTTGGTATGTATAGGAGCCAGAAGCTTGGAATTCAAGATGCTGGTGTTTTTAGGTATAAAGGACAAGAATTATTAAAAGAGCATATCCTACCAATTCAATTCAAAAAACATAACATTATTCAGAACTACAGAGATTCATTTTATGCTTCCTCTAATTCAGAAATTGATTTTCACAAATATTTCCACCATCTAAATTCATCCCAAGCGTTATGTATCAATTTGTTTTTCCCGTTAATTGCAGAAGGTAAGCTATCATTAATTTTAAGGATGTTAGGAATTCCTGAACAAGCCATTGAAGAAGCAACTTTTGAAAAAGAGTCAGATTTAGAAATAGGTGAAGGTCGAAAAACTAATTTCGATTTTTACATGCGACTTGCGGATGATACGAAAATTTACTTTGAAATAAAATATACAGAATCGGAATTTGGAAAAGCAAAAAATGATAGCTCACATAGGGGGAAATTTGATAAGACTTACCTTCCACTATTGAAAGGTAATGACTATATAAACCCCGGCTATCATGAAGTTGATACGTTTTTGGATTCATATCAAATAATGAGAAATCTTTGTCATATCAGTGAAAAAAGCTATGTTGTATTTGTATACCCAAAGGCAAATAAAAAAATTCACTCACAAGCCGAGTCAGCACAAGCGAAAATACTAACGGATAAAGGCAGCAATCGACTAAAAATAATGGACTTGGAAACAGCTATTGATGAAGTGTTAAAGCAAGTGCAAACAACAAACTTGGCAGATCACTACAGCGAATTTAAAAGTAAGTATTTGAAATACACTTCAGCAACCAACTAATCCCCCCACCTCTCCCATATTCAACTAAAATGGAACTAAGCTAAATTCCTAAGTGGTTTAAATGAAATTGAATCATTTATGGAAACCCCGCTTACTCTGCATGTTAATGCACCACTAGAATAACGACACGGTATATTTGAACAGTAAAATATGCAATAAGCGGAAATAAACGTAAAAGGACAACAATGGCAATCGATAAAAACTTTGAAGCAACTCTCTTTAACACGGCTGACAAACTTAGAAAAAACATAGATGCAGCCGAGTATAAGAATGTAGTGCTGGGGTTAATTTTTCTTAAATATATCTCTGATTCATTTCAAGAATTATATGAGAAGTTAGAAGATGATGAATATTCTGACCCTGAAGATAGGGACGAATATATTGCAGAAAACATCTTCTTTGTGCCTAAAGATGCTAGATGGAATGGCCTGCAAGCTAAATCCAAATTACCTGAGATTGGTGTAGC
>ENA-OSET01004365-OSET01004365.1-sediment-metagenome-genome-assembly--contig:-NODE-4365-length-12554-cov-3.579226_pt1 | contig 12554 bp, 16 predicted proteins | sample MGYA00237882_ERZ534229 | MGnify/ENA primary metagenome ERZ534229 (study PRJEB26408, sample SAMN06266212) | sediment metagenome | isolation source: Hudson Canyon methane seep mesocosm | place...
GGGGTCATCAACATCGGCATCGAGGGCCAGATGCTCATGTCGGCATTCGCCGGGTTCGTCGTGGCGTCGTCGACGGGCGACCTCCTGCTCGGCGTCGCCGCCGGCATCGGCTGCGGGATGCTCATGGGCGCCTTCCTGGCGTTCCTCTCGGTCAGCCTCCAGAGCGACCAGATCATCGCCGGCACCGTAATGAACATCGCTGCGATCGGCCTCACCAGTTTCTTCTTCCAGCAGGGCCGCTCCCTACCGTCCGGCAAGACCAGCATGATCAAGCTGGGGCCACTCGCCGACCTTCCGGTGGTGGGCCGCGTCTTCTTCTCGAACCGGCCACTCACCTACATCACGCTGCTGCTCGTTCCGGTGCTCTGGTACGCACTGTTCCGCACCACCTGGGGCCTGCGCACCCGCGCCGTCGGCGAACATCCCAGCGCCGCCGAGACCGCCGGTGTATCGGTGGTACGGATCCGATACATGAACCTGATGCTCGGTGGTGGGCTCGCCGGACTGGCCGGCGCCTACCTCAGCCTCGAGGCCGTCGGCTCCTTCGAGCGGCTGATGACCAACGGAAAGGGCTTTGTCGCACTGGCCGTGATGATCTTCGGTCGATGGAATCCGGTCGGCGCCTGGGGAGCCGCCCTGCTGTTCGGCTACGCCAACGCCGTCCAGACCCAGTTCCAGTTCCGGGGCTGGCTGGCCGACGATCCACAGTTCATCGGAATGATGCCCTTCATCGTCACCATCGTCGTGGTCGCCGGGTTCGTCGGCCGGGCCCGACCGCCGGCCTCCATCGGCCAGCCCTACAGCCGGGAATAGCGGACATGGACGACACGACCACCCAGTCCCCGACGAACGATCCTCCGGCACTCGAGGCCGTCGGCATCTCCAAGCGCTTCGACACCGTCGTCGCCAACCAGGACGTGAACCTGCGGGTCGAAAAGGGACAGATCCATGCACTGCTCGGCGAGAACGGCGCCGGTCGCGTGCTGCTCAAGCCTGCCGCCCCCGGTACCGGCGTGATCGCCGGTGGCGCCGCCCGCGCCATCCTCGAGGAGGCCGGCATCCACGACGTGCTCTGCAAGTCGATGGGTTCGCACAACCACATCAACGTGGCTCGTGCGACCATCAACGGGCTCAAGTCGATTCGCCGGCCCGATGAGGTGGCACGTCTGCGCGGCCTCGACCCCGAGGAGTTCGTCCCCGGACCGCTGCTCGAGGCCTATCGCAAGAGCGAGGCCGGAATCTCCGATGGCCCCGCCGAGTCCCAAGAGAACGAGGACTGACGATGGCAGGCAGCGACAGGCAACTCAAGGTCACCCAGGTCCGTTCGGCCATCGGCAGCAAGCCCAAGCAGCGCGGCACCTTGCGCGCCCTGGGGCTGGGTCGGATCGGCCGTTCCAACACCCTGCCCGACCGTGGCGAGATCCGGGGCATGATCGCCCGGGTCCCGCACCTGGTCGAGGTCGAGGAGGTCGTCTGACATGAAGGTCCATGATCTGACCCCGGCCCCCGGGTCGAAGAAGCGCGCCAAGCGCGTCGCCCGTGGCATCGGCGGCAAGGGCGGCAAGACCGCAGGCCGCGGCATGAAGGGGCAGCGCTACCGCTCCAAGGTGCGCGTCGGCTTCGAGGGTGGCCAGATGCCGCTCCACCAGCGGGTGCCGAAGCTGCGTGGCTTCAAGAACCCGTTCCGCGTCGAATACCAGGCCGTCAACCTCGACACCATCGAGGCATCGGGCCTCGCCGAGGTCACGCCTGAGACCCTGCTCGAACTGGGCCTCGTTGGCAAGAAGTCGCTGGTCAAGCTGCTGGCCCGGGGCGAGGTCACGCGTGCCGTGACCGTCCGCGTCCACGCCTGTTCGGCGGCTGCAGAGGCTGCCATCACGGCGGCCGGTGGCACGGTCGAGCGCCTGCCGCTGCCGTTCGCCGTGCGTCCGCCGGCCAGCGGCAACGCGCTGATGAACCGATGACGTCGTTCGTTCGACGCGACTAGAGGGGACCGCCGTGCTCGCCAGCATGCTGAACATGTTTCGGGTCCAGGACCTGCGGAAGCGGATCCTGTTCACTCTGTTCATGATCCTGCTGTACCGGATCGGCGCCTTCATCCCGTCTCCCGGGATCGACGTCGAGCAGGTCCAGTTGCTGCGAGACCGCGCCAGCCAGGGCGGCGTGCTGGCGTTCCTTCAACTCTTCTCGGGCGGCTCGCTGACGACCTTCGCCATCTTCGCCCTCGGCGTCATGCCATACATCACGGCGTCGATCATCATGCAGGTGCTCGGCGTCGTCGTGCCCCGCATCGAGCAGTGGCAGCAGCAGGGCGCCGTCGGCCAGCGCAAGATCACGCAGTGGACCCGCTACCTCACCGTGGCGATCGCAGTCATCCAGGCCACCAGCTTCGCCTTCCTGTTCAACAGCAGCGGCAACTCGATCAGCGGCCAGTCCGGTGCCAACCTGCTGCCCCGGTTCCACATCGGAACCGTCAGCGTGGTGGTCCTGACCCTCGCTGCCGGCACGGCGCTGCTCATGTGGATGGGTGAGCTGATCACCCAGAAGGGGATCGGCAACGGCATGTCGCTGATCATCATGATCTCGGTGCTCAGCGCCTTCCCCGCCCAGGGCTCCGTCATCCAGTCCGAGAACGGCCCGACGGCCCTGCTCGTGGTCCTCGTGGTCCTTGTCGCCGTGATCGGTGCCATCGTCTTCGTCGAACAGGGCCAGCGGCGCATCCCGGTGCAGTTCGCCAAGCGGGTGGTCGGACGCCGCATGTACGGCGGCCAGAACACCTACATCCCCCTGAAGGTGAACCAGTCGGGCGTGATTCCGATCATCTTCGCCTCGTCGGTGCTCTACCTGCCGGTGCTGATCGCCGCAGCCCTGCCGTGGGATGGCTTCCGCCGTTGGATCGATGACAACCTCACCCAGCCAGACAACATCTTCTACTTCACGATCACAGGCCTCCTGATCGTCGGCTTCGCGTACTTCTACACGGCGATCACCTTCGACCCGGTGAAGCAGGCCGACACCATCCGCAAGCAGGGTGGCTTCGTGCCCGGTATTCGTCCCGGCTACCAGACCGAGCGCTACTTGGCCAGGATCCTGTCCCGTATCACCCTGCCCGGTGCCCTGTTCATCGCCGGCGTGGCGTTGATCCCGTCGATCCTCGTCAACGTATTCCTGGATACCAGCGCCGGCGTCGGTTCGGGGGGCGCGGCCGGGTTTGGCTTCATCGGCATCTCGATCCTGATCGCGGCCGGTGTCTCCCTCGAGACGATGAAGCAGGTTGATTCCCAGTTGACGATGCGCAACTACGAGGGCTTCCTCAAGTAGCCATGACAGCGGTGCACCTGGTCATCCTCGGTCGTCAGGGGTCTGGCAAGGGAACTCAGGCCGCCCGTCTGGTCGAGGCCTACAGCCCCATCCACGTCTCCACCGGCGACATGCTGCGTGCGGCGGTGGCCGACGGTACCGAACTGGGTCGCCGGGCCGGTGCCCTGATGGACGCAGGTGACCTCGTCGGCGACGATCTCATCAACGGGATCGTGGCGGAGCGACTGGCCCGGTCCGACGTGGCCGAGCACGGCTTCCTTCTGGACGGCTATCCCCGTACGCCCGACCAGGCGACCGCCATGGAGGGCTTCCTCTCCGAGGCCGGCACGACCTTGGACGGAGCGGTGATCCTGGAAGTTCCCGTCGACGAGGTCACGGCCCGCATGCTGGCGCGGGGCCGGGTCGATGACACCGAGGAGGCGATCAGGCGTCGACTCGACCTGTACGAGTCCGAGACCGCTCCCCTGCTGGCCTGGTTCGCCGACCGTGGGCTGTTGGAAGTGGTCGACGGCATGGGAGACGAGGACGTGGTGTTCGGTCGCCTCTCCACCGTGATAGATGCCCGCCTGAGCCTCTCGGACGCGTCGTGACCTGCGGTTCTGTCGGCCGCTCTGGTCCTCGCGTGTTGGACCACACCGGGTGCGGCGGTAGCGTTCTCCACTGGCCTGTGTCGGATCTGCGCCTGCGGCGTCGGACCCCGGGCCGCGGAGAATTCACTCCGACATCCAGTACGTGAACATCAGGAGTACCACACTGCAGAAGCCCAAGGAAGACGCGATCGTGCTGGAGGGCAAGGTTCTGGAACCCCTGCCCAACGCCATGTTCCGGGTCGAGTTGGAGAATGGCCACAACGTTCTGGCCCACATCTCCGGCAAGATGCGGATGCACTACATCCGGATACTCCCGGGTGACCGCGTCCAGGTGGAGCTCACCCCGTACGACCTCAAGCGGGGTCGGATCACCTACCGCTACAAGTAGCACGCTACGAGTGGCTGGGACATCAGAAAGAACAGCATGAAGGTCCGAACAAGCGTCAAGCGAATCTGTGAGAAGTGCCGGGTGATCCGGCGTCATGGTCGCGTGCAGGTCATCTGCACGAACCCCCGTCACAAGCAGCGTCAGGGTTAGAGGAACTCAGGTATGGCACGTATCTCAGGAGTCGACGTCCCCCGCGAGAAGCGGGTGCTGATTTCGTTGACCTACATCCACGGCATCGGTCGCACCTCCGCGGCGAACGTCTGCGAGGCCGTCGGCGTGGATCCCACCACCCGGGTACGCGACCTCACTGACGATGAGGTCATCTCCATCCGCGCCTTCATCGACCAGCAGTTCAAGGTCGAGGGCGACCTCCGTCGTGAGGTCTCCCAGAACATCAAGCGGAAGATGGACATCGGCTGCTACCAGGGCCTGCGACACCGCCGCGGCCTTCCAGTACGTGGCCAGCGCACCCACACGAACGCCCGCACACGCAAGGGACCGCGTAAGACGGTCGCCAACAAGAAGCAGGTCACGAAGTAATGGCTAAGCCGTCCGCTGGGGGCCGTCGCCCCCGCAAGAAGGAACGGAAGAACGTGCCGCATGGCGTTGCGCACATCAAGAGTTCCTTCAACAACACGATCATCACCATCACCGACCAGGGCGGGAACACGCTTGCCTGGGCATCGGCCGGCAACGTCGGCTTCAAGGGTTCCCGCAAGTCGACCCCCTTTGCCGCCCAGATGGCAGCCGAGCAGTGCGCCCGCAGTGCCATGGAGCACGGCATCCGCAAGGTGGACGTCGTGGTACGGGGTCCTGGTTCCGGTCGGGAGACCGCCATCCGAACCATTCAGAACACGGGCATCGAGGTGACCGGCATCAAGGACGTCACCCCCATTCCCCACAACGGCTGTCGGCCGCCCAAGCGACGGAGGGTCTGAGATGTCTCGTTACACCGGCCCCAAGGCTCGGGTTTCTCGGCGCCTTGGCATCAACATCTTCGGCACCAAGGGTGAGATCGTGGCGCTGGACAAGCGGCCCTATCCTCCCGGGGAGCATGGTCGTACCCGGCGTCGGGGCAACCCATCCGAGTACCTGCTGCAGCTCCAGGAGAAGCAGAAGGCCCGCTTCTCATACGGTCTCACCGAGAGGCAGTTCCGTCGCATCTACGAAGAGGCGAACCGTCGCCAGGGCGTGACCGGCGAGACCATGCTCCGTTTCCTGGAGCTTCGTCTCGACAACGTGGTCTACCGGGCTGGCATGGCCGCCACCCGGGCCCAGGCACGCCAGCTCGTCAACCACGGCCACGTGGACGTCAACGGCAGCCGGGTGGACATCCCTAGCTACCGCTGCAAGAAAGGCGAGGTCGTATCGCTGCGTGCCAAGGCCCGCAAGATGGTCGTCGTCCAGTGGAACATCGACGTGCTGGATCGCCAGTCGCCGGCGTGGCTGGAGATGGGCGACAACGGTCATGAGGTGACCGTCCGCGAGCTGCCGGTACGCGACCAGATCGACATCCCGGTCCGCGAGCAGCTCATAGTCGAGCTCTACTCCAAGTAGTCCCCGGCCCAGGCGCCGGAACCCTTACCCACAAGTCTCAATGACACTCAAGAAGGACACCTCATGCTGGTAATTCAGCGACCGACCATCGAAGCAGTCCGTGACGCTGATGGCAATCGTCAGCAGTTCTCGGTAGGCCCACTCGAGCCGGGATTCGGGCACACCCTCGGCAACTCGCTCCGCCGGACCCTGCTGTCGTCCATCCCGGGCGCAGCGATCACCCAGATCAAGTTCGATGATGCCCTTCACGAGTTCTCCACCATCGACGGGGTCGTGGAGGACGTGACCGACATCGTCTTGAACCTGAAGGACGTGGAGCTGCGTAGCCACAGCGATGAGCCGGTGACCCTCAGGGTGGACGTACGTGGCGCCGCTGATGTCACCGCAGCGTTGCTGGAGTCCAACGAGCAGGTCGAGGTCCTCAACCCCGGTCTGCACCTGGCCACGGTGACCTCCAAGGGCCGCCTGGCCCTCGAGCTGACCGTCGAGGTCGGCCGTGGCTACCTCGGGTCTGACCGGATCAGCGGTGAGGGCGCCATCGGCGTCATCCCCGTGGACGCCCTCTTCTCCCCCGTGCGCCGTGTGTCGATCGACGTGGAGCCCGTATCCGTCGGTCAGGCCCAGGACATGGACCGCCTGGTCCTGGACATCACCACCGATGGTTCGATCACCCCCAGCGACGCCTTGGCCTCGGCCGGCGCCACCCTGCGTGCCCTGGTGCAGCTGGTAGAGGACATGAGCGACGAAGCGCGTGGCTTGGAGCTGGGCGAGCCCGAGGAGGTGGGCGGAGGGTCACCGGACCTAGACAAGCCGATCGAGGACCTGGACCTTTCCGAGCGTCCCCGCAACTGCCTCAAGCGGGCACAGGTAGACACCGTCGGGCAGTTGCTGGAGAAGACCGAGGATGACCTGCTGGCCGTCACCAACTTCGGCCAGAAGTCGCTTGACGAGGTCATCGAGAAGTTGGACGAGCGCGGTCTCGCCCTCAGGATCCGGGGCTGACGCCATGCCTGCGGCGCCAAAGAGGGGTCGTCGCTTCGGCGGCAGCTCCGCCCACCAGAAGTCGATGATGGCCAACCTGGTCGCATCGCTCATCCTCGCCGAGGCGATCACGACCACGGAGGCGAAGGCCAAGGCGCTCCGCCCCATCGCCGAGAAGATGATCACCAAGGCCAGGAAGGGTGGGCTGCACAACCACCGCCAGGTGGTGTCGTTCATCCGCGACCGTGAGGTTGCGGCCAAGTTGTTCGACGAGATCGGCCCTCGCTACATCGACCGCCACGGTGGCTATACCCGAATCCTGAAGGTGGGCCCCCGCACCGGCGACAACGCGCCGATGGCGCGCATCGAACTGGTCTGAGCCCGCCCGTAATGCGGGTCCGGGGGATCGTCGCCTACGACGGAGCCCCCTTTCACGGTTTCGCCGCCAACCTCGGCGTCCCCACGGTGGCCGGCGGCCTGGACGCTGCGCTGTCGCGTGCTCTGCGGGTCCCGGTCTCGGTGACCTGTGCCGGTCGTACCGACCGTGGAGTCCACGCCGTCGGCCAGGTGATCAGCTTCGACGCACCCGACGAAGCCGACCTGGTCCGGGTTCGTCGATCGGTGAACCGGCAGTGCCGCCCGTCGGTGGTGGTCACGACGCTGGACTGCGCTCCGGACGACTTCGATGCCCGTTTCAGCGCCATCGGACGTACCTACAGGTACCGGATCCTGAATCGTCTGGATACAGATCCGTTCACCTCCCCGCTGGTGTGGCACGTTCCGGGGCGGCTGGACGTGGATGCCATGGAGGCCGCTGCCGCACTGCTGGTGGGCCTGCACGACTTCACCTCGTTCTGCCGCCTGCCGACGGTCCGATCGGACGGCACGATGCCCACCCTCGTGCGTCGCATCACCAGGGCATCTTGGCGGTGGCTTGATCCCGGACTCTCGGGGATCGGCCTGTTGGAGTTCGAGGTCTCGGCGTCGGCCTTCTGCCACCAGATGGTCAGGACGATGGTGGGGACGCTCGTGGACGTGGGCAGCGGCCGTCTCACCGTCGACTCCATCCCGGGGATCTTGGCTGCCCGTGATCGCCGGGCATCCGGGGAACCGGCCCCACCGTGGGGTCTCACGTTCTGGTCGGCGGCCTATCCGCCGGACGCTCTCTCGATTCCGGACGACAGGCACCTCTTTGGCGGTTGAGGAATCCGGGTCCCAGGTGGTGACAGGTGTCCTGCCGGGCGGTGACGGGTTGCCGGTGGGGGAGGTCGGCCCTAGCCTTGGTCGCCGGTTCGATCGCGCCTGATTTCAGCGCCGATTCCCGGTGGCCGACCCGGCCACCGTGGTCCGCATCCAGTGTTCTCCCCACGAAACAGGTGGTTTCCGTGTCCACGTACACCCCAAAGGCCAGCGATATTCAGCGTGCATGGCACGTCGTCGACGCTGAGGGCCTCATCCTCGGTCGCATGGCGTCCGAGGTGGCTGCGATCCTGCGTGGCAAGCACAAGCCGACCTTCACCCCCCACATGGACACCGGCGACCACGTGGTGATCATCAACGCCGACAAGGTCGTCCTGACGGGTTCGAAGGCGACGGACAAGAACGTCTACGACCACTCCGGCTACCCGGGCGGTCTGCGCACCCGCATCTACGGCGAGGTCCTTGCTTCGAAGCCCGAGGAAGCGGTCCGCCGGACCATCAGGGGCATGCTCCCCAAGAACCGTCTGGGTCGCCAGCAGATCACCAAGCTGAAGGTTTACCGCGGCGCGGACCATCCACATTCCGCCCAGCAGCCCCAGCCCCTTCCACTCGACAACGCCCGGGCCCAGAGGGCCTGAACCAGGAGTCTTCGATGTCAAGCCCCCCCGTCCAGGCCACCGGCCGTCGCAAGCGTTCGGTCGCCCGTGTGCGCCTTCGTGAAGGCACCGGCACAGTCACCGTGAACGGCCGTACGGCCGAGGACTACTTCCCGTCGGAGAGCCACCGGCTTGTGTTCATGGAGCCACTGCGGGTCACGGCCACCGGGGGTAGCTACGACATCGACGCGACCCTCCATGGCGGAGGCATAAGTGGCCAGGCCGGCGCCTTGCGGCTCGGCATCTCCCGTGCTCTCGAGGCCCTCGAGCCGGAGCGCCGCCCGGCCCTGAAGCTGGCCGGCCTCCTCACGCGTGACGACCGCAAGAAGGAGTCCAAGAAGTACGGACTCCACAAGGCACGCAAGGCGCCGCAGTACTCCAAGCGCTGAGCGGAGGTCGGACCCCCGGTCCGGCTCCTACGCTCTCCGGCATGGAAGAACCCGAGGTTTCCCCGGCGGGCCTCCGATTCGGCACCGACGGCATTCGTGGTCGGGCCGGAACCAGGATCGTGGATCCGGTCGTGCGCGCCCTGGGACGGGCGGCGGCGGGCCTGCTCGACTCCGATCGGGTGTTCCTCGGTCGCGACACGAGGGAGTCCGGACCGGGCCTCGCCCGAGCCCTGGCCGAGGGGCTCGCCGCCGGCGGCCTTGACGTGGTCCAGATGGGCGTGGTCCCGACCCCTGCGGTGGCCCACGCGGCCGCTGCCGAGGGTGTAGCCGCGGCCGTGGTCACGGCTTCGCACAACCCGTGGTGGGACAACGGGGTGAAGCTCTTCTCGGCGGGCGGGTTGAAACTCGACGATGCCCACCAGGCTGCCGTCCAGGAGGCCTGGGATGCGCTACCCGAACTCGAGGGCTCCTCGGAGTTGGACGGGTGGTCGGATGATCCAGCAACCGGTGCCGCCCGTCGGTGGCTGGATGCCGTTGTGGGGTCGGTCCGACCGTCGGCGCTGGCGGGGTTGGCCGTGGTGGTGGACTGCGCCAATGGTGCCGCCTCGGCGGTCGCCGGCTCGGCGTTGGAGCGCCTCGGGGCCGACGTGACGGTGATCCACTCCGATCCTGACGGCCGCAACATCAACGACGGTTGCGGGTCCACCCACCCGGCCGCCCTGCAGGCCGCCGTGGCTGCGGCCGGCGCTGATGCCGGCCTGGCCTTCGACGGCGATGGCGACCGGGTTCTGGCCGTCGGCCACGACGGGAGCCTGATCGACGGCGACGACCTGCTGGCCGTCATCGGGGTGGACCGTCATCAGCGTGGCCTCCTGCCCGGTTCCACGGTGGTGGTGACGGTCATGGCAAACCTGGGGCTGAGGCGGGCACTGTCCGACCACGGCATTGCCGTCCGGGAGACGGCAGTGGGCGACCGGTACATCCTCGAGGCCCTGGAGGCCGATGGCCTGACGCTGGGCGGTGAGCAGTCCGGGCACGTGATCTTCCGTGACCTGGCGACCACGGGCGATGGCCTCCTGACAGGCATACAGGCCCTGGATGCGGCGCGTCGTGCCGGCCGTTCCCTCGGCGATCGGGTGGCCGAGCTGGTGGTGAGGGCGCCGCAGGTCCTCCATTCCGTTCCCGTGGTGGGAGACGGCGAGGCGTTGGTGGAGCTGGTTGCCGTCGAGGTGGCGACGGCTGCAGCTGGCCTGGGCGACCTCGGGCGGGTGCTTGTGCGTGCGTCCGGTACCGAGCCAGTGGTGCGGGTGATGGTGGAGGCCTTCGACATGGAGAGGGCGTCCGGGGTGGCCGATCGCCTCGTGGAAGCCGTCGAGCGGGCTGACCGGACCTGAGCACCTAGAATTCCTAGAGTTGCCGCGTCGGCCATCGGATCGACGTGGCGGAGACGAAAGGGCAGCGACCACGACATGTGCGGCATCATCGCGGTCCTCCGTCGTCCCTCCGGCCGGGCCGTTCCCGGAACCGATGAGGTCCTGGCGCCCCTGGCCGAGGCGGCAGCCCTCCTGGGTCATGGCGACCCCTCGGTGCTGGCCGGGGTGGCCGATGCCCTGGAGGGGGTGGACCGCCTGCTGGGTGGGGTGCCCGGCCTCATGGCCCTGGACTCGGACCCGGCCCTGGCTGGTCGGATGAGGGCTGTCCTGGCACCGGTCCCCGGACTGCTAGGCACGGTGGCCGATGCCCTGGGGGGATCGGATCACATGGAGGAGGACAACGCCGCTCTCGTTCGCGTCCGGGATGCTCTGTGGGCCGTGACCCGTGATCGCCTGGGTAGCCACGCTGGGGTGTCGTCCCTTCGCAGCACCTCCCCGGCGCCCAGCGACGCAGGCCTGGCGGTCCTGCTTTCCACCCAGCAGGCACTCTCAGCGATCGACCGCCTGGAGGTGAGGGGTCGGGATTCCGCGGGCCTCCAGGTCACCGTCTGGAACCATGGCATCCATCCGGCGGATCCAATGGTCGTGGCCCGCCTCCGGGACCCGCTGCATCGCAGCGGGAGCGTCCGCTTCCTGGAGGGCGGGGCCCTTGCGTTCGTCGTCAAGGTGGCGGCCGAGATCGGGGAGTTGGGCGATAACACGGCGGCGCTGCGTACGGCCCTTTCGACGGACGAGCTGTTAGCCCGGGCCCTGGCGGCTCCGGACGTGGCTGGGGCACTGCTGGGCCACACCCGTTGGGCCAGCGTGGGCCTTGTCTCCGAACCGAACGCCCATCCGTTGGACTCCACGCGTGCCGACGGTCGTGCCACGCCCGTGGTCATGGCGGTACAGAACGGCGATGTGGACAACCACGCCGACCTGGTCGTCTCGGAGGGCCTCAGCGTCGTGGCCGAGATCACGACGGACGCCAAGGTGGTGCCCGCGTTGTGTGCGACCCACCTGGCGGCCGGCCACGACCACCAGCGGCTCTGTATAAAGCGGGTGCCACGCCAAGTTGGCCGGCAGGCGCTCGAGATGCTCGACCACCAGCGCACCGTCCAGGTCACCGGTCTCCACCTGCTCGGCCAGTTCGCCCGACTTGCCGGTCACCAGCTTGACGTCGAGCGCCGGGTGCAGCTGCTTGAGCCCGGCCACCGCATGGGCCAGCGACCCCATCACCGACACCACCGCACCGATGGCCACGGCACCGGCCAGCTCCGTCTGCGCCTCATCGCCGACGCGCATGGCGTCATACAACGACAGCAGATGCTCCGCCTGCGGCAGCAGCGCGCGGCCGTTGGCGTTGAGCGTGACGGTGCGGCCGGTGCGGCCGAACAGGTCGCGGCGCAGCTCGGCCTCCAGCGCGCGCATCTGCAGGCTGACGGCCGCTTGGGTGAGTGCCACGCGCTCGGCGGCGGCGGGAACTACTACGGCAGCAGCGCCTCGCCCGCGCCGCGGTCGCCGCCGCCGTCGAGAAGGTCGCCATCGAGACGCGGCGGCACCTCCACGCGCAGCGCGCCCTCGCCCTCCGCCGCCGGCGCCTCTCGCTCTGCGCCGACTTCGAGCGCCGCTGCGTCCGCGCCGTCGTCCGCGGCGACGACGGTGACGGGAGCGCGCCGCCGGGGGCGTCCTCCTCGGCGGCCGTCGGGCTGACCACCTTCGTCCACCTCGAAATGTTCGCGTCGACGCCGTCGGTCTTCGGGACCCCGGTGCACCTCCGCTGGTGCCAGCTGAAGCGGTCGGTCCCCGTCGCCGACGGCTACTTCGACCTCCGCGACCTGCTCATGGACGCCGCGGCGGACGACGTCGACAGCTACTGCGTTGGGCTCTTCGCCGCGTCGTGGGGCGACGCCGCCGCCGAGACCGTCTCGGACGACGTCGTGCGCGCCTGCGTAGAGCAGCTGTCGGCGCGCTCGGCGGAGGCCGTCGGCGGGGCGCCGATCTCCACGGGGCGCCTGGCGACGGTGGACAAGATGCTGCGCGTTGTCGCAGGGCCGCCG
>ENA-OSET01004370-OSET01004370.1-sediment-metagenome-genome-assembly--contig:-NODE-4370-length-12549-cov-28.817752_pt1 | contig 12549 bp, 9 predicted proteins | sample MGYA00237882_ERZ534229 | MGnify/ENA primary metagenome ERZ534229 (study PRJEB26408, sample SAMN06266212) | sediment metagenome | isolation source: Hudson Canyon methane seep mesocosm | place...
CCCCATTGCGTTAATTGGGCTTGTAGCCCACTCAGTATTAACGCATCATTTTCGACCACCAACAGGTGACCACGTAAAGTTTTACCGGGAATGAATACCTGCGTAATTGGCTCCGTCGCTGGCGAAAACGAGGGCAATATAGGCAAGTTCAGCTGGTAATGAAAACCCGCGCCGACTTTTGTGGTGACTTGCAACGATAAACTGAGCTTCTCGGCCAATTCTTCAATGATAAATAAGCCAACACCCAAGCCGGTTTTTGTGCGTGAATTGCCTTTATTAAACTTTGTCTTAAGTTTTGGCAGCTTTGTCGGATCAGCGCCGCAACCATTATCTGAGATCTCGAGGCAAAGCACATGTGGGTTTGCCTCATAAGCATGGATCTTTAGCTCGGATGCGCCGGAATGATCGATGGCGTTATGTATGATATTACGTATCACGCGTCCCAGTAACGTGGGGTCAGTATAACTCGTTAATGAATCTGGACAATTGAGGTGCAGTTGCATCGAATGAGCACGGATACGTGCATGCTCTTCATTAAGTAAATCGTTCAGAAAATAGCTTAGATTGATTGTTTCTCTTGTAATACCGAGCGTGCCATGCTCAATATGTGACAGGCTAAACAACGAATTGAGCAGTCGATTAATGTGCGCTAAGCCCGCTTGCATTTTATAGGCGAAGGTCTGATCGGTGCCCTCATGCGACCGTATCCAACTATCCACAAGTAAGTTAAGCCCCTGCAAAGGTTGCCGAAGGTCATGACTGGCTGTTGCCATTAATTGTTTGCGCTGCTCAATATCTATGTGGTCTTTTTCCTTGCGTTTAATAAGATCTTGTTCATTGAGAAATAGCTCTCGCCGGCTGCGATCCTGCATATAGGCGCTCACTAAGCCCGCAAAATTAAAACTGAATACGAAGAAGACAGCATAGCCAAAATCAAGCGAGCTTAGTTCTAGGGTGGTTAATACGGTAAGGTAAAAGAATGACAGGAGGCCGCACAAGCAAAGGATCACGCGTAATTGCATCTGTAGTAAAAAATAACCGAGTATCAATACTAATAAAAAGCCTTCTCTCGGGCGCGGAAAGCCTATGAACTCTGTTAAATATATAGTGTGTACTGTGACCAATCCGATAGACAGATAAGCAAACGCGAAAAGCAGCTCTAATAAGTTTTGTTTGATTTTGAATTTAGCGGCAATAGCGCAAGCTAGCACCATTGGTATATTGATCAGTAACCTTAATAAAGCCGGCTCTAGCGCGATTGCGTCGGGTAGGGCAAAGTAGTCAGAAAGCGCGAAAAATAGCAACACAGCGGCGGTGAGGGCTGCAGTTAGGGGCATGACATGCCTTAGTTTTTCATGCCGATAGTCCTGATAGCTAGCCTCCAACTCAGGATTGAAAGCCTGAAGACCACGAGCGGACAGATATTGGCTAATGCGTTTTATAGTGGTACGTTTGATAAGCTCGCCCTTTTTAGTTACGCCACCTTGGGGTCCCCAATCGTTGCTGTTTGTTGGCACAGTGAATACTGCCGAATTGCCACGACGCTAAACCAGTTTACCCCCAGTTTGCAAGTTTACTTATTCGATTGCACTCCTTATTGGTGCTTATTTGCATCGTAAGGCATCCATCAAACTATTGAGTCACTTTGTGGTGGATAAGCATTCTGGCGCTGAGCGTGGTAAAAGCGGCGTTAGTGGTTGCTATGCTCGGTTAATTCCCATCTGCGCATGGGCATGCGGTCAATCTCATTAAAAACCTCAACAATATCAAGTTGATTGCCATAATATTTAAGGCCACCATCTTTACCGATTAGCGCGAACGCAGCGTTACCGTCTGGCAATTTCGATTCTAGACTGCCGAGTAAACTAGCGTCAATTCCACCAGAATAGTTACTCACCATTTGTGATGTTCGGTCGATGACAAATAACACTAGGTCACGCTCATTAATGGCTATGCTGTGATCTTTAATGAGTTTTTTGAATAGAACCGCAGGTTGTTTTGATAGCACAATAAGAACACGGTTTTTCCATTCTAATTGCTTTAAAGTACGCAATGTAGAGGCTTGGTGAGCCACGGCATATACAGTCGTAACGGTTATCGCGAGCCAGAAAAAACATTTCAGCATCAGGCTTCTTCGTTTGGCCAAACCGTTCATAATTTATCAAGTGATGCCATGCGGTCGCCCAAACCGAAGGGTGTCTGCATAGCGTTTCGCGAATAGTCTCAGTAGCCGTGTTCTGGAATGTTCTATATTAATTTGGCTCTTCTAAAGCGGCTATATCGGCTTCGGTTTCACGGTGAAATTTACGGCGAAAATAAGCACTCGTATTTGCTCCTAACACCAATAAACAGGGCGTTAATAACAAGGTAAGAATGGTGGCAAAGCCAAGGCCGCCGGCTATTGCGCTCGAAAGCTGTCGCCACCATTGCGTAGACGGCGCCCCAAATGCAACATGCTGGTTGATAAAATCTATGTTCATGGCTAACACCATTGGCACCAATCCTAAAATAGTGGTGCCTGCCGTAAGCAATACTGGGCGTAGACGAATTTCGCCAGTTGCTTGCGCGGCGTCAATCGGTCTGTACCCCTCTTTGACGTAGGCGTTATACGTGTCTATTAAAACGATGTTGTTGTTCACCACGATCCCGGCCAAGGCAATAATACCCAAGCCAACCATCACCACACCAAAGGGCTGGGCCGTGACAAGTAACCCGAGCAATACGCCGAAGGTAGAAAAGACAATCGCGCTAAGCACTAAAATGCTCTGATAAAAGCTATTGAACTGAATTACTAAGATTAAAAACATTAAGAAAATTGCGAGCACAAACGCAGAAGCTAAAAATTCACCAGTCTCTTGTTGGTCTTGCTGCTCACCTTTGATTTCGAGCCGGACGTCCGGCTCGAAGCTCATATCTTTCATGGCCGTTAGTAACTCAGTCAATTTGTCATTAGGTAATAGCCCCTCATCAACATCTGATTGAATTGTAATAGCCCGTTTGCTATCGGCACGTTTAATGATGCCAGTTTTCGGACTGGGTTCCAGCGTCACGAAATTGCTAAGTGGCACCATGCCGTAGTTCGTTTGAATCCGAAAGTTATCAAACTCATTTAAGTTACGCAGATCAGATGGAAAGCGAATATTGATATCGACTTCTTCATCAGTATCGTCAGGGCGATAGCCGGCCACCCGCACGCCATTTGTAACTAACTGAATGGCGGTGCCAATGAGCGCGATGTCTGCGCCAGAGCGCGCCGCCGATTCGCGATCTACGCGCATTTGCCACTCGATTCCGGGCAGCGCGCGGTCATCCTCAATACCTTTGAAACCACCCAGTTGAACCATTTTTTCTCGAATCATCGCAACGGCTTCTTCGCTATGCTCGGGATAGATTGCCGACACCTGAAGTTTGATGGGTTTACCTGCTGATGGTCCGTTTTCTGCCTTGCGAAACTCTAGTTCAACACCGGGAATGCTTTGCGTCATGTCTGCCATTTCTGCCAAGATGACGGAGGCGGTGCGTCGCTCGTCCCAGTCAATAAATTGAAAGTCGACGGAGCCAATCACATCTTCGGCGACGTTATCGCCTCGGTTGAAGGAGCGTGCGTACACCGAATTAAGTTCAGGCATACCGTAGAAAAATTGCTCAACAGAGCGCAGGATTTCGTCTTTCTCATAAATTGATAAATCACCTCTGGCATGCACCAACACTTTTGCCGAGTCTGGCTCCACGTCTGGAAAGAATTCGGTGCCGCGTCCGAACGTCCCGTATAAAACCGAGATAACGACGATCACAGAAATGTTGCCAATGAGGGTAAGCAGTGGGCGTTTTAGAAGTGCGTTCAAGACACGCGAATACGTCGCAGTAAATCCATTTTCGGATGCTTCACCTTCTTTACGGTGTGGCTTACTACCGCCTATCCAAGCGCCCAACACCGGCAGAAAAATCAAAGCAACAACCAGTGATGCACACAAACAAATGATCACGGTGATGGGTAAGAATTTCATGAATTCACCCACCACGCCTGGCCAAAAAATTAAGGGGATAAACACCGCGAGTGTGGTCGCGGTTGAGGCGATAATCGGCCATGCCATGCGCCGCGACGCTTTAGAGAACGCCCGATCAGGATTTAACCCAGCTTCTTGATTACGAGACGCAAGCTCCGTCACTACGATCGCGCCATCTACCAACATACCCACCACTAAGATAAGGCTAAATAGCACCACAATATTTAGGGTGAGGCCCATCGCACTAATAATGAGAATACTGGTCAGAAATGAGGCGGGAATCGCAACGCTTACCAACAGTGCTGAGCGAATACCGAGCGCACCAACGATGACAATCATCACCATGATGATGGCGCTGAAAACATTGTTTTGTAGGTCGTTCAGCATGACAATAATGTCTTTGCTTTTGTCAAAAATGTAATTATGTTCAAGGGTAGAAGGCCAAAAAGCTTTCTTCTCGGCGACGATGGCTTTAATTTCTTCGATCACTTCAATGATATTGGCACCAACGCGCTTTTTTACTTCAAGCGAGAGGGAGGGCTCACCATTAACGCGCGCGAAGCCATGCGGGTCTTTAAATGAACGGCGAATCTCGGCCACATCTCGGAAGCTAACTACTTTGCCATCTACGACTTTGATCGGCATCGCTAATACGTCATCAAGGTCTTCGATAACGCCCGATACTTTCATAACTTGACGGCCACTACCAGTATCGATTGCGCCCGCGGCAACAAGCTGATTATTGCGGCTCACAATACCCAAGACGCTTTCAAAATTGATGTCGTACGTTTCTAAGATAAGAGGGTCGACAATTATTTCGAGTAATTCTTCACGATCACCACCGATGTCCACTTCAAGGATGCCGGGAAGTGCTTCAATGTCGTCGCGTAAATCGCGTGCGATTGCGAGTAGCTGTCGCTCAGGAAGCGGGCCGCCAATACTCATGCTCATGACGGGGAACAGGGCAACGTTGATTTCGTTGACCGTCGGTTCATCACTGTCAGCAGGCAAATTCGATTTTGCTCGATCGGTTTTCTCTCGCACATCTTGCAGCGCGGTATTGCTGTCGAAACCGGCATCAAATTCGAGGGTGACCGAGGCATGACCTTCGGAGGCCACCGCAGTCATTTCTTTTACGCCTTCAATTGATTTGAGCTCTTTCTCCATCGGACGGATAAGCAAACGTTCTGCATCATTCGGTGAAATACCTTCATGTGTCATCGATACATAGATATATGGAATCGGTACATCGGGGTCTGATTCTTTAGGAATACCTTGATAAGCCATAATGCCGGCAAGTACTAAAAAACCTAAGATTAAAAGCGCCGCACGACGGCGGTGGATAGCCCAGTCAACAATATTGCTTTTATGTTCACCTGATGATTGGGTGGCACTCAGATCGGTTTTTGCAATCATTCAGACACCTCATCCGTTGTGCGTTGGTTTGTCTGAGTGTTCTGCACCGCGATGTCGACTACTTTTTCTTCGTTGATTTCAAGCACTGGATCAACTTCTTGACCCTCTCTTACGAAGGCATGCCCAACGCTAATCAAGCGAAAGTTTTCTGGTAGCCCTGACAGCCAGATACCGTCGCTTTCTGCCCGAATCATTTTCACAGGCAATTTAACAACACGGTTGCTTTGGTCTAACCCTTTCACAAAAATGCTGCCGTCTGCCGCCAGTTCAAGATTTGAGGTCGGTATTTTTTGAGCGAGTGTATCGCCCAGATTGATCTCTACCTTTGCGCTCTGTCTTAGGCGCAAACTATGGTCTGAATTGTCTGCGGTTGCTTCAATGGTGAAGGTGCGTGTGGCCAGCTCCGCTGCGTTAGAAATATAATCAATCTGGCCTGTAATGCGGGTGCCATCTATTTGCGTAGCATTGGCAGTTTGGCCCACTTCGATTCGCGCAATGTGTTGTTGAGGGACTTGCGCAATGATTTTGATTTCTGAATCGTCAATAAGTTCAGCAACAGGATCGCCAATGCTCAGAAAATCGCCTTTCTCGATATGTAAGCTATTCAGCACACCATCAAAGGCGGCTTTAATTTTGGTGTGTCCGATTTCGACTTGAATTTGCGTAACAGCTGCCCTCGCTGCGAACACATTATTTTTTAATTGCTCTAACTGATTTCCAGAAATCAAATTTTTGGGTTGTAGCTTCTTACCTGCATCAAGCTCTGCCTCCCGTAGTTTGAGTTCAGATTTGGCTTGCGTTAAACGCGCCGTACGATCATTTTCTGCAAGTTCAAATAATAACTGCCCTTTTTTGACCCGATCGCCTTTTTTAACATAAATTGTCGAAATGGCACCATGCGTTTCCGCTTTAATAATGATACTGCGGATGGCATCGGTTTCACCTTGAAGGCGCAAGGTATCAGTCATGCTTGTCGCAGTGATATCAATTGCTTTTACCTTAAATAAGCGTTCATCGCTTTGCGAAGCGGCAACCGTCTCGTCTGTCGCTGCGTCCTCTGAGCCAAGTGATCCGGAAAGTACCCAGACAACAGCAAACACTGCGAGAAAAATTGCAATTATTAAAGAACGACTCATTCATTTACCTACATCATAATTAATATGGTTGCCAATCTTGGCAAAACGCGCTTATTGTGACCGAATATTGTAGTGAAACCAATTGGTGTTTAGTGCTTTTGGTGATAAGTTGCATTCCATCTCACATAAAGAAGGAACGCGCTTGTGCACTATGACCTGGCTCGCATCGACATCCAGAATTTACGCTTGCGAACGTATATTGGATTCAATCCAGAAGAGCTCGAGAAAAAGCAAGATGTCGTGATTAACTTAAAAATTTTATATCCGGGGGCGAAGGCATGTCACAGTGATGACGAAGCGCAAGCGCTCGATTATAAAGTGATCACCAAAATGATTATCAAATTGGTCGAAGAGGGCCGTTTTAAACTTCTCGAGAAGCTCTGTTCAGATGTGCTAGAGGCAGTGATGGTATACGAACAGGTAACGACTGCGAGTGTCACCATAGAAAAACCGCACGCTTTGCGCTTTGCAGATTCAGTTTCGCTTACGTTAAGCGCGTCAAAAAACTAAAAAGGAGTTGGTGTTGCTAAGGTTTATATTTTGTCGAATGCTCCTTGCTGGCCTAGCGTTTGTAGCAATATTGCTACAAACGGGCTGTTCAACCTCGACTGCGAATGTGCGTGACGTGATGGATGAAGTTGATCGAAGTGAGCTTGGCTTCATAAGTATGGCGATTGTGGGTGATGACGTACAAGTGAGTTCACAAGACAGCGAGCGTTTGTTCGAGTTACACAACAATGAAGCGCAAGTGATCGCCTTAGCTAAAAATGTGGCACGTGTGTATGGATTTGACATGCAACCCGCAGGGCAGGCTGAATTTGTATTAGACTTGCTGCAAGTATTGCCTGACGGTGGCGCATGTTTGCAGATGTCTGAGTCGGTACGAGATGGTGTAACCTACACAGCATCGGTAATGACCTTTGGTATGGTGCCGGCAAAAGGGGCACATTGTTTGGTAGCGGTGGCCGCGTTGTATCGTGGACGTGTTGCTGACGAGAATTTAATTGCTGAATTTGTTGCCAATGACGGATGGGTGCGTCTTTATGCGGGGGTGGGCGATCTACCCGATTACCGAAAAACGGTGACTTACCGTGATGAGGTGCGTGCGATGGAAGCCTCGTTTGGTGGCTTATTTAACGAGTTAATTAACGAGGGCGCATTTAAGTGACTGCACGTGTTGGCAGTAGGCTGTTGTTTGAAAAAAAGCCTTTTCTAATGCTGTTACCTCGATAGCGTTTCCGTTGTCATCACAATGACGCATCAGGTGTGTAGTTATGTACTACACTTTGCTTTTTTATCGTAAAAATACTGAACTGTGGGCATTGCATCGAAAACGGAACACTGCGCTACAACGGATAATACGCGCTTTTTGCATTGAAATTAGCTAAACTATGCGCTTCGTTTTTTTGTGCCTCTGGGGGAGATGACCAAAAGTCGTCCTGTACTCAGCTTCAGGTTCATTCTACCGATATCATTTGGGGAAGAAATGACAACATCAAAAATTATTTACACCAAGACTGACGAAGCACCTGCTTTAGCTACCTACTCGCTTTTACCTATTCTAAACGCATTTACGGGTGCGGCTGGCGTAGAAGTTGAAGCCAGCGATATTTCATTAGCTGCGCGTATTCTCGCTGCGTTTCCTGAGCGACTAAGCGATGAACAACGTGTTTCAGATTCGCTCGCCGAACTGGGAGCGCTTACGCTAGACGCCAGCGCTAACATTATCAAGCTTCCGAATATAAGCGCCTCGATACCGCAGTTAAAAGCAGCAATTTCAGAGTTACAGGGTCAAGGATATGATATTCCTGATTATCCAGATGAGCCTGAAACGGACGAAGATCAACATACCTATAACCTTTATTCCAAGGTTTTGGGTAGTGCTGTTAACCCAGTGCTTAGAGAAGGTAATTCCGACCGTCGTGCGCCGAAGGCGGTAAAAGCTTATGCACGCAAGCATCCGCATTCAATGGGGAAGTGGAGTCAAGCATCGCGCACGCATGTTGCTCACATGTGGGATAAAGACTTCTATCACAATGAGCAGTCAGTCTCGATCGACAAAGCATGTTCTGTGCGTATCGAGCTCGAGCAAAAAGATGGGGTTAAGCAGATACTTAAAGATAACTTGGCACTGCTTGATGGCGAAGTTATTGATGGCATGTTCATGAGTGTAAAAGCGTTGCGCCACTTCTTTGAGGAAGAGATGGAGGGTGCAAAGCGGGCGAATGTCTTATTTTCATTACATGTCAAAGCGACCATGATGAAAGTGTCGCATCCTATTGTCTTTGGTCACGCGGTAACCGTTTATTTCAAGGATGTGTTTGAAAAGCATGCCGAAACGTTTGAGAAATTGGGTGTTAATCCGAATAACGGTTTGAGTAATGTGCATACGAAAATCCAAGAGCTGCCATACTCACTGCGCTCTGAAATCGAGGAAGATATTCGTAGATGCTATGAAAATCGTCCAGAGTTAGCCATGGTTGACTCAGACAAAGGCATTTCCAACCTGCACGTGCCGAGTGATGTTATTGTGGATGCGTCCATGCCTGCGATGATTCGAATTGGCGGAAAGATGTGGGGCACAGACGGCAAGTTGAAAGACACGAAAGCGGTGATTCCAGAAAGTACCTACGCGACGATTTACCAAGAAGTGATTAACTTCTGTAAGCATCATGACAATTTTGATCCAACCACAATGGGCACGGTTCCTAATGTGGGTCTGATGGCGCAGAAAGCTGAAGAATATGGCTCGCATGACAAAACCTTCGAGCTAGAAGCCGATGGCGTGGTGCGTGTAATTGACGAAGCCGGCAACATCTTAATGTCGCATGAGGTTGAAAAGGGTGACATTTGGCGTATGTGCCAAACCAAAGATTTGCCGATACAAGATTGGGTTAAGCTGGCAGTAAACCGTGCACGAGCGAGCGCTATCCCTGCCGTATTTTGGCTAGATCCTGAGCGTGCACACGATGCCTCAATGATTAAGAAAGTGAAGGGCTACTTAAAAGATCATGACACAAACGGCTTAGACATTCATATTATGTCGCCTGACCAGGCGATCAGATATACGATGGAGCGCCTTATCCGTGGGCGTGACACCATTTCTGTTACGGGTAATGTGTTGCGTGACTACTTAACCGACTTATTTCCAATTCTTGAATTGGGCACGAGTGCAAAAATGCTGTCTATCGTACCTTTAATGGCAGGCGGTGGTTTGTTCGAAACTGGTGCGGGGGGCTCCGCTCCAAAACATGTACAGCAATATGTTGAAGAAAATCACTTGCGATGGGACTCGTTGGGTGAGTTTCTAGCAATTGCTGTATCGCTTGAGGATCTTGCTGAGAAAAGTGACAACGTTAAGGCGAAAGTGTTAGCGGAAACTCTGGACGCGGCCACTGAGCGCTTTCTTGATGAGAACAAGTCACCCTCGAGAAAATCGGGAGAATTGGATAATCGAGGCAGCCACTATTATCTAGCGTTGTTCTGGGCGGAAGCATTGGCCACACAAGAGACGGATGCCGACTTAAAAGTTAAATTTGAAGCCTTAGCTAAGCAATTGCGTAACGACGAGGAGCGCATTGTTGCTGAATTATTGGCGGTATCGGGGCAGCCAGTTGATATTGGTGGCTATTACAATCCGGATTTCGAGTTGGCAAATAAAGCAATGCGTCCAAGTGCCACGCTAAATGCGGCAATCGATGCACTGCGCTAACGCGATGGCTTAACGGCAGTTGCAGTTTCAGTATAAAAACCCGGCCTTTTGTCGGGTTTTTTTATGATCAGCTATGACTATGCACCATACATGCTGTGGGGGCATGCAAGAGAACGAGGTGGCAAATGTGGCAAGACGCCCAACTTAATCGTATTGCAAGCACATTGAGTGAGTGTGGCTATGTCGTGCTAGATAAGGCGTTGCCTGATGAGCTTTGCAGGCAGTTAGCGTATGAAGCACGAAACGATATGCAAGCATATTATCGTGAGGCAGGTGTTGGTCGCGGAGGGTTGCCATTGCAAGACAAAAACATCCGAGGCGACCAAATTACGTGGTTGTCAGGTCAAACGCCGGTGCAGAGCGAGTGGTTACATCACATGGAAGCATTGCGAGTTGCATTAAACGAGCGTTTGTTTTTGGGATTGTTTTCTTTCGAAAGTCACTATGCACACTATGCGCCAGGCGCGTTTTATCAGAAACACCTAGATGCCTTTAGAGGTCGCTCTAATCGTATTTTGTCGACCGTTTTTTATTTAAATGAGGCTTGGCAAAGTAACTGGGGGGGCGAGTTAGGCCTTTATTCAGAACATAATCAAGAGGAATTATTAGAAAAAGTGGAGCCCATGTTTGGTCGCATGGTGATTTTTTTGAGCGATACATTTCCACATGAAGTGAAAGCTGCCTCAAAAGACCGTTACTCGATTGCTGGTTGGTTTAGAGTTAACAGCTCCGATTCTAAACAGATTGATCCCAATGCATAATAAAAGTGGTTTAAATTAAACGAAAAAGTGTCTTGTTATTGGGTTCTTCCCCTGCTTCTAACGATTGCAGCTGTTCACTGATGGCTAAATTAACGGGTGTCGCAATAGAGAGTTTTTGGCCTAAGCGGGCGACCTCTGCATTGAGAAATTCGATCTCAGTTTTTCGGCCGTTCTGGATATCTTCCCACATAGACGAGCGCGCCTGAGGGTCTATCGTCAGCATCTTGTTAGCTACGATTTTAAAAATAGGTGTGGGAAGACGAAGCATACTGGGGAGCCATTTTGGTTTTATTGGCGCTGAAATTTTTAGAGACTGCGTTTGTGCTTTACAAATGTTAAGCCATTCAGCCATGGCGGCGGCAAGCACACGGCGCCATTTCCTTGTTTCAAGTTGTTGCTTTAATGACAGGCCCGACAGGGCATTGAGTGCATTGTTCAGGTTCAAGAGAAGTTTACCGTTAATAATCGCTTGCATGTCGCCATTCAATTCAACTGCAAAATTATGCTTGAGCAAGGCGCTTTCTATGGCTTCAGTTTTTTCATGTCTCGGTAATTGCGCGGCGCCTTCGGTGCCTTGATGAAATTTACCCTCACCAAGAGACACTACGTTATATGATGTAATGCCAGAAAAGTATGTCCCTCTTTGAAGTTTGTCTTTCAGGTTCTCTAGGCTCCCCAGACCGTTTTGCATAAAGATGAGCAAGCAGCCTTCTTGGCTAAGTTTAATAAGATCTCTAACCACCTGTGGTTCATTTAAATGGTGGCATTTTAGGGTTACCAAGCATAGGTCAAAGTTTTGTTCTGAAGCGTTAAGCTGAGTGAGCGTATTGAAAGCGACAGCCTTGTGGGTTTTGCCTAGATAGTTACTTAGCGTAATGCCGCCAGCCTTTCTTAATTCGTTTTCTACGCGCTTGCGCAACAGCAGGCTCACCGCAAAGCCTGATATAGAAAGCTGTGCACCTAAATAACAGCCAGTTGAACCTGCACCATAGATTAAAACTTGCATGGGTCGATCTCTTATTTTTGTGGCCGTTAGTAAACCAAAAAGTATCACAGCTGTACACATCAAGTGCATTTGTTTAGAAAGAGAGTTTTTTGATGACGCCGTATTGGAAAATATTGCCCGGTAAGTATCGAAAAACGCGAAAAATTTTGTGATTTGGGCCCATTTTTGGATGTGATGATGTTTAAAATATGAGCAAATATTTACTTGGAATGATTAAAAAATAGGCGCATGCTTCCTACTCCTTAGCACGGCAAGTTAACGATTGTATGCCGTAAGTAGGGAGAGTTTAACCAAAAGAGGAACGCAATTAATGCAGAAAACTAGTGGTGAAACAATGTTCGTTTTGACGAGCCAAGAAGAAGAAACGTGCTTCATGGCCTTACAGTGTTATTTTGAGGGCATGTATTTCGCGAACTAGCATTTCGCGAGATTAATCATAGGAAAAGGCGGCTCAATAAGCCGCCTTTTTTGATCAGGTTTTATGCGTTTTTTCTGTGTTTATAAACTATTC
>ENA-OSET01004371-OSET01004371.1-sediment-metagenome-genome-assembly--contig:-NODE-4371-length-12549-cov-23.946921_pt1 | contig 12549 bp, 10 predicted proteins | sample MGYA00237882_ERZ534229 | MGnify/ENA primary metagenome ERZ534229 (study PRJEB26408, sample SAMN06266212) | sediment metagenome | isolation source: Hudson Canyon methane seep mesocosm | place...
AAAAATTAAGCGTAAATAATACTCTGCTAAGCCGCTTCTTTTTTGTTTATGTACTTTTTTTTCTGGTCATTTCTTTCTGGAGTGCTGGTCGCTTAGGCAACCTCATGGAAAATGAGGCTATAAGTAAAAACACCATGGTCGCTAATGAAGTTGCCCGCGAACTTGGACGCTTTATGGAAGACCTTCAGCAGCATTTTTTTCAAACAGCAAGAGTGCTGGAAAAAGGGATTATACCGGTAGAGAAATATAACGAGTACCTTACGGCTTTTGTTGGTGATAATTATTTTTTCGACAGGGTCTTGACTCTCAATCAAGAAGGTATTATTAGCCATAGTTTCCCTTATGATCCAAATACGATTGGTCTCGATATGTCCAATCAGGATTACTTCCTAAATACACATTCAAAAGACAAACCCTACTGGTCTAAAACCTATGTTTCCATGCAGACAGGTAGGCCAACATTAACGTTGGCTGTTCCTTTAGTAAACGGTCTACTGGTTGGACATATTAATCTTATCAGGCTTAATGAAATTACAGACAATATCAAGATAGCTAGGTATGGCTATGCTTCAATCACTGACAATATGGGAGTAACGATAGCCCACCCGGATAGAACGCTGGTATCAGAACGGTTTAGTATGAGTTACTTAAGTCATATTAAGCAAGGGCTTGCCGGAAAAGAGGGCGCATATAAATATCGAGTAAAAGACAAGGGTATGCTGGCAACGACAGCAATTGAAGCGCATACAGATTGGATTGTCTCTATTGTGCAGCCATTGGATGAAGTTTTTGAACCAGTCAAGGAAATTAAGTTCGTTATCTATGTAGTCGGGATAGTTTCCTGCATTCTGGCGCTTGTTATTGTCAGGTTCAGTTTACATTTCTTGCTAACGCCTTTTAGAAATTTTGTTAAGCATAGCAAGAGAGTTTCCGAAGGCGACTATTCTAGTCAATTTAACACAAGCACTTTTATTGAGATTAACAGGTTAGTGCAGAGCTTTAACTCTATGATTGATTCGGTGAAAGAACGTGAAGAATCTTTGTACAAAGAGATTTTAGAACGGAAACAGACAGAGGGCCGCTTGATAATAAATGAAACAATATTAAATAAATCCCAAGAAATTGCTCACCTTGGAAGTTGGCATTTGGATTTAATAAATAACATACTTACCTGGTCGGATGAACAGTATCGAATTTTTGGCCGGACGCCTCAAGCGTTTGGAGCAACCTATGAAGCATTTTTGGATATGATTCACTCTGACGACAGAGGTATGGTTGATAAAACCTACAGGATAGCCATTAAAAATAACACACCCTATGAGTGCGTCCACAGAATTGTAAGACATGATGGCGAGGTTAGGGTGGTTCTTGAAAAATCAGAAGATGTGGTTGACGAAAATGGCAAGACAATCCATTCCTTTGGCTATACCCAGGATATAACTGAACAGGTTTTTAGTAATCAGCGTTATGAATTTATCATTAAAACATCTATTGATGGTTTTTGGTTAGTTGATAAGAACACAAATATCCTTGAAGTTAATGACGCGTATTGTAAATTGAGTGGTTACAGTCGGCAGGAATTACTAAAAATGTCAATTTCTGATTTAGAAGCGTCGGGATCAGTTGCTGAAATAAGACAACATATTGAGCAAGTTATAGATAATGGCCATGGTCGATTTGAGTCAATACATAGAAGGAAGGATGGAAAGACCATTGATGTTGAAATAAGTGTGAATGCAACAAAGTATACAGAGCTATATGTTGTTGTTTTTATACGTGATATTTCAGAGCGAAAACGTACCGATAAAGAGAAGAAAGAACTTGAAATTAGACTTATGCAAGCTCAGAAAATGGAAGCTATTGGTAATTTAGCAGGAGGAGTCGCCCATGATTTTAATAATATTTTAGCTATTGTGCAAGGTAATGTAGATATTCTAAACAGGGAATTAAGGCATGATGAGAAATTGTTAAAGCGTACTGAAACGGCATTAAAAGGAATCCGTCGAGCAGCAGGTATTACTCAACGGTTATTGAAGTTTTCTCGAGCTAAATCCTTATCTACACAAGTCATTTTAATTAACCAGACTATATCTGAGATGGAATGGTTGATGGAAAAAACGGCGATAAAAAAAATAGCAATCAAGTTAGTGCTTAGCCCCGATTTATGGTTGACTGAAATTAATGAGGGTGATTTTCAAGATGCTTTGTTAAACCTTGTGCTAAATGCCAAAGATGCAATGTCTGAAGCCGGAGAGATAGTGGTAGAAACGGCTAATAAAGTTTTGGAACAGGAAAATGTAGATGTAGATGCTGGAGAGTATGTATTAATATCAGTTAGTGATAGCGGGAGCGGGATAAGAAAAGAAAATATTGAACATGTTTTTGAACCTTTTTTTACCACCAAACCAGCAAGTAAAGGCACTGGGCTAGGCTTAAGTATGGTGTATGGTTTTGTTAAACGTAGTAAGGGGCATATTCAGGTACATTCTGAGCCAGGGCAAGGGCAAGGGCAAGGAACCACTGTACAAATATATCTGCCTCGCTCAGTCAAAATTAATAAGGAACAACAGGAATTAAATACTAATAATATAATTTCTAAAGGCCATGAAACCATTTTAATCGTTGAAGACGAAGAAGAATTACTGGAATTAGCTAGTTATAATTTAAAGGCACTAGGCTATCAAGTCATAACAGCCGTGAATGCTGTTGATGCACTGGAGATATTAGCTAAAGACAATGGCAAGGTTGATTTACTTTTTAGCGATATTATTATGCCTGGGAACATGGATGGTTTTGCTTTGGTAAAACAAGTGTTTGATCAATATTCAGGTATAAAAGTGCTGCTGACTTCGGGGTATACAGACAATCCTGAGAAATTAAAAAAACTTGCTAAATATAAGGTAGAATTGCTAGAAAAGCCTTATTCTAAAGGTATATTGGCGAATCAAGTGCGTAGTATGCTGGATGATGATAGTTAATTATTCAGTTTTTATCCGGGTTTAATTTAGAGTCTGAAAATGTTGTTTTTATGGTGATATAGTGACATTAAAAAATAAGCTGGAATATTCTAATGAATTTATTGTTGGAATAGATTCTCTGGATCATGATCATAAAAATATTTTTTCTTTGATGAATCAAATAAATGATGCAGACGTTGAGCAGAACAACAATGTATTATCTTTAGTTGAACAATTGGTTTCTTACACAAAAGATCATATGCAAAGGGAAGAGCAGATGATGAAAGCTTGTGGATACCCTTATCTTGATAATCATAAACAAGTGCATGAATTGATGATGAATCGCTTACTTGATCATCAACAGAGTTGCCTGAATGATTTTTCTAAAAAAACAGTGGGGCATCTCAATCACTTTTTGGCTGATTGGTGGCAGGACCATATTCTTTCTTATGATAAAAGTATTCAAAATTGGATAAATGATAATGAGGATTTGGTGACTATTGCTAATAAGTTGTTTGAACAAGAAAATGATAAGCCATGAGAATTATTGAATGAGTCACTTAGGTAAATTGTTAGTTGTTGATGATGAAGCTGATATTTGTGATTTTGTTTGCTATGTCGCTGAAAATATTGGTTTTGATACACATTCCATAACGAATGCCGATGAGTTTGAGTCAATAGATATTAGAGAGTTGAGTATTATTGTTCTCGATCTTTCTATGCCAGGTGTTGATGGCATAGAATTAATCCGGTCTCTAGCAGAAAAAAAATATACAGCAAGTATTATCCTGATGAGTGGAATGGATAGTAGTGTGCTGCATTCTGCAAGAAATATAGCTGAAGGACGAGGACTTAAGGTCATTAAGTGTCTGCAAAAACCGGTTAGTATCAAAGTACTTGAAGCCGCTTTACTTGAGAGTAGTAATAATGTAGGAGTAAAGGATTTAAAAAGTCAGCTCGTTTTACCTACAAAAGAAGAACTTCAACAAGCGATTAAACAACTACATATCGTTCCATTCTTTCAGCCTAAGGTTGATTTACAGACCAGAGAAGTCATCGGAGTGGAAGCCTTAGCTCGCTGGATTCATCCGGAAAAAGGGATTATTCCTCCTGATCATTTTATTGACTTAGCTGAACAGAATAATTTGATTCATGATCTGACCTTTTTAATGTTGGATAAATCACTTAAGCAGTGTTCGCAGTGGTTACATTCGGGTAAAAGGCTTTATGTTGCCATTAATATGTCACCTCAAGTGCTGACTGATCTTAACTTTCCTGATTGGTTATTTAGCGAAATTAGAAAATATGAACTAGACCCTTCTCAGGTCATTATAGAAGTGACAGAAAGTTGTTTATTTAATGAGCTAAATGATTCACTGGATATTTTAACGCGCTTAAGGCTCAAGGGCTTTAAGTTGTCTATTGATGATTATGGCACCGGTTATTCTTCCATGAAGCAATTAAAATCAGTGCCTTTCACAGAGCTTAAAATAGACCAGTCCTTTGTTAAAGAAGCTGATACAGACTCTGAGGCACGTATTATTTGTGAATCGACTGTTGAGCTAGGGCATAAATTGAATATGTCGGTTATAGCAGAAGGTATTGAAACTGAGAGAGTGTTTAATCTATTAAAAGAATTGGGCTGTAATGAAGGGCAAGGGTATTTTATTGCAAAACCTTTGGCAGCTGATGATTTTGATCAATGGATTGGGAAGGACTGGAAATGTAAAGCCTCAGTATAAAGGCTTTTAAAGTATTCAACATAATCCGGGTGTGATTAAAAGTGAAGTAAATGTAAAATGTTTTTTGTTGCATTATCCAAATGGCTAATGAATCGCCCTGTACGGATCCGCATGCGCTGGAGAGAAACCAGCTCTTACTCGATTAGCTGTTTTTTCTTGCATTAAGTAAATATTTCCGCAATTCTCTTTCGCTTCGCATAACATAAAGGATATATACTTTATCACTTTCAATACGATAAAAAATACGACATGGATTTACAATAATCTCTAAATACCTTGATTTTTTAAACTCTGGTGGTACACGCCCTGACTCAGGAAACTGTTCAAGACGATCTGTACTAAAGAAAACTTTTTGCACTAGATTAACTGCAGCACTTGGTTTATCAAGTGCTATGTATTCAGCTATTGCATCAAGGTCTGATAGTGCAGGCTCCGTCCATATTACTTGAGCCATTTACTCATTTTTTCTTTTGCTTCTGCTTGTGTATAAATACGATTTTCTAAAACAGCCGTTTCACCTTTGGCTATTCCATCCAAGATTTCCATTCGACTTTTCATCATTTCATAATCTTGAACGTCTACAAGATATGCTGATGGTTGACCATGTTCGGTAATAAGTACAGGCTCTTTTGAATCATGTAATTCAGCCAATATTTTGGTAGCTTGACGCTTTAATGTGGTAACTAATTCAATTTTCATAAAGTGATACTATACTGTCACTTATGTGTTTACAAGTCTTTTACAGCTAACAATGTATTATCTTTATTAGAACAATTGATTTGTTACACAAAAGATCATATGCAAAGGGAAGAGCTGATGATGAAAGCTTGTGCATAAAAAAATTGAATGAGTGGTAAGCGTTGCGGAAATTAAACCTGTGACACTATACAGCTCAAATAACTTGGCGCTTAAGACAGGCTGGGCAGCTTAACTCAAGGTTATGTTTTAAAGGTCCTGTAAACAGGTGCTATAATCAAGCCTTGTCAAGAATGTATCCAAGGTTACTTTATATGCAAATAAAATTCTCAGAAGATGTTATTCCTCTTTCGGAACTTAAAGTCAATCCTGGAAAAATCGTAAATCGTGCTAAAAATACTCACCGCCCCATTCTTCTCACTAGTCGAGGAAAAGGTATTGCTGTAGTACAAGGGCTTACTGAGTATGAAGAAAATGAAGAGAGACGTGAGTTCATGAAGGCTGTTACTCAAGGACTCGTCGAGATTAAAGAAGGAAATGAATTAGAGTTAAGTGAGGTCAAAAAGAAACTTGGTATAATATAAGTGAAAATATTTATTTCCAACTCAGCTTTCAATGATCTTGAAGGGATTAAAGAATACTATGAGGAAGAAGGTGTTATTCACATTGGTGAGCAATATGTGGTTTCAATTATTGACCATATTCAAACTTTAAGTGATACCCCCGAGATTGGGAGAAAAGTTCCAGAGTTTGACGAAGAGAAAATAAGAGAGCTTATTCATCCTCCATTTCGCATTGTCTATTTATGGGAGGTGTGTTCAATTCATGTTATTAGAGTCTGGCGTAGTGAAAGGTTACTTGTGTTACCAGAACATGAATAACTGAGGGCAGAACAATTAAATACCATACTCTTTCTTACGCCATCCGACAGGCTGTCCCCGCTTCTGCTCATCGTTTGTTCCTAGCTGTTAAGCAGCGTGTAAATGGTTCAGTTTTTTAAGAAAACAATTTTAAATTATTGGAAGTTTAATTTGAAACTCAGCTCCAGGCTGTTTATTAATCACACTAATTCTGGCATTCATGGTTTCAGCTAATTGTGCGACCAGGGCAAGGCCTATCCCTGTTCCTGGTGTCGTTCGGGTTAGTTCATTTCCTGAGCGATAAAATAGCTGGAAGATTTTTTTCATTTGATCCTTTTTTATTCCAGGCCCGTAATCACGGATAGAAAAAATGGCTTGCTTGTTATTTTTAGAACGCTTAAAGCCTATATCAATCCGTTTTTTTTCAGCATTATTGCTGAACTTAATGGCATTATCTACCAGGTTAATGATGATCTGAAAAAAAGCATCTTCATCTACTTTGATTTTAAGCTGTTCAGTTTGTTTTTCAGTATTTAACAGCTGTAACTGAAAGCAGGACGCTTCTATTTGAACTTCAACTTTAGTAGATATACGACCTAATAAGTTGTGGACTGAAATACTGACAACTTCAGGTTTATGATTTTGATGTCCCAGGCGGGCAAGCTGCAATACATTGGCAATCAGGCGTGATAAGCGTTCACTTTCAAAAAAAATAAAATCGTAATAATTTTGTTTTTTTGTTTCATCTATCACCCAGCCTGAACGCAACATTTCTCCATACATTCTAATTGAGGTCAATGGCGTTTTTAGTTCATGACTGACGGCTGAAATAAAGTTTTGTTGTTGTCTGGCTAGGTCCATCTGCCTAGCTGCTAGACGATAGAATGCGATAAACCCCATCAATAAAATGCTATAGATAGATAATGCGAGCAAATCAATCAATAAGCTACCCGCAGGATTGCTTAATTGAGCAATATTAATAATAAGTTCCAGTTGTTGAAAAGGCATGGAAAGGTTACGTTTATAAAGGGGATATTCCTCCTCAATTGTTGTGATATTAATTTTTTGTAAGCTTGTTCCCTGGTTGTTAAATTGTATGCTACTAAAGTCGCTGTTATTGATTAGCTCCTTAGTCATGGCGATTAAAAACTGATGTCTATTGACGATAAATCCCTGAGTATAGCGTTGCTTGTCATGCCAAATATAACGATAAAAACAGAAATAATCCTGGCCTATCAGTAGTAATTGCAATGGTGTTACTTCGGTTTCAAAACTTAGAACATTAATGGCAGATGTTGATAGTTTGTTGGCTTTTAATTCAGAGTCTTTTATTTGTTCATCAGAGGTGGCAACTTCTTCAGCCTCGGAGAATCTGCTTAACTGCTGGGCCCTGTTAAAATAACTACTGGCCATGGACTGGTCAGGCAATTGTACGGTTTCTTTACGGGTTTTATATTGTGATGAGTATTGACGTTTTTTTTTCGCTTTTGTCGCTGTTTCTTGCATCGGAGCTTGAGAAAAACTAGCAATATCTTGCTTTTTTGGTTTGAATACAGGCTTTGGTGATGCGATGTCTTCTACAAAAACGCTCGGTTGTTGCTTAAATTCATCGATGTAAGATTGAGTATTGATGTCAGCTTCTTCTTTTTCTTGTTGTGCGAGTGGCACAGCCGTTTTATCAGTGAGTTTGATAGATAACAGTTGGCGTAAGTTTTTCTTTAATGCCAGACGGTTTGCCAGTTCGGCCAGGCTTAAGCCGGAAATGCTATCCTGTCCTATTTCAGGTAATGCAGGTAAATGAAATGAACCGTCAGTGTTAATCTGGAAATAACCAACCAGCCCTTTTACATCCGTTTTGGGGGGTATTTCAGACAAGGGAGAGAACTTTACTCCGGAGGTTTCCGATAGAAGCGGGTTCTCCATGACATTAAAAAAGCGGTATTCTGCAATAGGGCGGTTTTGTTCTGTTTTTAGTATTTGTTGTAGATTGAGTTCTATTTGATCAACCAGTGTTTCAGCCTGGTGACGAGCGGTAAAATAGGCTTCATTTTCCAGTTGTGAGTAAACGGTTTGTAATAAATAATAAACGGGCAGAGAAAGAACAATAAAAAACAGTAATAATATCCAACGTAAGCGCTTTTTTTGATTCTCAGGATTGAGTAGGATAGCTTTCATTGGCTGGCCTGAAGTAACCGGTAGCCTTCGCCTCTAATCGTTACAATATACTCAGGTTGTTTGGGGTTGGTTTCAATTTTACGGCGTAATTTTGCGATATGAATATCTACGGTCCGGGTTTCTATAGCATCGGCTTGTTGATAGCCCCAGACCTGTTCCAGTAATTCCTCTCTGGATACCGGGCGTTGAGTATTACTTTGTAAGTAATGCAGTATTTCTAGTTCACGTCTGGAAAATGAACAGGGTTTGTCGACATTTTTCTGTATCAAATTAGCCGTGTCTATTTCAATATCAGCTATCTTCAAAATTGAATTTTCAGGATATTGTTGCAGTGACCTTTTAAGAACGGTGTTAACACGTAAAACCAGTTCTCTGACAGAAAAAGGCTTGGCAATATAGTCATCAGCACCCAAGGTTAAACCGGTAATAATATCCTCTTCAGAAGATTTTGCTGTCAGCATGATGATGGGCTGATTTTTATCCCGTTCCCTTATTTTGTTGCAGATTGTAAAACCATCGATGGAGGGCAGCATGACATCCAGCAATATCAATGCATAGCTTTTAGTGAGTGCTTTTTCCAGTCCGGTTTTTCCATCATCAGCGGTATCCACGTCAAAGCCATGAAACACAAAAACATCTTCCAGCCCCTGTAATATAGCCTGTTCATCTTCAACAATCAGTAATTTTAGCTTGGGCATAGTATTGATAATTAGTCGGTCTTAATTGTTATTGTAGTGTTTTTGAACAAAATAATTGTAAAAAATATGTAAAAAAGGCGAGTTGGAATTTTACATTGCCATGTCTAATAATTATTGCTCTGTTGGCTTAATCTGTAGTCAAGATTAACCAAGGAACGTGCATTAAATAACTTGAGCAACTAGCAGGTCTTTTTGTTCATCTTCTGTGTTGCACAAACAATCACATAGCTTGCTATGCTCATGTTTGTGCGCCTTGAAGCTGAACATAAATCCTGCGCCAGTTGCCTCAAGTTATTTCATGCCCATTCCCAACAGGAGAACGACCATGAACATGTTTAAATCCATCCCGTTAATGTTTTTGATTGCAATGTTGTCAATTGAAAACAGCTGGGCAAAAAGTGTTGCAGAGATGCTTTGGCCAGGGGAACAGCAAGTAACGATTAATAGTAAATTATCACAAAGCAAAGTGGTTCAGCATGGTGCTAATTCTATTTTTTTAGACATCACTTTTACTCCACCGGAAATTAAATCTGTTCAGCGCCAACGAGCAACCGATATGATTATTGTGTTGGATAGAAGTGGTTCTATGTCTGAAGCTAAAAAGATGCCTTTTGCAAAAGCGGCCATTGGGGATGTATTGGGACGGTTGCAAGATAATGACCGTTTTGCGCTGGTTTCATTTGCGGATAATGCCATAGTGCAGTCGCCTTTGGTCAATGTCAGTTCGGGCACTCGACACTATTTAAATAATGTTGTTAATTCAATTAGAGCATCCGGGGGGACGAATATGGGGGATGGACTGAATGCGGCTTTAAGCTTGTTGGAAAGTAATCAGAGTGAAAGAGTCAGAAAAATATTATTGCTTTCGGATGGGCAGGCTAATCAGGGTATTACCAATCCGGAACAGCTGGCTCAATTGGCAACTAGGGCTACACATTATGGCGCTGTATTATCAACCATAGGCATGGGGCTGGGGTTTAATGAAACCTTGATGGCTAAGTTGGCTGATTATGGCATGGGGCATTATTCTTATCTGGAAGATTTATCGGGTTTAGGCGCCATTCTTGCCAGAGACTTGCAGGATACCCGAAATATCTATGCCAATAGCAGTAGCCTGGAAATTGTATTAAGTGACGGGGTTAAATTAATTGATGCCGGTGGTTACCCTATTTCATACATCAATTCATCTACAGTCAGAATTTCCACTGGGCAGATGTTATCTAGCACTAATAAACATTTTGTCATGACATTTAATGTTCCGACCGGGAGTATGGGAACCGTTTCTTTAGGGGATATGCATTTGAATTATCGGGTACAGGATCAGCAGTTACAATCACAAGTCAAACCTGAAGCATTAAAACTATCCATTGTTGCCCCTGACAAACATAAGCAGGCAAGGGAATCCATAGATAAAGAGGTGTATCAAAAGAGCTGGGTGGATAATAATTTAGGCAGAATGAAAAAGAAATTGAGTGTGTGGTTGCGGGAAGGTAAAAAAGATCAGGCCCAAAAAGCGATTAAAGAATACCGTCAGGAAATGGATGAAGCAGCTGTTACCAGCCAGCTACCACTAGCATCACCTGTAGTGGAACAAAAGCTGGAAGAAATGGAGCAACAAGTGGAAGATGCATTTGCTGGCAGTCAGCTGGATCAGCAGCTAAAAAGAAACCGGGCGGCTAAAAGCATGCAGTATGATTCGATTAAAACCCAGAGAAAATAGGTGAGGTAAGAAGGATGGGGAGATTGATATTCTTCCCATCAGCTATACTAAGTAAAGAACTGATCACAAGGATGCCCGCCAAAATGAGTGCGATTTTGTTAATCAGAGTGTGAATTTTTCCCGTTTTTTAAGAAAATATCGACCATGTTTTTCAGAAAATAATTTTAAATTACTGTTTTATATGGTATTCGCAAGTGGCTGAAACGGCTTGAATTAACGTTGATTAATAAAATAAATTGAAACCTGTAATGTATCTAGTTACACTCATAATTCATGATTATTAGTTTTAAACATAAAGGGCTGGAACGCTTCTTTAAAACAGGAAATAAATCAGGTATCCAATCAAACCATTCAGCAAGGCTGCAACTAATTTTGGGGTAGGCTTAATGCTTCTGCGCAACCATTGGATATGAACTTACCCGGATTATCACTTCATCAACTTACGGGTGATAGAAATGATATTTGGTCAGTGAAAGTTAGTGGAAATTGGCGAATAACTTTTCAAATGAATGGCGAGCATGCTGAGATTGTCAATTATGAAGATTATCATTGAGGTAAAGCTATGTTAATGCACAATCCCCCCCACCCAGGGTTAGTAATAAAAGAACTTTGCCTAGATCCATTAGGGGTGACAGTCACTGATGCAGCTAAGGCGCTTGGCGTAAGCCGAAAAACATTGTCCAGTATTGTTAACGGAAAAGCGGGTATAAGCCCTGAAATGGCTGTTCGATTATCTATTGCTTTTAATACGTCTTCCGAAAGCTGGATGAATCAACAATCTCAATATGATTTGTGGCAAGCTGAACAACGTAGAAGTGAATTGGATGTTTCTAAATTATTAGTGGCGTGAAAATATGAATTTAAATTTTTTATAGAGTTTAAAAATCATAGAGTTAAATTTATAGTTAAATAAAACCAAAATATATGGAATAACAAATGAGTAATGAAATAGAAGAACGTGAATTAATTGTTAGAATAAATCATCCTCTTAATGATCCAAATTTAGGTGTGGTAGATATTTTATTTGTATCCTACGATAATGGTCAACGTATTGAATTACCTTCAGAAGGTGAGTTTCCAACAAAAGGAATTTTCATTAGTAAGCAGTTTGAAAATATAAGTGATAAATTTAAAGAAGATGATCTATTTATTTTAAATAAATGGGAAGAAAGTAGGCAGCCATGGGATGAAAATAATATAGGATATGGAAATGCTCATCATCCTCATTGGGCTTATGGGACAGCAATTAAACCAATTTCTTCTAGTTCATTTATTCCTATTTTTGAAGGGAAGTTACCTGATATTGCAACAGGCGAAATAGGGATATTAGACTTGCCCATTAGTAAACCTTTTTTTATTCAAGAAGATAATGAAATTTATGGACCATTTACAACCACCAGACAAGATGATGAAGTAAAGGCTCTTCCTTATGTACAGCCTATTTTAAGTATTACTAATAAATTTATTTTAAAAATAAGAATTAAAATTTTGGAGTCTAGCAATATAATAACTGAAAAACTTGATTTTTCTGGTATGAGGTATATTAAATCATTACGTTTACTTTCTGAAATAGATAGTGATGATAAAGAAGAAGTTGATTTTATCTCTGATGAGCAAATTATTGTTGATTATTCTAAATACAAATTTGGTAAGAAAAGCATTTTAAGCAAAAAAGAAACCGAAAAATTAAGACAAGGGATT
>ENA-OSET01004372-OSET01004372.1-sediment-metagenome-genome-assembly--contig:-NODE-4372-length-12549-cov-3.014994_pt1 | contig 12549 bp, 13 predicted proteins | sample MGYA00237882_ERZ534229 | MGnify/ENA primary metagenome ERZ534229 (study PRJEB26408, sample SAMN06266212) | sediment metagenome | isolation source: Hudson Canyon methane seep mesocosm | place...
GTGCCATCGGGACCGTCCGCTGGTCTACATGGAGGACGTGGGTCGCCATAACGCGGTGGATAAAATCGCCGGCTGGATGGTGTCTGAACGCACCTCGGCGGCGGATAAGATCATGTATACCACCGGGCGGCTGACGTCTGAGATGGTGATCAAGACGGCGATGATGGGCATCCCGGTGCTGGCGTCCCGATCCGGCTTTACCGCCTGGGGGGTTGAGATCGCCCGCGAGGTGGGCCTGACCCTGATTGGCCGCATGCGGGGGCAGCGATTTGTCTGTCTGGCGGGTGACGAGCGGCTAGAGCGGGACGTGGACCCGGCGACTGTGGTGGCCGAAGATGGCAAGCATCGGCGGAAGAGTGCGGGATGATAACAGGACTGCAGCACGATGACGAATGACTTGATGTCGGTCAAAGCTGCGGTTTCTAGGACCAACTATGTCCTTTCAAAGGACATAGAATTCACTGAGGAAACGCAATGACCAAACCTCTTGGCATAATCCTCGCCGGTGGCCTCGCCACCCGCATGGGCGGCGGCGATAAGGGACTGTTGCAGCTTGGCGGCCAGTCGTTGCTGACCCGGGTGATCGAGCGGTTGGAACCGCAGGTTGATGGCTTGGCACTAAACGCCAATGGCGATGCGGCGCGGTTTGCCGAATTCGGCCTGCCGGTGCTGCCCGACAGTATCGACGGTTTTGCCGGACCTCTGGCCGGAGTACTCGCCGGGTTGGACTATGCCGCCGAACATGGTGCCGAACACATCGTCACAGCCGCCGCTGACACGCCCTTCTTTCCGCAGGATCTGGTCGAGGTGCTGCAACTGGCGGCTAAGCTGGAGGGCACGAACATGGCCCTCGCCGCAACGCCGGACCCGGATCGTGGCACCCTGCGCCAGCCGACCTTTGGTCTCTGGCCGGTGGCGCTGCGCGATGATCTGCGCGATGCCTTGAACGGTGGGTTGCGCAAGGTGGTGCTCTGGACCAGTCGCCACGGTGCCGCCGATGCCCTGTTCCCGAACTGGGACTATGACCCTTTCTTTAATATCAACCGCCCCGAGGACCTGCAAAAGGCCGAGGCAATTCTGGCAGAACAGACATGAAGATTTACGGCATCACCGGATGGAAGAACTGCGGCAAGACCGGATTGATGGAGCGTCTGGTGACCCATTTCACTGGGCAGGGATTTAGCGTTTCAACGATCAAACACGCCCATCATTCGACAGATGTGGATCAGCCGGGCACCGACAGTCACCGGCATCGCCAGGCTGGCGCCGGTGAGGTGATCCTGGCATCGCGCCAGCGGGTGGCAATCATGCAGGAACTACGCGGTGCGGATGAACCCTCGCTGGATGCGCTGCTGTCGCGGCTGTCCCCGGTCGATCTGGTGCTGATCGAGGGCTACAAGGGCGACCAACACCCAAAAGTCGAGGCGCATCGCGAGGCGGCCAGTCAACCGCTTATTGCCTTGGGCGACAGCACGGTTCGCGCAGTGGCCAGTGACGTGCCGCTGGATCTGGACCGCCCGGTGTTCGATTTGAACGATACAGATGCAATTGCCGGTTTCATCGTTGCGGAACTGGGCCTTACACTCGGGACCTCGCGATGATCAAACCGCCGCCTTTGCGCAACGATTGCTTTGCCCTGCCAGCCGGCACCCACTGGACTCCGGTGGACGAGGCGCTGGCGAGCCTGCGCAGCCGCCTGTCACCGGTCACCGCGGCCGAGGTGCTGCCACTGGATCGCGCACTGGGTCGGGTGCTGGCCGCGGATGTCACCGCCCTGCGATCGAACCCACCACTGCCGAATACGGCGGTGGATGGCTATGGGTTTGCCGGGCCAATAGCTGAGGGACCGCAGATCTTGCCGCTGATCCAGGGTCGGGCAGCGGCGGGCATTCCCTTTGATGGTATTGTGCCCACAGGGTCGGCACTCCGGGTGCTGACAGGCGCGCCCCTGCCGCAAGGTGTTGATACCGTGATCCTTGAGGAGGACGTCAATTGTGACGGCAGTCAGATTGCCTTTCATGGTCCGCTGAAGAGGGGCGCCAATGCGCGCCGCGCTGGCGAGGACGTATCAGCCTTGGATGTCGTCTTTGCGCAGGGCCGGGTGGTGACCCCCGCTGATCTGGCGCTGGCCGCCGCCACTGGATTGTCTCAACTGCCGGTGCGCCAGCAGTTGCGCGTCGGGGTGTTGTCGACCGGGGACGAGTTGGTTGAGGTGGGGCAGGCGGCGGGCCATGGTCAAATCTACGACGCCAACCGACCGATGCTACTGGCGTTACTGGGGCAGATGGGGTTCAGTGCGGTGGATCTGGGCCAGGTCGGCGACAATCGGGACGCACTTGAGGCACGATTGGACAGCGCTGCGGCGGATGTGGATGTCATAGTGACCAGTGGTGGTGCCTCGGCCGGAGATGAAGACCATGTGTCGGCATTGTTGACTGAAAAAGGCGCGATCCAGCACTGGCGCATCGCGCTGAAACCCGGCCGTCCACTGGCATTGGGTATGTGGCAGGGCACGACGATATTTGGACTGCCCGGAAACCCGGTGGCAGCACTCATCTGCACCCTGATTTTTGCGCGCCCGGCGCTGGGGGTGATGGCCGGTGCCGGTTGGGCCGAGCCGCAGGGCTTTGAGGTGCCCGCTGGGTTTGAAAAACGCAAGAAACCGGGTCGCCGTGAATATCTGCGGGCCCGCATCAGGCAGGGCCGGGTCGAGACCTTTGCCTCGGAAGGGTCTGGCCGGATCAGTGGTCTCAGCTGGGCCGAAGGGCTGGTTGAGCTGGGGGATGGCGCGGCCGAGATAGCGCAGGGCGATCTGGTTCGTTATTATCCATACGGCAGCTTCATTCTGTAAGCGGAAAACTCCCGCCCGTCATTGGGCCTTGCGGCCCGCTTCCCGTTGGGCCCGGCGCCGCGCTGCGCGCGGCGTTACCCCCGGATTTCCTGGTGGCCCGTCAATTTACGGCGCAGCGGCTGCAGTGGCTTTTCGACTAGATAATAAACAGCAGAAGAAAAGGCCAGAGTCAGAACGCCGGCCCATAGCACCAGTGACAGATCGCCAAACTGGGCGACTCCGTTGAACACCAGTGCGTGTATGATGACGAAATGGCACAGGTACATTGTGTACGACCACTGTCCGATCCGTCGCACGAATTTGAGGTTCAAAAGATTAAACCCAGGCGCAGACCCGCGGGTTACCGCATAGTGGAACAGTGGCATCAGTGCTAAGCCCTGCACGCTATATCGCAGGGTCGACCGAAAGGCGCCATCGCGGATCACAAAGCTCAGCAGCAGTACCAGCACGGCCGCAACGATGTAGAGGAGTTGCCATTTACGGGGAAACAACCGCTCGGCTGTGGTTCCTTGCTGCAACAGCGCGAGCAGGCAGCCAAAGAGAAGGCTGTCAAATCGCGTATCGGTCAGAATGTAGATCACCCATTCCGAGTCGCCAAATCCAAAGTGCCGCACAAAGCGCCAGACCAATATGGCAGCGATCAGCCAGACAATATGCACAAGGCCGATGGATTTGCGGCCAAACAAAATGAACAGGGCAGGCCAGATCAGGTAGAAATGCTCTTCCACCGACAACGACCACAGAATGCCGAGCCCATCAATGGCTTGGCTGCCATCGATATAGAGGCTATAATAGTTCCAGAAAAAGAGCAGCTGACTCAACACTGTTGCTGTATCTATCGTCCCCCCGACCAAACCTGCAAAATTTAGCGCGCAAGCCGCAGCAAGGGTGATCAGCAAAGCTGGAGCAAGCCGGATGACGCGCCGCAGATAGAAAGCGCCAAGTGCAATGCGACCATGTTGATCCCATTCCCTGCACAGCAACGTTGTGATCAGATAGCCAGACAGAAAAAAGAAGATCGTTACGCCGAAACCGCCAGGAACGATGTGACCAAAGCCAGCATGACCCACAAACACCAGCCCAATTGATACGGCCCTGATCCCGTCGAGCGAAGGAATGAACAAACGGTCACCAGTAAGAGCCATATTTATGTGATCCATTGGTCCGTTAAAGTGGAGAAGGGCGTATTAAGCACTTTGATCAAGCGCCTGTTTATTGCAACAAAATTCTTGAAAATCTGTAACCAAAGTCGGAACCATAGGCTCTGAAATGGCGTGCGATCTATGTCTGTCCAAAGTGCCCCAAAGGGGCCCGCCGTGCGTAGCGCGGCGCCCGGCCCAACGAGAGCCACGCATCTTTGATGCGGCAGCGATGGGCGGGAGAGCTTGGTGTGGCTAGTCGAAGGTGCCAGCGACGCGACCCAGCAGCATAAATGCACGGGCGGTTCGGGTTTCACTCAGGGCCGAAACCTCGCTGTCCGAAGCTTCGCTTTCGAATTCGGAAAACATCTGGTCGAACCGGCGCAGAAAATGGTGCGCTGCGTCGCGGAAAATCGGATCTTGCTTCATGCGGGCCGCGGTCAGTGCCAGCGATGTGCGGTCACGCACCCCGCCCAGAGCGGCCACGGGACGGCCACGTCCACCCTGGGCAAACTGCCGCCAGATCTCGGGGCGGGCCATGTCAGGGCGCAGGTCATCCATATAGATGCCGTCCTGACTGAGAAGGGTCAGAACATCCTGCGCGGCCTGAATGATTTGCGCCGCCTTGCGATCCTGCAACGCCTGGCGCAGCGCGGCAAAGCCTTCTTCGTCGTCCGTGGTTTCCGGAAAATTCAGCGCCCGGATAAAGTCGGTCATTGGCAGGGTTGCGGCGATATCTTCGGCTGTGGTTCCCAGCGCCAGCAGCCCCTGATCCTCGGCGGGTTCCTCGACCTGCGGTGTCGGAATCGCCGCGCGTGGCGTTTGGCGCCGGGTCGAATGAAAGGTCGCCAAAGTGGTTTCGGTCTTGCGGGTGGCCTCGGCGATTTCGTCCAGCCGTTTGCTGACCGATGGTTCATTGCCCGCGGCGCTCAACTGTTGCTGCATGACATAGGCCGAGCGCAGCCCGTCAATCGCCGCATGCAGGCGTTGGCTTTCTTCGCGCATGGCCCTGCTAGAGCGTATGGTAGTCGCAGCCACCCAGACCATCACCACCGGCAGCAGAACCACCAAAATGGCCACTAGCTGATGCAATCCGGCAAGGCCTGTCGCCGGATCATACCCCGAGTATCCGACCCAGCCGGCCCCCAGAACCCACAGAAGGCTGATCACCAGGGCGGTGATCTCGACACGGGTGATCGCCACAGGGCGCGGCTGATTATACAGCCCCGTCGCCGTGTTGCGTTTGGTGTCGTGGTCTGAGTGGGGTCCGGTCATCGGCGAGGCTCGAAATCAAAAGGAGAGGGTCAGGAATAGACGATTTTCAACACTTCATAGGAGCGTTGACCGCCGGGGGTGCGCACCTCGACACTGTCGCCCTCATCTTTGCCAATCAAAGCGCGGGCGATGGGCGACTTGATGTTCAGCATGCCGTTTTCCACGTCTGCCTCATACTCGCCGACAATCTGCCAGGTTTTTTCTTCGTCGGTGTCTTCGTCCACCAGGGTGACCTTGGCGCCGAACTTGATGGTGCCGGACAGTTTTGCCGGGTTGATTACGTCAGCAAAGCTCAGCACGCCTTCCAGCTCTTTGACGCGGCCCTCGATGAACGAGTGCTTTTCGCGGGCCGAGTGGTATTCGGCGTTCTCGGATAGATCGCCGTGCTCACGGGCTTCGGCAATGGCCTGAATGATGGCCGGGCGCTCGACGCTCTTCAGTTGCTTCAATTCAACTTCGATGGCGGAATAACCCGCCGGGGTCATCGGAATTTTGTCCATGTGACTTGGTCCAGATATCTAAATTAGTGCGTGTCGATTCAAAACCGGCGCCCCGATGCGATAAGCAACGGGGCGCCAAGTTTGGTTGATATCCACCTGACCCAAACCTGCCCCAAAATGCAAGGGGCAGGGGCTATCTGTTCGCCGCCAAACCACCCTACGGGGTGAGTTTAGCGTAAAACTGCTCATTTCATGTGTCTAGGCGTCGTCATATTGCACCATTTCGTATTCAATGTGGTCGTTGTCGTGAAAATAGAACCGTCGGCCGGGTTCGTAATCGGCATGCATGTGAGTGGCAAAACCGGCCTTCTTCACCGCGGCCTCGCAGGTGTCCAGATCATCGACAACAAAGGCCACATGGTTCAGCCCGCCAACCGTTGTATAGCTGGACCCCTTGGGGTTCGCGGGTTTTGCTGGGCGGTACAGCGCAAGATAGCTGTTCTCCTCGCCGACATGCACGGTATAGCCGCCATCAATGCTGTCGCCAGACCAGCGGATATGCCAGCCAAAGACCTCGCACATCCATGTCGCTGTCGCGTCCGGATTGGATACGGTGAAGTTAGAGTGTTCAAGAATTGCCGGCATGTGATTGGCCCCTTATGCAGGTTGATTTGACTTGTGTAAGACCACCGTAATTTCTAAACCTAACTTGAGGTCAAGATATTTTTTCACCCCCAGGACGTGGAGATCAGGAACATGGCAAGCAGAGAGATATCTATTGGTTATCTTGCCGACCGAACCGGATTGGCTGTGTCGGCGATCCGCTACTACGAGGCACAGGGCCTGATTGAACCCTGGCGCAACAGCGGGGGTCAGCGGCGGTTTCATCGCGCCGACATCCGGCGGCTGAGCTTCATTATGATTGCCCAGCAGATCGGATTTTCCCTGCCCGAGATACGCGGCTTTCTAAAGGCCCTGCCGGGCGGGCGCACCCCGACGCCACAGGATTGGGCGCAGATATCCGAAGGCTTTCGCGAACATCTCGACCAGCGGATTGAAACCCTGCAAAAGCTGCGTAACAACCTGGACGGCTGCATCGGCTGTGGCTGCTTGTCGCTGCCAAACTGCGCCCTATACAACCCAAAGGATCTGGCGGCGCAGAAAGGCAAAGGGCCTCGGTATTTGCTTGGGGACAAACCGGAAAAGGCTGATTAGGGAAACTGAAGCCGCAGGTTAGGCAGAAAATCACTCTAAAGTGGCGTAAACGGCCTAATAAACCCCCGAGGGATACGTGTAATAGCGTGCTGACGTCTCGTTTGCATTGACCTCAGGGGCTGGCAAACGCTAAGCACCTGCGAAACAAAGTTGCGCCCAGAGGGGCCGGTAGCGAAATATAGCCAAGGAGCGCCTGATGGCCGAGTTTGAACGCGAAGCGATGGAATATGATGTGGTGATCGTCGGGGCTGGTCCCGCCGGCCTGTCCGCTGCCATTCGCTTGAAACAGCTGGACGCCGATCTGGATGTTGTGGTGCTGGAAAAAGGCTCGGAAGTTGGCGCGCATATTCTGTCCGGCGCGGTGCTCGATCCCTGTGGCCTGGATGCGCTGATCCCGGACTGGAAGGAAAAGGGCGCACCGCTGACCGTGCCGGTCAAGGATGATAACTTCTATATGCTGGGCGAGGCCGGTCAGATCCGCATCCCCAACTTCCCGATGCCGCCGCTGATGAACAACCACGGCAACTACATCGTGTCGATGGGCAATGTCTGTCGCTGGATGGCCGAGCAAGCCGAAGAGATGGGCGTCGAGATTTTCCCCGGCATGGCCTGTTCGGAACTGATCTTTGGGGACAACGGCGAAGTCAAAGGTGTGGTTGCGGGTGAATTTGGTAAAAACGCTGATGGCACTCCGGGGTCCTCCTATGAGCCCGGCATGGAGCTGCACGGCAAATACGTCTTCCTCGGTGAAGGTGTGCGCGGTAGCCTGTCCAAGGAAGTGATTGCCAAATACGACCTGCAGGCTGGCAAAGAGCCGCAGAAGTTCGGCCTCGGCATGAAAGAGATCTGGGAGATCGATCCCGCCAAGCACAAAGAGGGCTCGGTGACCCACACCATGGGCTGGCCTTTGGGGTTCAAGAATTCCGGTGGCTCTTTCGTCTATCATCTGGATAATAATCAGGTTTACGTCGGCTATATTGTCGATCTGAATTATAAGAACCCGCATCTTTTTCCCTATATGGAATTTCAACGGCTCAAACATCATCCGAAAATTGCCAAGGTGCTCGAGGGTGGCAAACGTATTGCCTATGGCGCCAGAGCAGTCACTAAAGGTGGACTGCAATCAATCCCGCAGTCAGCGTTTCCGGGAGGGGCTTTATTGGGTTGTTCAGCGGGCTTGGTCAATCTGCCGCGGATCAAGGGCAATCACAATGCAATGTATTCGGGTATTGCGGCGGCCGAAGCCGCCTATACAGCGCTGCAAAACGGGCAGTCGGGGGATATGTTGGTGGCCTATGACACCGCCTTACGGCAGGGCCCGGTAGGTAAAGACCTCAAGAAAGTGCGCAATGTGGCCCCGCTCAATGCCCGATTTGGACCGCTTGGCGGGCTGGCGCTTGGTGGGTTTGACATGTGGTTTCAGACCTTGCTTGGCTTTAGTTTGTTCGGCACTCTCAAGCATGGAAAAACGGATGCGCAATCGACGCAAGAGGCCGCCAAACACCAGCCGATCGATTATCCTAAACCCGACGGTAAGCTAAGTTTTGATCGTCTGACCAACGTGTCGTTTGCCATGACCAACCACGAAGAAAGCCAGCCCTGCCATCTGCAACTGGCTGACCCGAAGCTGCCGGTCAGTGTGAACTTGCCCAAGTACAACGAGCCAGCACAGCGCTATTGTCCGGCTGGCGTCTACGAGATCGTCGAGAAAGACGGCAGCCCTGAGTTCGTTGTGAACTTTCAGAACTGTGTTCACTGTAAAACCTGCGACATCAAAGACCCCAGCCAGAATATCACCTGGGTGACCCCGCAGGGCGGCGACGGGCCGAACTATCCGAATATGTAACGACGACCCAAAATTACATTGCCCGGCGGCACCGCCGGGCAATCGAGACGATATTTACCATGATCAGCAAAAAACCGTGTATTGGCCCCTGGTGGCAACGCGTGCCATTGCGTCCTTGCCTTTGATTGCCTAGCTTGGTCAAAAATCCAAATAGCGAGGCAATCGATCCGGTGACTTTCCCATTCCGACGCGCCGCAACGGCAGCTATAGCTCTTTCTTTGGCATTTGGTGCGGTGGCTCCGGTCGCAGCCCAGGAACCTTCGGGTCCATATTTGGCAGGCCGTGCCGCGACATATGACAGCGACTTCGCCGCCGCCGCCGACTATTACACCCGCGCCCTGGTGCGGGATCCGCAAAACGCGGTGCTGATGGAAAGCGTGGTTTTTGCGCAGACAGCGCTGGGTCAGCTGAACCGGGCCCTTCCGGTTGCACAGCGCATGTGGGACGAGGGCATCAACAGTCAGATCGCCAACATGGTGATGGTCGGCGGATTTACCCAAGCCCAAGACTACCGCGCGCTGATGGACCGTGATCTCGAAAGTCAGGGCATCGGCCCGCTGGTGGATGGATTGGTCACCGCCTGGGCCCAGATGGGCGCTGGCAACGTGACCCAGGCACTGGACGCGTTTGACACGGTCGCCGAGGACGATGGCCTGCGGTTGTTTGCCCTGTATCACCGGGCACTTGCCCTGGCCTCAATCGGCGATTTTGAAGCCTCCGAAGCGATGTTTGCTGCCAATGACAACCGACTGGCCAAAATCACCCGCCGCGCCGTGTTGGCCAGGGTGCAGGTTCTGTCGCAACTGGGTCACAACGACCAGGCGATGACCTTCCTGACCACTGTTTTTGGCAGCCACCTTGATCCGGCGCTGACCGTGATTTTCGACCGTCTGGCTGCGGATGAGACTTTGCCCTTCATTCAGGCCGCCAGTGTCACCGATGGCATCGCCGAGGTGTTCTACACCGTGGCCTCGGCCCTAAGCGGCGAAGCAGCAGATGACTATGTGCTGGTCTATGCCCGCATGGCCTCTGTTCTTAGCCCTGATCACATGGATTCAGTTCTGCTCAGCGCGGAGCTGCTGGAAAAACTGGGCCGCTATGAGCTGTCGGTGGCCACCTATAAACAGGTGCAGCCGGGCCATCCTGATTTTCACGCCGCTGAAATGGGCCGCGCCGAGGCCCTGCGCCGCGCCGCCAAGCCAGACGCCGCGATCGAGGTGCTTGAACAGCTGACACGTGAATTCCCGGACCAGGCCAATGTCTATTCTTCCCTGGGCGATCTGCTGCGCCAGCAAGAGGACTATGCCCGGGCAGTCGAGGCCTATGACACCGCCCTGTCGATCCTGGATCAGGACAGCGCGTCCAACTGGTTCATTCTCTATGCCCGTGGCATCAGTCTGGAACGCCTGCAGCAATGGGACCGGGCCGAGGCTGATTTCCGCGCCGCGCTGGCGCTGAACCCCGACCGCCCCGAGGTGCTGAACTATCTGGGCTACTCGCTGGTTGAAAAGCAGATCAAGCTGGACGAAGCGCTGAGCATGATTGAGCGCGCCGTTGCCGCCCGCCCCGAGTCAGGCTTTATCCGCGACTCGCTGGGGTGGGTCTTGTATCGACTGGGTCGCTACGATGAAGCCACCGACCATATGGAGCGCGCGGTTGCGCTGATGCCGGTTGATCCGGTGGTCAACGACCATCTGGGCGACGTGTTCTGGGCTGTTGGCCGCTATCTCGAGGCCGAGTTCCAGTGGAAGCGGGCGCTCTCATTTGTTGATCCCGAAGATACCGACAGCGAGGCCGACCCCGACCGCATTCGCCGCAAGCTTGAAATTGGTCTGGATCAGGTCCTGATCGAGGAAGGCGCAGAACCGCTCAAGATGGCCAATGACGGCTGAGGCATTCGCCCCGGCCAAGATCAATCTGACCCTGCATGTGACCGGCCAACGCGCGGACGGCTATCACCTGCTTGATAGTCTGGTGGTCTTTGCCGATGTCGGCGACCGCCTGCGGCTGACACCGGGCGATCAGATTTTGATCGATGTGTCGGGCGAGTTTGCCGAGGGCGTGCCCACCGATGATCGTAACCTCATCTGGCAAGCCGCCGAGGGCGCAGGCTGGTCCGGACGCGTGCAGTTGGACAAGGTTCTGCCGCACGGGGCCGGGATTGGCGGTGGCTCGTCCGACGCCGCAACGGTGCTGAAAACACTTGCCGCGCAAGATCTGCCAACACCCAAAGAGTTTCGGCTCTCCTTAGGGGCAGATATCCCCGTTTGCATGGCCGCCCAAGCGTCGCGCATGCAGGGCATCGGCGACCATGTCACGCCAGTCAAACTGCCCAAACTCCCGGCGCTGCTGGTGAACCCCGGCGCCCATGTGCCAACTAGCGCTGTCTTTTCGGCGCTGGCACAGCGTGACAACCCGCCGATGCCATCGCATATCCCTGACTTCGCCACTCCACAGGAATGCGCCGCATGGCTTGCCGGGCAACGCAACGACATGCAGGGTCCAGCGGCTGGGATTGCTCCGCTGGTTGATCAGGTCCTGGCAGAGCTGAATTGCACCGAAAATATGCTGCTGGCGCGCATGTCGGGCTCTGGGGCGACCTGTTTTGCGCTCTATCCCACCATGAAGGCCGCGCATCATGCGGCTTACGAAATTGAGGCCGCCCATTCCGACTGGTGGTGCGTCGCAACCGAGCTGAGCTAGTGCTTTAGGTGTGCTGCCTTAGCACCCATCCGGCGAGACATCGATGCCAAGACTGCTAAGCAAATGATGCTGCTGCCCAGCTGAGATCATCATGCCGGCATGGCTTTTCAACCCGGTCAGGTCGAACCCGTCCAGATCGCTGCCGCGCAGATCAGTCCCGGCGAAATCCGCATCCGTTGTCTCAATGCCCAGCAGATTGCAGTCGCGCAGCACGGTGTTGACCAGCCGGGATCGCTGCAACGTCGCATAAGACAGATCGCAGCTGTCAAAGGTGCAGGACGACAGATCCAGCTTGTCGAAAATGGCGTCTACCAATTGGCAGGATTTAAAGCGCGCTGCTCCGAAGCTGCGCTTGCCAGCATTCTGCACCAGCTTGGTGTTTTCGATGTCCAGACCGCGCATCTGGCAGTCCTCAAACGCAACATCATAGGCCTCGCAGCCGACGATCTTGACCAGCGCCATATTGCAGTTTGAAAATTTCGCCCGCCCCAGATCGCAATAGCGAAACACCGTGGCGCTGCCTGTTGCACCTTCAAAGAACACTGAACCATCAAACCGAGCATCCCTCAGATTTGCGCCATTGAAGTCACAGTTGATGAACTTGCAGTTGCTCCAGCTGCTGGCGATCAGGGTATCCCCCTTGATCCGGGTGTCACGCAGGGTGCAGTTGTGAAACGACAGTTCGTCCTCGCCATCGACCCACTCAAAGTCAAAGCCGGACAGATCCTGACCCGAACAGCCGTTCTCGCGTTCGATCCTGTCCCGAAGCGCCGTATTCAAATCCAAATCTCCGCGCTTCTTCTTGTCTAAAATACCTCAGGGGTGAATTGACCCTCAGGGTCAAGAGAGGGCAGCGCTCCCTGACCGTTATCAGTTCAGCCGCGCAACCACATAATCCGCCAGATCATGCAGCATCTGCCGAATGGGATGTTCGGGCAGAACCCGCAAGGCGTCTTTTGCTTTGTTGGCCCAGCCATAGGCGTCGTCGCGCGTTGCCGACAGCGTATCATATTTATCCATCAGCTCTAATGCATGCTCCAGATCGCCATCAACCTGGCGACCCTTCTCGATGGTCCGCTT
>ENA-OSET01004374-OSET01004374.1-sediment-metagenome-genome-assembly--contig:-NODE-4374-length-12544-cov-3.215930_pt1 | contig 12544 bp, 12 predicted proteins | sample MGYA00237882_ERZ534229 | MGnify/ENA primary metagenome ERZ534229 (study PRJEB26408, sample SAMN06266212) | sediment metagenome | isolation source: Hudson Canyon methane seep mesocosm | place...
ATTCAGAATGTTGTGATTACTTGATAGATATTGACTGTAATTGATATTCTGTAAATTATGAGTACATACAAATGTGAAAATCCCGAATGTGGAAATGTGTTTAGGAGCAACAACCCTCTAAGTTGCCCTAAATGTGACACATTAGAATTTTCAACGATACATATAAAATCTAATAAAAAATTCCTTGTTTTTGGATTTCTAATTCTATTGATAGGGACGGGTTTGTTTTATTTAAATAATGATGAAAGTTCCAATACAGAATCAACCACCACTTTAACACTCACAGAATCAAAAATTGAGACTATTAAATTTAATGGTGGATTAATGTACTCAACAACAAATTTGAATGTTAGGATTAAACCAAATAAAAATTCTGAAAAAGTTACTAGCCTTAAACTTAATACACCAGTATTAACCAATACAAAAGATATAGGTGGCTGGGTATTAATAGCGGACACTGACAGTAATAAACTGGGATATGTTCACTCAAACTATTTATCAGAAAATATTACACATATTAGCACAACTCAAAAAAATAAAGTAGTAAAACCAAATAACGAAGAAATATTATCAGCTGAAGACTATTTCGATTTAGCATACGAGAACGATTCTGATTATCAATACCAGATTGATAATTATACAAAATGCCTGAGTCTAGAACCCGATTATGCAGTTGCATATTACAACAGGGGGCATGCTAAGGCGAAGTTAGGGAACTATAATGCAGCCATAACTGACTACACAAGAGCTATTAGAATAGACCCAGATTATGCATATGCATATTACAACAGGGGGCATGCTAAGGCGGAGTTAGGGAACTATAATGCAGCCATAACTGACTACACCTCAGCCATTCGTATAGACCCCGATTATGCAGCTACATATAGCAACAGGGGGCTTGCCAAGTATAATTTAGGGAACTATAATGCAGCCATAACTGATTACACCTCAGCCATTCGTATAGACCCCGATTATGCATATGCATATTACAACAGGGGGCTTGCCAAGTATGATTTAGGGAACTATAATGCAGCCATAACTGATTACACCTCAGCCATTCGTATAGACCCCGATTATGCAGTTGCATATTACAACAGGGGGATTGCTAAGTATAATTTAGGGAACTATAATGCAGCCATAACTGATTGGACCTCAGCCATTCGTATAGACCCCGATTATGCAGATGTATATACCAACAGGGGGATTGCTAAGGAGAGGTTAGGATTGCGTTATTGTAGTGATTATAAAAAAGCATGTGATTTAGGAATTGAAAGAGCTTGTGAGTGGTACAATGAGCAATGTAGGTAAGGTAAAGTATTATTGCTATTGAGTAGCATTATTTTATTTAAAGTAGAATTAAGAAAGAATTAATATAAACTAAACAAAATCAGAAAAATGGGCATATTTGGAAAAATTTCAAAAAAACAAGATCCTGCTTGGTTATGGGAAAGACATGAGGTGATAGCTTCTTGTAAACTGTTAATTCATATGGGATTATTGGAGAATAATAATATCTCTGCAGAGGCTCAGAGTGTGATTACTCTAGGTTTGGTTGTTCCAACCTTAGGAGATAGTGGTGAAAAAGGGTTTTGGAAAAAAGTTCAAAATGAAGTGTCTGCTATTTCAATTGATGATGCAATATATGTGCTCAAGAAAATGACTAGAGCTAAAAGAACTATTTTATTAGCTACACTAAATACCGTTGCATATACTGATGATGTTGATGATGGGCAATATAATGGAGAAATGACTGAAGAAGAAGGAGGATTTTGGGATTATGTTCAAGAAAACTTAGATCCAGATTTAAGTATACATAAGTCAGGTTATAAATTGTAGTAGAGTCATTATGAAAGTTATCTATTATCAATGGTAATTGAAAATAAAAGGGCGCTTAGAAACTATTAATTGTATAAAGATACCTGTATATAGATTTGAGTGCCTGGGTAAAAGAAACATTAAAAATTAATAACTAAACGAAATCAATAAATGGGAATTTTTGGAAAAATATTTAATGCTACTGATTGGAGTTATAAAGAATTACAAGCTATTTATAGATCCATGACAGCTATGGGAATGATGGATGGAGAACTTGATAATGAAGAAATAAATGTAACCATAGACATGTTAAGGGAATTACCTGGGTCTGAATCAATTTCAAGTTTTACAAGTTTGAAAGGTTTTATAGTAGAAGCAAATAAAATGGGTCCAGAATTAGCATTTAGTACTTTACAAGGAATGCATAGTAAAAAAAGAAAAAAAGCAGTAGAAATGCTATATGAAGTTGCTGTAGCAGATGGAAATGTAGATGATAAAGAAAAAGAATTTTTTTTACATGTAGCAAGTGCTCTTAATGTGAAAACAGCAACAAAAGCAAACTTAGATAAATTGAAATTATTTACTGGAAATAAATACCAGAATCTAGAGGATTATGAAATACCATACCTAATTGGCGCTCCATCAAGGTTATTAACATATGTTGAAGAGCGGCCTAATTTACATCGGCTCTATAAACAGCTTTCTTGGTCAATTAGAAATGGTTATTCAGTAAAACAATATTTGACGGAGGCAGATTTGATTACCGATGAGCACAAGTTCGTAATCTCCGGTGGTTTTTTAGATATTTTAAATATAATTAGAGATATACTTGAGGGTATACCATATCCAGTTTTACTTGAGAAAAATGATTCGAATGAGATGACAAAAGATGGCAACGCATTAAAGGAAGCTGTTGACCACTTAAATCTAACAGAAGAGCAATATAATTGGATTAAACTAATACGGCAGCGCTTAAAATTAATGCCACTTAATGCAACCGCAGATAGAACAGATTTATGTAATCAGTCAGTAAGAGATTTAGGAATTGACCACCATAATACATATATCACCGATCAAGAAATAGTGCCTGAAAATATTAGGCACGAAGTAGCATTAAGTAGAATAGATGGTCTATATGGTATCCAAGACATAATTCGAGATTATTATGATAAAGAACATTTTTTCCACTTTACAGCTTCAATGATAGGTGCTGTGCTATACGCTGAGTCATTAGGTATAAATACTGATAGATATGAAAAATTTCGAATTAGGAAATGAAAATTATTGTGATTGGCACTAGAAACTTTATTAGATAAAAATAAATTAAAATGAGTACATACAAATGTGAAAATCCAGAATGTGGAAATGTGTTTAGTAGCAACAACCCTTTAAGTTGCCCTAAGTGTGATACATTAGAATTTTCAACGATACATATAAAATCTAATAAAAAACTCCTTGTTTTTGGATTACTAATTCTATTGATAGGAGCAGGTTTGTTTTATTCAAATAATGAAAGTTCCAAAAATGAAGATGTATCTATTCAAGAATCTACATCTAACCCAGGTGAAAATCCGATAGTAGAGGAAGAGCAAAGGGATTTTGAATGGACAGTTGATTCTGAAATAGGATTTAGATATGCTTCTCAAAAATTTCAAATTGAGTTTTCAATCCAGATGGGTAGTAAAGATAAAACACCATCAGAGCTTCAGGCTCATATCCAGAACTATTCTAAATTTTCTTTTGAAGGGGGGGATTACACTTATCAAGAAGCTAAAGAAAAGTTTAATGAAACTGATAAGACTCTTGAAGGTGGAGTGTTCACTGTTAGTTATTTTGATGTTAATGAGCCTTTACTGAATGTTAATCCTCCAGTTAAGAAAAAGGAAGTTAGTCCAAAGAGTCCTAATTTGGATAAGGACTGTATTGACCGTCAAAAGAAATTGAAAGATGCAGGCTATTATAATGGGAACATTGATGGTTATTGTGGGAAAGGAACAGACAAGGCTGAATTGAATTTTGAAGCGGATCACGCTAAAGCGGATGAAATCGCGAGATTAGTGAAAGATGGTTGGAAAAGAAATAAACCAAACTTTGGCAATATAGATCCTGTTAGGTTCAATGGTTTAGTAATTGATACCCAAAAAATCACAGAGATTCTGATAGGTATGTTGGAAGAGAAAATTTACAATTTCCAACTACCTGTAAAAGAGAGCGTTGTATTATTTTATTCAAGTATAAAGGTTGAAGATGTTAATAGAGAGATAAAGAGTATAAAGAAACAAATTAATAAAAATGACAAAATAGTGGAAGTGTCTTTCGCTATTGTAAAAGAAGCCCTTTCATATCCTTTAATAGTTTATGGAGTTACTATAGGTTATTATAACTATAAAGAAAAAATTATAAGAGTCGGTGATGCTCATGCAGGTGGAATAGTTTTCCAAATTACTGGAGACGGTACAGGCTTAGTTCTAGATAAACAAGATTTAGGAGTCATGAATTGGCGTGATGCTATGGCTGGCGCAGCAAATTCAAATTCTGGAGGCTACGACGATTGGTATCTTCCAAGTAAAGACGAATTAGAATTGATATATAATACCATAGGGCAGTTTGATTCCTGGACGATATACAACAGCCAAGTTAAACTTCCAGATCCGGCTTATTATTGGTCTTCCTCGGAGATCAATAATAACTCCGCGTGGTTCTTCAGTTTCACTGATGGTGACAACCACTGGTTCTATAAGGACCGCTCCTACAATGTTCGTGTTATTCGCGCTTTTTAACTATTTACCTATTTAAGGCTTTCCCAGAAGGGGAGGTTTTTTATTGAGTTCATTTTCTTAAGTTTGAAATAATAAGTTAAGGCAATACAAAGCACTGAGTTTGTCAAACCGTAGATCTGTAATAATGAGTACATACAAATGTGAAAATCCCGAATGTGGAAAAGTGTTTAAGAGCAACAACCCTTTAAGTTGCCCTAAATGTGATACATTAGAATTTTCAACGATACATATAAAATCTAATAATAAAATCTTTGTAATTGGATTTTTAATTTTATTTATTGGAGTAGGTTTGTTTTATTTCAATTACGCTAATGTCTATTTATTAAGGGGCTTTGTATATCAGAAATTAGAAAAACCAAATGAAGCAATTTCTAATTACACAAAAGCTATTTATCTAGACAATAAAAAATTCTTAGCATATCATAATAGAGGGTTTATATATTATCAGTTGGGTAGATACAATAGTGCAATAGATGATTATTCAAACGCTATTAGCCTAGACCCAGTGAATGCCCGTGCTTATAGAAATAGAGGAATTGCTAAACATGAAGCAGGAAATTCGAATTATTTTATTGATTATGAAAAAGCTTGTGAATTAGGAGAAATCGTTTGTTGTGATTGGCACTAGAAACTTTATTAGATAAATTAAAATGAGTACATACAAATGTGAAAATCCAGAATGCTCGGTTGAGTTCAAATCTGTCCACCCTTTTATTTGCCCTAAGTGTAAAGGCGATGAGTTTACTAGTGTTAATAATGTAGGTGGATTGAATAATATTTCTCCAATATTTTATATTATTGCTTTACTATTAATTGTCTTAGGCTACATAACTTTTAACTCAGAGCCACCTCTAGAAATAAAGAATGTAATAATAGATGACGTAAATTGTTCGTATACAATTATTACAAATCAACATTCTGATGTTGAGATACTCATCTCAACGAATAAGAAAGATTTTATATTAAATAAGTTTACATGGACAAAGGATGAGATTGGAAATTCAAACTTTTTTTATGTTAAAAAATATGGATCAGAGAATGTAGTTGATTATTATTTAAAGACGTGTAAAGATGCATTAGACTATTTTAATGCTGGCCTAGATTATTATAATAAACAGAAATTTGATGAAGCTATTATTGAATTTGATAAATCAATTCTTTCTGATCCTTCGATAAAAGAAGATGCTTACTATTATAGAGGGGTGTCTTATTATGCTATTTTGAAATATAATTTGGCAATTAAAGATTTAAATAAATCAATTGCAAATTGGCCAAATTATCGAAGTCCTTATTACTATCGTGGGCTTTGTCAGTTAGAATTGGAAAATTACCAAGAAGCGCTGTCAGATTTCAACAAGTACATTAATTTATCAGAAATTCAATCCTTATCAATAGATGAAGAATACAATGCATATATACAACGAGCTTTTTGTTACTATAAAACAGGGCGACTTGATTTTGCCGTTTCTGAATATACCACTTCAATTAATAAATGGCCTGATTTACTAGAGGCTTACTATTTTAGAGGTATAATAAATTATGAACAAGAAGAATACTTTCTTGCAATACATGATTTATCAAAAGTTATTAATGGAGAATTAAGTAATAATCTTGAAGCTAACTTATTTGATGCTCTTGACTATCGTGGACACTCATATTTTGAAGTAGAATCATACTACTTAGCAAAATATGACTTTAACAGGTTAATTATTGAAAATAAAAATGCCGAACCAGCCTTACTTTCTAGCTATTACAGGATGAGCGGTATTTGTAAGGAATATTTATCTGAGGAATGTTGTAGTGATTATAAAACTTGCTGTGAGTTAGGAGATGAAGATTGTTGCGAATGGCTCACGATTGATCCTTGTATAGGGGTGCATGTTACAGCTAATACTTTTTCGGGTAAAAAAAATGATTTGAGAATTGGAAAGGAGTTATACGGTGGTATAGTTTTTTATTTAGACGAAACGGGTGAGCATGGATTAGTAGCTGCAATTGAGGACTTGCCAGGAACTTATCAGTGGGGATGTTACCAAGAAAGAGTAAATGGCGCAGATCGTACAGCTATAGGTACAGGCTATCAGAATACAATGGATATAGTAAACCAAGGCTGCACAACAGAAAATGGTAATGTAACAGCAGCCCAGGCAGCATTAGCATACGAATCGAATGGCTACGACGATTGGTTTATCCCTTCAAAAGATGAACTTGTAGAAATGTACAACACGATTGGAAACGGTAGTTCTGAGGGTAATATAGGAGGTTTTGACATTGGTGCATATTGGTCTTCCTCGGAGGGCTCAAATAACGAATACGTTTGGTTTGTCCATTTCTATGAAGGTAACACGGACGACTACCCTAAAACAAGGCTTTGGTTAGTTCGTGTTATTCGCTCTTTTTAACTATTTATCTATTTAAGGCTGTTTCCGAAACAAAAGCTCATGTTGATTTCTTTAATATTTTCGCATATTAGTTGTATAGAGATAAATCGAGAATTTGAATATTGTTTTTTTAAGTTTGATTTATGAAAGAAGAAATAGTAAAAGAATATTATGAGAATGGGGAGTTAAAATCTGAAGGGATCTTGGTCCATTTAATGGATTGTACTAGTATAGGTGGACCTCTAGATTGTCATGGTGAGGGTTGTGTTGAATGTATCGGAATGACTACTAGAAAGGTTGGAGTGTGGAAATATTATCATAATAATGGTAATATAAAAATGGAAGGAAAATACCAAGTACTGAGATTTATGGGACTGCCTATTGTTAAGACGGGTATTTGGAAATACTATTATAATAATGGTAATATAAAAATGGAAGGAGAATATAATGGATATATTTATAAACCCTCTGAACACTGGGGTATAAGATGTGGAGTATGGAAATTACATGATAAAATCGGTCAGTTAATGGATGAAGTGACTTACAAAAATGGAGAAGTTATTTAGGGGTAAAGGGTTAAACCTCTGAAAATTAACACAAAGATAAAATCGCTCACTTGTCTTCCTAAAAACAAATTTCGATTTATTGCATTAACCAATTGAAAAGAATAATAAGATTATTTGAATTTATATCTGTAAGAAATCCCTCCGGCAATTACACCTGCTAAAATGATTGCAGCTAATAAATTAGTTTTTCTTTTCTTCTGCTTCTTCTTTATGTATTCATAAGCTATTTCGGGTACACTGTATTTTATATTCCGTTTTATATAATTGGCTGAGTCTATTTTAAATGACAGATTAATTTGCTGGGTTGAATCTTCAAATACTAATGATTCAGAACTGTACTTTAAATCATAAATCGATTTAATTTGATTTTGAATATTTTGATATATACTATTTAGTTCTAAAGTGTTTTTGGCGTGGTAAAAACGCCCATTAGTTTTATCGGCTAATTCATTTAATAGTTCTACATCTACTTCTCCTAATCCTATTAATATGAGAGGTGTATTTGATTTCTTTGACTTTCTAATAACCTTTCTAATGCTAGTAGATGATGAATTGTCATTACCATCGGTAAGGGCAACAATGATGCTAATCCCATTTTTAGTAGCGTCTAAACCAGCTGAAATTGCATCATAGAACGCAGTGCTACTATCTACTTTCATAGAATCTATAGCTTTAAATATTAGATTCGTATCAGAATAAAAACTTGTTTTGATGTCTACTGAATTCGAGAAGCCAATTACTTGAAACTTATCCTTATTAAGATCAAAGTCTTTAACAAATTGTTTTGATAGACTTTTTGCTTTTTCTAAGGGAGAAATATAATTGTCTGGGAATTGGATTATTTCACCATTTAATTCTACTACAGACGGTAACAGCTCTCTTGTGTTAGAGTCTATCAATTGTATTGGATCGTATTGCATTGACCCTGAGTGATCAATAATCATTGTGATGTAGAAGGGCTGGCTCTGTGTTACTGAAGTAAGCTTTAAAATATCACAAGGTTTATCATCTTCATATACTTCAATTGAAGATTTATTTAAATTAAAAATTGGTAAATTATTTTTAAGTGCTTCAAATACAATTGATACTTGTGGGAACGAATCTGGACTAACGTATAAAATGTTTATTTCATTATCTGATATAACTTGCGTGTCAACAATCTTATCTTGAGAAAATATTGAAAAATGAAGTAGTAAGAATATAAGAAATAGGCTTTTCATTGTTATTTTGTTTTGAGAAAATAAATATAAGAAATCCGTCTAAACTTAATTGTTTGTCACAATTCAGAAATACTATATTTTGATAACTTTATGAAGGTTTAACTTTAACCATAACTAAATTAGATTCGCTAATTGAGTAACATTGGATTTTAAATAAGCTGTCTAAAGAATTTATAAAACTAGAATTTAATGAATAAAACACTTCTTTCCTTTATTTTGACTTGCCTTCTTTTTCAATCTTGTCAGGAGACAGTTTTAGTAAAAAACATTCAAGATGTAATTATTGATAAGGAATCAAAGATATTCATGAATATTGACTCTACCTTATTAAATGGGAAGTATCAATTCTACTATAATGATAGTGTTATAGCGATAGATGGCTCCTTCGTAGAAGGTAATCCGGATGGTAGTGTGAAGTTCTATTCCCCAACTGGAATTTTATCTGAACAAGGGTTTTGGATTAATGGAAGTAGAGAAGGAAAGTATTTAACCTTCTGGGAAGATGGTGTTATTTCATTAGACCAAAATTATCAATATGATAAGCTACAGGGAGAGTCTTTAAGTTATTGGCAAGATGGGTCATTGTATATGAAGAGTGTTTATGATAACGGAGTAGAATTAAGTCATATTTGGTGTCATACAGATTCAACTTTAGCTGAAGATGTATCATTGATTGATAACCTCAAACGCTCCCTAGAAAAATACATTATTCAAGGCTATATTGATGATTCTGATTCGGGTCTTAATTGGGTTAAGATAGTAGATGATGAAATATTGATTAATTGTCATTGCTTACCAAATGATTATGGAGATTTAGACGACCCAATAACTGGTAAAGAATGTTCTCACGGTACAAATCCTTGGTCAGAAAATGGAAGTTATGCTTCTGTATTTTATCCTGAAGTGCCTGTGCTTGTTGGTGATGTAAATAAAGATGGTGTGGATGATTATATCATTAATTACACCATTGAAGGAATGGGAGGTGGAACGATGTGGATTAATAATAATATTCTCATTATTAATAATGGTATAGAACTACAGTGTGTAGCGAAGTTTCAAGGTAATGTTAAGTATCATCCTGTTCATAGTAAATTAGAATCTATAGGCGATGAAGGGATTTTTACCATTGACCAAAATTATGACTCAGATTGGAAGCTTAAATCTACAGATACTATTTTACATAAATACATTGAACCTTTTCAGGTGTTTGAGAAAATTAAGTCTAAAGAATCTTTTGTTCAGATTGATAATATTTTAACCATATACAAGAATGAATTAGTAAAATCAGATTTACAAAACGAGATTATATCTAAGGGGATATCTTTATTAACTGAACTTAAATACTGTCAACGAGCGTCAGATTCAGTTTGGAATGGTTTGTCAGATGAGTTTGCGGGACTTATCCCTGTATGTGAATACTCGGATTCTTATACAGTACACTTACTGGCACCCAATTACTTGGTTGTTCAAGCTGAAAGCGCTGATGCTTGTGGTAGTGGAGGTTGCTCAATAGATATTTTTAGTTATACAAATGGTGTTTTTAGAAGTGTCGATGAATCAAATTTTAGTGTATTGTTGTCTCAGGAATCAACTGATGAATATATAGTTGAGGCTAAGTCAGAAAAGATAAACGGAGGTCGGTGTAACCTTACTTACAAACGAAAATTTAATATAAACTCAGACACTATAAAACACCTAGAAGTTTATGATGAGCTTCATGTAATAACTGATACTTTAGCTCATAAGAGGTTTTGTCTGAATAATTAACAATATAAATATGAAGAAAGTTAAAAATAAATCAAAAGTCTGTTCTGTTGATCTGCTAGTAAAACCTAATTCAGAAGAGGTTTTATTTGTAAATACATTTTGCAAAATGGATATAGATTCATTAGTCGGTTTATTAGATGAAGACCTTGATTACGGCGATGAGAATAAATGGAGTTTTATAGAAAACCTCAGAAATAAAATGGAGTTTTTTAAGTTACGTAAAGACACTTTCTTTAAGCATGTCAATGGGAAGTGTCAGGGCTGTAGTAAAGGCTTGGATGTCGTTGTGTTTAGTGGTAATTATTCTAATGTACAATGGTCTATTCGATTAGATGTTGTTGAGGGTGAAATTAAATCTGTTTATGAGTGTGCTAAATTTGAAAATTAAGATGATGAAAAAAATTATACTTGCTCTTAGTTTATGTTTTTTGGTGATGATTATTTTAGCCAATTATTTAATTACTGTAAACGCAATTGGTAAAACATATTCAGATGTATCTAAAACTCCCACAACCAATGTAGGTTTGGTATTAGGGACAATAAAACTATTGAAAAATGGTAATGTCAACTCATACTTCAAAAATCGTATTGATGCAACCTATGAGTTATACCGTTCTAGGAAAATTGAATTTATATTAGTGAGTGGAGATAATGGGAATTCTACCTATGATGAACCAAGTGATATGAAGAATGAATTGATCAAAAAGGGAATTCCTGAAAATAGAATTTTCCTTGACTATGCAGGATTTAGAACTTTAGATTCTGTTGTAAGATCAAACAAGGTTTTTGGGCAAAAAAGTATCACTATAATTTCTCAAAAATTTCATAATGAAAGGGCTATTTATTTAGCAGAAAAACATGGGCTTAAAGCTATAGGGTTTAATGCTGATGAGGTTGTAGGTCGTTCTGGAATTAAAACTAAAATACGCGAGTACTTTGCTCGTGTAAAAGTCTTTGTGGATTTGATGTTAAATGTAGAACCTAAGTTTTTAGGTGAATCAATTGAAATACCAATCATAGTTCTGGACTTCCCTGGTTATTCAAATGAAATTTCGTATTCAGGATGTGATGAAGTATTGTCTCGTACACCAGAGCAAACTGAACTAAAAATTTTCAGCGATACAATAATAGAGCTGTCTAAAATAGACTCTCGTTTGGATATTGAGTTAAGGTTTGATTGGTTTTACGAGAGCCTTCCTGAAGATGATTCTACTGGTCGTATGTTAGTGTGGCCTAATAGTATTGGGATTTCTTCTATACAAACGCTAAAAGATGATGAGATTATTGATGAGATTAGTCTTATAGATATTATAAATATTGAAGCTTTTCAAGAGTTATTCCCTGATGGATATAAACACATGAAATCAGTTAAGTTGAAAGATGTTAATATGGATTCCTACCTTGATATTTCTATGACTGAGGGATGTGGTAAAAGTTGTAGTGAGGTAATCTGGATGTATAATCCAAAAACAGAAACATTTATCTGTTCAGATAAAGGTTTTGGTTTTGTAAGGCCTATTAAGTATGAATGTAGTAATAACGAAGTCCTCCTTTTCACTTACTCAGGAGGTGATGCTTATAGTAGTACTTATGGGGCGTATTATATTATTGATGATACCTTGTCTTTATATCAATCTGAATATTTTGATGCTTGGCAGAAAGACTTCGACTATCTGATTTATAGAAATGCTTCTGGCGATACACTTAGAGTGGATACACTCCAGAAACAAAATTATTAATACTTAATAAATTCAATCAAAAACCTTACAATATGTACTTATTCTTTGATACAGAGACAACAGGCTTGCCTAAAAATTGGAAATCTCCCGTAACAGATTTAGATAACTGGCCACGAATGATTCAAATAGCTTGGATTTTATGCGATGCAGCTGGAAATAAAATTGAAACAGAAGTCCATATCATTAAGCCTGATGGATTGGTTCTGTCGCATTAATTTGACCTCTATCTAAAAATCCTATTTGAATTAGAGATTATGCGACTAATGAAAGGAAAGT
>ENA-OSET01004375-OSET01004375.1-sediment-metagenome-genome-assembly--contig:-NODE-4375-length-12542-cov-3.499719_pt1 | contig 12542 bp, 13 predicted proteins | sample MGYA00237882_ERZ534229 | MGnify/ENA primary metagenome ERZ534229 (study PRJEB26408, sample SAMN06266212) | sediment metagenome | isolation source: Hudson Canyon methane seep mesocosm | place...
AATGACATGCAAGTCTTAGGTGATTTTGATTGCTTAAAGCAATATAACTACGGCAATAAAGCAGATTAATTTAAACGGAGCATTTTGTCATTTTTAGAGTGTGTGTTGTTCAGTGTCTATATCTCAATTTATCACGCAACGGTAGACACATAGTGTGACGCGTTTAATTCAATTGTTGAGGAGTAAGTTGATGGCCTATGCAAGTAAAGGACGTAAGCGGATTTATTATGAAACACGAGGGCAGGGACAGCCGCTGTTAATGTTGATGGGATGGCAAGGGAATCGAACGTGGTGGCCGGAGTCTTTGCTTTCGTTCTTAGAAAAGAATTTCTTGCTAATTTTGATGGATCACCGTGGCACGGGCTTGTCAAAAGATCCTTTGGGTCTTTACAGTATTAAATCCCTCGCAAAAGATGCAACACTCGTATTGGATGATTTGAATTTATCCTCAGCCGCAGTGTTGGGTGTTTCTATGGGCGGTATGGTTGCACAAGCCATGGCAATTTATTATCCAGACCGTGTAAATAAGATGATCTTAACATCAAGCGCAGCAAAAATAGGTCTGGTTCGAGGTTTAAATAAAGAACAGCAACAAGCCTGGCTGTCATACGTTCGTAAGCCTGACCGTAGCTTACAGGAGTTTATCCTGGATCTACTCTTTTCAAAAGATTGTAAAGCTGACGATAGTCATACCATTAAGAATTTTATTAATCGAACTAAGCAACAACGTACGCCAAAGCGCACAATAATCAAACAATTTATGGCGGTCCAGAAATTTGATAGCCGTAAAAAGCTTAAGCATTTTCGTAAACCCACATTAGTTGTTACGGGTGATAACGATATGATTATTGGTGCGCATCATTCCGAAGCCTTATGTCAGTTTATGCCTCATGCGCAGTTACACTTAATTCAAGGAGGAACGCATGCCATGTTGGAAGCTGAAGCTGAAGAACTGGCGCGAGTATATCTTGAATTCTTAAGCAGCGATGAAGTGGCTGAAATAGATTAAACGCTTATTAACCAATGATATCGTTTTTTACTGCCGATCACTTTAATTTGCCAATACAGCATGATTGAAGATCTTGAAGAAGCATTGTTAGAAATGGAACAAGCTCTACTTAAGTGAGCTTAATTTAAGTAGAAATATAGTGTTTAGGAGTACTATGTTTAACATACGAGTTGAAAGAGTGGTTAAAAAACACATCAATGATGTATTTGAGGTGTTAGTTGCGCATGAAGACTATGGTCAACTTCCTGGCATAAAATCGGCCAAATTATTGGAGCATGGAAGAGAAGAGCGTAATGGTGAAGGCGCGTTAAGGGAGGTGGATTTGGGGGTGTTAGTATTTCAGGAACGAATTACACATTTCAAACGTCCAAATCAAATAGATTACCGTATTGAGTCTTCCAAACCTTTACCTGTTCGTCATGACCTTGGAGAAATTAGATTATGCGAAGAGGGTCAATTTACTCGAGTGGTGTGGACATCTAAAGGCCATATACAGATTCCGATATTAGGTAACCTTTTGTTTGATAAACTCTTTAACAAACAAGGGGCGGCAGGTTTTCATTCGGTGCTCAAGTCGATCGAGTATCAATAGGCATGTTATTCCAACCTCCACGACTACTACGAAATGCACATCTTCAATCTATCTTGGCAAGCAGTAAACTGCGAAAGCCGAAGTTACTTAAAGCAGCTAAAAATATGTTGCAAGTAAGTAGAGAGGAGATATTGCACGCAGGGGAGAATACACGCTTACACTGTATTATTTCTGAACATGAACCGCATGGTTCAAATCATAATCGCCCGTTGGTTGTTCTTCTACATGGTTGGGAAGGGAGCGCTGAGTCTAGTTATATGTTGTCTTCAGCGACTTGTCTTTACAATAATGGTTATGATGTTTTACGACTCCATTTACGAGATCACGGCCCAAGCCATCACTTAAATTCTGATTTATTTCACGGTGCACGAATTGACGAAGTCGTGGCAGCGGTAAAATCGATAAATAATTTATTTACTCGAGAGTCTACCTACCTCGTCGGCTTTTCTTTGGGGGGAAACTTTGCTTTGCGAGTTGCAATGCGAGCTAAAACCCATGATTTGAAATTAACAAAGGTGATCGCTATTAGTCCGGTTGTCGAGCCTACCAATACCATGACGGCTTTAGAAAAAGGTGCTGCTTTGTATCGTGCTTATTTCATGCGCAAATGGAGGCGATCTTTGAAGTTAAAACATCAAGCTTACCCTGAGAAAGTCGTTATTGAAGATGTAAAAAGTTCACGGGATTTAATGGCATTGACAGAAATGTTAGTCAAACAGCATACCGACTTTAATAGTGTCGATGATTATTTTCATAGCTATAAGTTAACTGGAGGGGCATTATCTGATATTGACGTGCCGACAATCATCATCACCTCGAAGGATGACCCTGTGATACCTATTAATGATTTCGATGAGATTAAGCCTTCGCCACAGGTCACCGTCAGCATTCAAACTTATGGTGGTCACTGTGGCTTTATAAAAGACTATAATCTTAATAGCTGGGTCAATGATGTATTACTGCAACAGTTCGATGCTCATTGACGCTGATGATAGATAAAGGAGGCGATGAGTTATGAATAATGTCCCAGATGAGGTTGAACTCGCTTTTTGTAGCAGCCCATACGCGGAATGAAACGCCTACTGATGGATTTAATGCCAGTGTTGCAGTAACTGATTGAAATTGTCGCATAACCAGACTTAAAATTTGACCAATGATTACTGCCTATGACACTTTGAATACATGCTTTTTGGGAAGTAACCATTGTTAGGAGTTGCTACTAAATACCAACGATTTATTTAGAAATTATTATTCTATAAAATTTATTCTACCAAGTAAGAGTTAAATATCTCTTGATAACGTCCATTCTTATGGATATCACCAAATACATTCCAGATGCTTTCAGTTATTTGTTTATGCTTTTGATAAAACTGTTTTGATACCAGCAGAAACATACTATCTTGAGCGAGCGGTACACGAAGCTTTCGAATTGAATTTAAATTAATCTCAGGGCGACGATATGCTTCAAAATAAGGTTCAATTTGTTTGGCGTAACCAGCAATAGCGGCTAATTCTTGGGACATAAGCATGGAGGCCAGTGTTGAAGGTGAATATGCTTCAAAGACTTCTGCGCCTAAATTTCTCAGTAGTTTTGCAGACGAATAGCCAAGCCCCGTACCAACAACTCCACCTGCTGGAAGCACTAAAGTTTCGCCATTCCAAGCGACGGCTTCTTCGTTAGTGTATAGCCAATATGTATTTGAATAGATGATTCGTTCATAATCGATTGTTCCGGTGCCTGTTTGCGGGTAATGCCCAAATTCAGATCTTTCTTTTAAATAAGAGGCACCCATAACACCGTCGATGCTTCCATCTTTAAGGTAGGTTAGACACCGTTTCCAAGGGTAGCGTTTTATAAAGATGTTGATGCCAAGTTGAGTGGTAACCTCATTTATAACCTCATAGGCCACACCATTGTGTTTGCCGTTTTCAGGCGTGTCTGAATAGTTAAAGCTAAAAATAGGTGGGTTAGCGATATCAACACCGCAGACCTTCATTTGAAATGAGCTGATTGTTGGTGTCTGAGAATGTCCTTCCTTGTCTGTTGAATTGGCATTATCAGAGGCCTCTACGAACGTTGTCATAGCTACGACAATAAACATCACGAAACAAAAGAGGTTAGAGTTCATCACGCTAATGACTCCCAGACTATTTTTTAGGTCATATATTTTAGTTTAGTTGATAAAACTTATGATTAACAAAAATTGATCGCATGACTTTAACTATAACAAACTAAATTTGAGTTGCTAAGCATGATTTCAAAAGGGGATTTATTTTTCTCAATAGCTTTGTTTTGGCATGTTTCTACTATTTACTTAAATTCGCTTTCAATTATACATCGAGTTGAAATGATACTATTCTGGTTTAAAAGAACAGAGTTTGATTCACTCAACTCTGGTTTGATATAGAGAAATATGAGTGGAAAATTATGCATTTTTCCTTACTCAAATACCTTATTTGGACTTTAGCGGTCAGGGGGGGGAGGATGAAAAAGTCTACCTTTTTTGTTAAAAAAGGAACTTGTTGTCTTGTATGCCTCTTGATGCTTATAAATGTCAGTATCGCGGGTGACAAAGTTTATGAAATTCAATGTGATAATACACCTCCTTACACTTTAATAGATAAGCATACAGGTTTCGTCACAGGTATTTGGACTGAGACGTTACGTTCTGTCATGAAGCGATTGAAAGAACCTCATGATATTCAAATGTTTTCATGGGCAAGAGTTCAGGAAAATGGATTTTTAGGTGTTATAGATGGTGTTTTTGGTGCTCAGATAAATGAAGAACGTCAAAAATATATGCGTTTTCCAAAAGAAACACTGTCGACCGAAGTTTGGTTGTTTTGGATCCGGAAAAACTCCTTAGGTCAGCTAAGATATACTTCGTTTGCCGATTTGAAAGGGAAAAGTATTGGGCTGGTTAGAGGATATAACTACCCTAAAGAGTTTATGGATTTTGTAAGAAGGAATGCAGAGGTTCAAGAGGTAGCTACTGAAACTCAAAACTTTAAAAAATTGGCTTTAGGTCGTATTGATTACACTGTTTCTCTTTTGCATATTGGATCCTGGATCTCAGGAAAAGAAGGACTCTCAGATAAATTAATCCCTTTAGTCAATAAACCTCTTTTTAAATCCAAGTTTTATGTCATGTTTAATAAGGAAAAAGTGTCTCAAGACTGGGTCAACCAATTCTCCGATGAATTGGCAAAATATAAAAAAACACCGGAGTTTAGGGACCTTCCAAAGCGATTCGGGTTGGTGGAGTAATGACTTAAAGTGTGCCAGTTTATATCTTTTACTTCCCGTATTAATGACTTATCTTTAATTGTTGGTGAGATTAGATTGCAACTGTAATGCAAAACGGCCCGAAATAGTTCGGGTCGATGCTCCTATGCCGTATTTATCTGGGTCTCACTCTGCTTTCTGCGTATTACTCTGAGCATCAAATGCTTGTCCGGTAATACCTTTACTCGTTTCACCCATTAAATAAAGATAAACAGGCATAATCTCTTCTGGCGTTGGATTGTGAAGTGGGTTTTCGGCTGGATAGGCGCTTGCTCGCATGTTTGTTCTTGTGGCGCCAGGGTTAATGCTATTCACTCGTACATTGTGTTGCTCATCATCGAGTTCGTCTGCTAAAACTTGCATCATGCCTTCATTGGCAAATTTAGAAACAGAATATGCGCCCCAAAATGCTTTTCCTTTTCGGCCAACACTTGATGAAGTAAAAATAATCGATGCGTCGTCAGATAAGCGAAGTAGTGGAATAAGCGCTCTCGTCATCATAAAGGGCGCGGTCACATTGACTTGCATTAATTGATTCCAGACAGGTACTTCATACTGTTCTAACGTGGTTAATGAACCAAGTAAGGCCGCGTTATGTAAGATTCCATCCAATTTACCAAATTCATTTTCAATTGACACAGCGACATCGTCGTAATCTTTCTCTGCAGCACCTTCTAAATTTAGCGGTATAATCGCTGGCTTGGGTCCACCATTTGCTTCAATTTGATCATATACCTCTTCTAGTTTTGAGACAGTGCGCCCTAGCAAAATCACTGTTGCCCCATATTTCGCAAACATAAGTGCCGCAGTTCGTCCAATGCCATCCCCGGCACCTGTCACCAAAATTTTTTTGTCTTGAAGAAGGTTTTTGGGTGCTTGGTATTCAAACATAAGCGGCTCACTATTTAAGAGGGTGATAAGAAATATTAATTTAAGGAATTTTATTGAATCTAAACACAAAGTGCCATGAGTATTTTATTAAGAAAGTATTTTGTTTTTGATAATGAGTGGTGACTGTTGGTCACGAGTTGTTGTATTCTCCGAGTATTGAAATATAAACGAATAATATGAAAGCCTAGGCACTAACTGCCTACAAAAATAAAACATTAGTATGTTTATACATAGGAAATGAAATGACTCAAAAAACAATTACGATACATGAACAGTTTAATGCACCTATTGCTGAAGTATTTGGAACACTTAGTAATCATGCGAAGTTTGGTGAAATCTGTGGTATTAACATGACGCGTATTCATGACGGAGATGATGGAGCAAATGGTTTAGGTTCTATACGAGCAATTAAAATAGGCCCTTTACCTGCTTTTGAAGAAACGATAACTGATTTTATTCCCAATGAATTTATCGAATATAAAATAACGCGAGGGAGTCCGATTAAAAATCATGTGGGTACATTGAAGTTTTCGGAGAAAAATAATCATACCGTGTTGGACTATACGATTAAGCTTGAGTCAAAAATTCCATTTACGACAAGTATCATTAAAGCTGCACTACAAAATGGCATTGCCAAAGGTTTGAAAAAGTACGCAAAGTCTTTTTAGTACTTTAGTTTATATCTTTGATACTTTTTATGAGTTTTCAGTCCTTGAAAGCTCATTTACAAAGCGTGATCTGCTTCACATTTCATTTTCTTTGACTAAACTTTATCCACCAATTAAACAATTTTTCCGTGTGGAGTCTTGTTATGCTGGATCAAAGTCTAATCTTCCCCCGAATGTTCCTTACTGTTTTACTTTGTAAAACTGTGGTGTGTTTAACTTCAATTAGTCCGACGGCTTATGCAGCCATGAAGGATGCTGAGTACTGGGTTCAGTCTGAGTTTAAAGATAGTACGCTCAGTAAAGAAGAGCAGTTAAAAGAAATGGCCTGGTTTGTTGAGGCCGCAAAACCTTACGAAGGGATGACTATTCGTGTTGTTTCTGAACGTATCGACACCCACTGGTATGAAGCGAACACCTTAACTAAAGCCTTTGAAGATATTACAGGCATAAAGGTGGTACATGAAATAACGGGTGAAGATGATGTCGTTAAGAAAATTTCAACTCAGATGGATCTTGAATACAATATTTATGATGCTTACATTAATGATAGTGACCTAATAGGAACGCATTATCGCTCAGGTAAAGTTGTCGCGATTAGTGATTTTATTAAAAATGAAGGCAAAGAAGTTACCTTACCGACCTTGGATTTAGAAGACTTTATTGGCTTAAGTTTTACTACAGGGCCTGACGGTAAATTATATCAATTACCCGACCAACAATTTGCTAACTTATATTGGTATCGACATGATTGGTTCTCTCGATCAGATTTGAAAGTAAAATTTAAAACAATCTATGGTTATGAGTTGAACGTGCCACAAAACTGGTCGGCATATGAAGATATTGCTGAGTTTTTTACGGTGCATGTGAAAGAACTTGATGGTCAGAAGGTCTATGGTCACATGGATTATGGTAAAAAAGATCCTTCTTTAGGTTGGCGTTTTTCTGATGCTTGGCTTTCTATGGCAGGAGCCGGTGATAAAGGTATTCCAAATGGCTTACCTGTTGATGAGTGGGGGATTCGTGTTGATGGTTGTGTACCTGTCGGCGCGAGCGTTACCCGAGGCGGTGCGCTAAATGGTCCTGCTTCCGTTTACTCTATTCGTAAGTTTGTTGAATGGTTAGATAAATATGCACCACCAAATTCAACAGCGATGAATTTTAGTCAAGCCGGTGCTCTACCAGGTCAAGGTAATATAGCTCAGCAAATATTCTGGTATACCGCTTTTACCGCAGCTTTAACAGACCCGAAACTTGCAGTAACCAATTCTGATGGAACACCAAAGTGGAGAATGGCACCTTCGCCTAGGGGGCCTTATTGGGAGAAAGGTATGAAGTTAGGTTATCAGGATGCGGGTTCCTGGACGTTCTTAACCAGTACGCCAATTGATAGACGAAAAGCTGCTTGGTTGTATGCTCAGTTCCTAGTCTCTAAAACTGTATCATTACAGAAAATGCTAGTGGGTTTAACGCCCATCAGAAATTCAGATATCAACTCTAAAAAAATGACTGAAGTTGCGCATAAATACGGAGGCTTGATTGAATTTTATCGAAGCACTGCTCGAGTTGCTTGGACGCCAACTGGTACAAACGTACCAGACTACCCAAGCTTGGCAGATTTATGGTGGAAGAATATCGCGCTAGCCGCTAACCATGAACTCTCACCTCAAGCGGCAATGGATAAAATGGCCGGTGAAATGGATACTCGGCTTCAAAATGTTGCCGATAAGGGGCAAGAACGTTGTGCGCCTAAACTCAATAAACCTAAGGATGCTAGCTTTTGGCTTACTCAACCCGGTGCACCAAAGGCTAAGTTGAGCAATGAAAAACCGCAAGGTAGAACACTTTCGTATGAAGATTCACTTAAAGCTTGGGATTAATAAGGGGAGCAATTATGAATATAAAAACCACATGTCAGAAAAATATGTATCACAAGCTAATGTTGGCAAGTTTACATTTTGTTCTAATGGTCTTCGTTTCTTTTTCACTGCAGGCCGCAACGTTTAAATTGTTAACCGAAGAGCTCCCTCCTTACGCAATGAAAAAGGACGGAAAACCAACAGGCGCAACGGTAGAGATTGTTTCTAAACTATTTGAACGGGCAAGTATCGATTATAGTGTACGTATTGTGCCTTGGAAACGAGCTTATCTAACTGTTAAAGAAGAGAAAAATACTTGTATTTTCCCCGTTCAGAGAAGTCAGGAAAGGGAGGTTGAGTTTCATTGGGTAAGCCCGATTGTTATTTCGCAAACTGGTTTTTATACACGTGATGATTTTGATAAGGACTTACGTACATTAAATGATGTTAAGGGGTTAAAAATAGGCTCTTATAAAGGCAGTGCTGCCGCTGAATATTTGCATGGTCAAGGTTATACAACAGCCTTGATCGCGAAAGATGCCCCAAATATTCAAAAGCTACAGGCTGGGCGTATAAATATTTGGGCAGCAGATACCTTAACTGCAGGGTATATGATAAAACAGCGCAAGGTTAAGAATGTTAACGAATCATTAGTATATTTTACTACCTTGCGTGCTTTAGCGTGTAACTTGGAAACGCCATTTAAAACGATTAATAAATTATCAGAAGAACTCAAAAAAATGTATATCGATGGAAGTGTGAATCGTATTATGGCTCAGTACAAATAGATTTATCATTCACCATGGCAAGTATAATGTGAGTCATGGTGAATGTTTTGCTATTTTGAAGATATTATCCCCCACTTTCGAATTTCCTTCCTATACTTCTAATAACACCACGTTTTAGACCTTATTAGTTAGGGAATTTGGAATGTATCCTTTATATTTATCACGATTCATAACGCTTATATTGCTGTTTAGTGGGACTTCATTGTCTTTGTCTTCTTGGGCTTTGGATTTGCAGATTGTGGATCAAAAAGGAAAACCTGTAAAAAATGCTGTGGTAAGTATTCCTGAAGGTGACATTGAGGCAGTGAATTCTGTTCCTGCCATCATGGATCAAGTGAAGCGTAAATTTAAACCTCTAGTGTTAGCGGTCGAAGAGGGGCGAGAGGTCGTCTTTCCAAATAGTGATAATATTCGCCATCATGTTTACTCATTCTCTGAGCCTAAAAAATTCCAAATAAAGCTTTATAAAGATCAACCGAAAAAGCCCATAAAGTTTGAACAAGGCGGTACCGTTGTTTTGGGTTGTAATATTCATGACTCGATGATTGGTTACATTTTTGTGTCGCCTTGGCCGAATTTTCAGGTTTCTCCTGAGTCGGGAAGGGTATCTTTTGAGGTCAATCCAAAAGAAATTGCTATTTGGCATCCGTGGATAGCGGGGCTGGAAAAGCCAGAGATTATAAGTTTAAGTGAATTAAAGAAAAATGACTTTAAAATTCAACTGTCTTTAACGCCACCAAAGCAGATTAAAAAACTTAAAAATAAATTTAATAAATACTACGATAAGTAAAAGACCCTATTTATGAACCTAAGCTTACGGAACAAAATTCTACGATTATTTCTTGGTTTGATGATTTTATCGTCAGTAGCCACCATTTCATCTGTTTTATTAGCGACCAATGCGAGTGTAGAGCGACAGGCAAAAGACAAATTAGATATAGGGAAGCGTGTATTCGAACAACTTATGCTAAATCGTAGTGAGCAATTGTTTGGGTCTGCGGAGGTGCTAACGGCAGACTTTGGTTTTAAAGGTGCGGTTGCTCAAGGTGATAGAGGGACAATTCTTTCAGTACTCGAAAATCATGGGGCTAGAATAGATGCGGATCTAATGATGCTTGCTTCGTTAGATGGAGAGTTGATTGCGCGAACTGATGCTTCAGTATCATCAACTAAAATTTTTCCTTTTTCTCATTTGTTACCACAAGCAGAAGCTGATGGTGGTTTGATGACTGTTGCAATGTTAGATGGGAAAGCTTACCAGTTAGTGCTGCTACAAGTGACGGCCCCTAGACCGATTGCATGGGCTGCTATGGGTTTTTTACTTAATCAGCCTTTGGCTAATCAGTTGAAATCATTAACAAATCTTGAGGTGTCATATTCAGGAGTAGGTCAAGGTAATAAGGGGCTTGTGATCTCGACGATGCCGGAGGAAACACACGCGGGTATTCTAACCGAAAAAATGCAATCTACCGAGCTGGTAAATACAAAGGATACACCTAATTTAAAACATATGCGGTTTGGTCAGGATGAATACCTTTCTTTATATGTACCCTTAATAGAAACACCTCAGTATAAAGTGAATGCTTTTTTAAGTACCTCTTTGAGTGAGGCGCGTAATAATTTTTCGCCGCTTAAAGTACAAATATTACTGGTCTCATTCATCTCATTAATTGCTTCAGTCATTGGCGCATTTTTAATTTCGAGTAATGTTACACGGCCAATTAAAAATTTAATGAGCGCTGCGCAACGGATTAGTAGTGGTGACTACAGTGTCGACTTACCCTTAGTTAAAAATCTAAAAGATGAAGTGAATGTTCTTGCGGGCAGCTTTAATGTCATGCAAAAAGGCATAGCGGAACGAGAAGAAAAGATTTTACATCAAGCTTATCATGACACTCTGACTAGTTTGCCGAACAGGATGTTAGCAACGAAGGAGATAAAGAAGTTAATTCAGGCATGTCAAAATAGTGAAACGTGCTTTGTATTGATGAGTGTAGACATAAATCGTTTTAAGCAGATAAACGATACGTTTGGTTATCAGATTGGTGATGGTATTTTAAAGGCTTTTTCGCATCGTTTGGTGGCAATTAACGATGGTGCTAACTTCTGTGCAAGGTTAGGTGCAGATGAGTTTCTTGTATTAATTCAAAGTGAGGATCATTTAAACTTTAGGCCAATAGTTGAGCGCTCAGTTCAACAATTAAGTGACAGTTACTTTATTAATGATTTTGAAGTTACTGTTTCTTTAAGGGTTGGCGCAGCCATTTTCCCTTTACATGGTGATCAAACCGGCCAACTGTTAAGGCGAATAGAAATTGCTTTAAATGATGCAAAGCAGAAAAAGAGAGATATTCAGTTTTATGAGGAAGGTAGTGATGCGAAACATCTGAATCGTATTCGGCTCATAAATGACTTAAAACAAGCAATATTAAACAATTATCTCGTGATGTATTATCAGCCAAAAGTTGACTTACATCTTCGTAAAGTTACGCAGGTTGAGGCGCTAATTAGATGGTTTCATAAAGAGCTGGGTTTTGTTTCCCCTGAAGAGTTTATTGGCTTGGCTGAACAAGCTGGTTTAATGCCTGAGTTAACGCGCTGGGTATTGAAGACTGTTGTGAAGGAGTTAAGTGGATGGTTAAAGAATGGTGTAGATATCGCCATGGCTGTAAATTTATCGGCCTATGATTTAGCGCATGATGATTTACCCGATTATATTGATGAATTACTTGCTGAGTATAATGTGCCTGCTACACACTTAATTTTAGAGGTGACTGAAAGTGCCGTCATTGAAGAGCCGGAACAGGCAATGAATGTACTGCATCGCTTCAAGAAATCAGGGATTAAGCTTGCGATCGATGACTATGGTACAGGCTATTCCTCTTTAGGGCAGTTGAAGAGTATGCCGGTTGATGAACTGAAAATTGATAAATCCTTTGTTTTGAAGCTCGAGCAAGATAAAGATGATCAAGTAATTGTTCGGTCAACAATTGAGATGGGGCACAATATCGGCTTGACGATTGTTGCTGAAGGTGTTGAAACAAAAGCTGCTTGGGACTTACTTGAAGCGTATGGGTGTGACAAATTACAGGGGTACTTTATTAGCAAACCACAGCCTCCATCAGACTTTCTACAATGGTATTCAAATTATCAAGTGGGTGAATAGCGGTTGATGAAATTCTTACAAGTTTTGTTTTTTCTGTTTGTGTCTAGTCCTGTCGTTGCAGGGGGCAAACTGATAGGTACCTCTGGTGTGACTCAGATAGAGGGCAGTGGCGGCGGGGGGTTAGTTCCTTGGGCTACGCTGTCTGGTTATGATACAAGGGATGAAAAGAGCGTCTCGGCTTTTTTTAGTGCTGTAAGTGTTGATGATTTCCGGATGTCATCTTATGGTGTTTCATATTCCTATCGGGACCGAGTAGAGCTTTCTTTTGCACATCAAAAGTTTAAAA
>ENA-OSET01004378-OSET01004378.1-sediment-metagenome-genome-assembly--contig:-NODE-4378-length-12532-cov-32.711281_pt1 | contig 12532 bp, 11 predicted proteins | sample MGYA00237882_ERZ534229 | MGnify/ENA primary metagenome ERZ534229 (study PRJEB26408, sample SAMN06266212) | sediment metagenome | isolation source: Hudson Canyon methane seep mesocosm | place...
TCGCCATGGTCTTTTGCTTCTTTGCGGTTAAAGGCAAAAGGAATGTCTTGTTTAAGCTGAGAATAAGCAATAGAGGCCGAACTTGCCAATGGTATGCCTTTATAGGCAGGGCCATACAGCATATCAACATCAATTTTAGAGGCTAATAATGTTTGCGCATAAAACTGCCCCAACTTGCCTAATTGAGCGCCGGTATTAAACAGTCCTGTGTTAAAAAAATAGGGACTGGTTCGGCCGGATTTTAATTGAAACTCACCAAACTTAAGCACACCGCAATCCAGTGCATATTGAATAAATTCTTTTTGATAATCGAGCATGCTGTTGTTGTTCCTTTTATAAAATTCTATAACGGGTAATTTTACACTGCCTGTTTAGCATCAGAGCATAAATTTTTCTAAGAGGGTATCTAAAAAATTCCAGCCTTTTTCTGAGCAACTATAATGCTGCCCCGTTTCAATCAACAGACCTTCATCGACACATTGAGATAGTGCGGGTTGTAATGTCTCGGGGCTAAGGCCTGTTGCACGCAGGTAGTGATCAAGGTTGAAGCCGGACTTTAATCGCAACTGATTCATCATAAACTCTAGTGGTAGGTCAGCAGTTGATATTGTAGTGTTTATTGCAGAGTTGTTTTTCAAATAATCAGCAGGTGATTTGGCTTTCATGCTCCGGATAATGTTTTTTTTGTAGGGATTTGACAGCTTTCCATGCGCCCCTGCTCCAATACCCAAGTAGTCGCCAAACTGCCAGTAATTAACATTATGCTGACATTTGATATTGTTTTTTGCATAAGCTGACACTTCATATTGCTTATATCCTGCTTCTGCTAGTAGTTTCTGGCATTCTAATTGGCCTGAAAAAATAGCTTCATCTTCGGGTAGTTTAGGTGGGAATTTATGAAAATAGGTATTTGGCTCTAATGTCAGCTGGTAAAAGGAAATGTGGCTAGGGTTTTGTGCTATTGCTGTACGAATATCGCTACACATTTCGTCTGGAGTTTGTTCGGGCAGGCCGAACATTAAGTCTAAATTGAGGTTATCAAACCCAGCTTGATGTGCAATTTCAATAGCTTTTAGCGCCTCTTCTGCTGAATGGATACGGCCTAATGTCTTTAGGTGACGATTATTAAAGCTTTGGATTCCAATAGAAAGACGGTTAATGCCTATTTCTCGGTAGGCTAAAAATTTATCGCTTTCAAATGTTCCCGGGTTAGCTTCTAAAGTAATTTCTAACCCTTCCTGTAAAGGAATTAATTGAGAAATCCCTGCTAACAAGCGCTCAAAACTTTTGGCAGAAAATAAACTAGGCGTTCCTCCGCCAATAAAAATACTACTGATAGTTGAAGGTGTTGACAATAACGTTAAATCTTTTTTTAAATCATTTAACAGCGTTTCTATATATTGCTGCTCTGGTGTTTCTGATTTAAGGGCATGGGAGTTAAAGTCACAATAGGGACATTTTTGTACGCACCAGGGAATGTGGATATATAAACCGAGAGAATTCAATATGAGGCCTCCGCAGGTTCTTCAATAACGTGGTTAATCAATGTGCCAATACCTTCTATTTCTATTTTTACCGTTTGACCGGGTTTCATGTAGCCTCGTGGTTTCATCTTTACGCCAACCCCACTTGGTGTTCCTGTTGAAATGACATCGCCCGGCTCTAAAGTCATTGCTTGAGACAGGTAGGCAACCATTTCATAACAGTTAAAGATCATATTGCAGGTATTGGAGTCCTGCCGTAATTCTTTATCAATCCATGTTTTGAGGTTTAAATCGTGAGGGTCTTTTATTTCATCTGCCGTTACTAGCCAAGGTCCCATCGGTCCGTGAGTATCAAATGATTTACCAAGCATCCAGGTGGGTGAGCGAATTTGCCAGTCTCGTACAGACACATCGTTAACAATGGTGTATCCGGCAATGACTTGGTGAGCTTTGTTTAAAGGTACGTGCTTACAACGCTTACCAATAACAAATGCCAGTTCACCTTCGTAATCTAATTTTTCTGACACAGCTGGTCGATGAATAGCCTCACCATTCCCAATAACGCATGTGCTGTGTTTGGTGAAAAAGGTAGGATATTCAGGCTTGGGAAGTTGTGTTTCATTAATATGATCTGCATAGTTAAGGCTGATGCCTAAAAATTTACCTGGCCTCGGTATGGGCGCATGAACTTTTACATCACTTAATGGAACTCGGTTGTAACCACTTTCGATTAATGCCTGCATTGCAACTTTTGCAATGTCACCTGCTGCTAAGAAATCGATCATATTATCAGGGATATCGATGCTCCCTGTGCTGTCAACCACGGTATTGTCAATTATTGCCCCAATATTTGTTGCATTTTCATGACTAAAAGTTATTAATTTCATAAGCTATATTATTTGATTTAAGGTTTTGGTGATGTTCACTACAACTTGCTTCATATGGGTGTGTTAACACTGTTATCAGTAAATCTTAAGTTAATTATGGGATGGCGTTAAGTTTTCTTTTTAAGGAAAGAACATCTTTACTGAGAATGTTGAGCCACTATGCCTTTAAGGTGAGGGCGATGTAACCTGGCTGAAAGGCTTTTTTTAACTTTGGGTGCTTTACGATATCCGTGGGGTGAATGCTATATAATCATCAAGATATATTTGCAAATTGATAAGCAATTTTTTACTTAAAAATAACTTAAAGGATTTCTCTGTTGAATGGAAATAAGTGATTCTGATGAAAAATGGATGCGCTATGCAGTCCGGTTGGCGCAAAGGGCAGAAGAGCAGGGGGAGGTGCCTGTAGGTGCAGTAATCGTCCATCAAGATAGATGTGTCGCTGAAGGCTGGAATCAGCCGATACAAAACAATGATGCGACCGCACATGCTGAAGTAATGGCTATACGGAAAGCAGGCATGGCGTTAGATAACTACCGTTTAACGGATACTACTTTATATGTCACGCTAGAACCCTGTGTAATGTGTTTGGGGGCTATTGCTCATGCTCGCATTAATCGATTGGTTTTTGGTGCTTATGATCCTAAGCGAGGAGTGGTGTGTTCTGCTTTGCAATTAACAGATGCCAGCTTTTTGAATCATCAAGTGCAATGGAAGGGAGGGGTGATGGAAGAAACCTGTTCAACGTTATTAGTGGACTTTTTTCGTGCAAGGCGAAAGAAAAGCTAAGGCTGTTGAAATACCCCTTGCTTATTTTATAAGCTTGGCGGTTCAAAGCTAAGTGCTTTATTCTCAGGTTCGACCGGTTTTAATGACATAACGTCTTTTTCGATGTTATTTTCATTAGTGAGCCAAACCAGTAAATCATAGTAGCTGCGAATATTTTCTACATAACGAACCGGCTCTTTACCTCTGGCATAGCCATGCCTTGTTTGTTTGTACCATTTTTTCTGACTTAACAAGGGTAAGGATTCTTTTACATCTAGCCATTTGTCAGGGTCCCCTTTTCTTTTTTGAGTTAAAATCCTTGCGTCTTCTAAGTGACCAAAGCCGACATTGTAAGACGCTAAGGCAAACCAGGTGCGATCGGGTTCTGTAATGCGGGAAGGTATTATTTTTAGTCGTTGTTTAAAATATAAAGCGCCACCTTTAATGCTTTGAGCGGGGTCTGTACGGTCTTTGATTCGGAGCTGTTTTGCCGTTCCATTAGTTAACATCATAAGACCTTTTACACCCGTTGGCGAGACTGCATCAGCTTTCCAGTGAGATTCCTGATAACCAATAGATGCCAGTAGCCGCCAGTCAATATTGTGTTTTTTTGCTTCTGCTAAAAATAGCGCTTTGTAGGTAGGTAGTCGGTTTTCAATGTGAGACCTAAATGTACAGTTACCTACATAGCTAAGGTTGCCGCTATTTCCGTAATGTTTTTCTAATAAATGTTCGAGTGTTTTATCTTGAGTTATCTTGTCGAAAAATTGGTTTATTTCGTCAAAAAGACTGTTGTCTTTAGATAAAGGTACAGCCCAGGCCAATTGTTGCGGTTCTGTTATGTCGAAAGCAATATTGAGTTTAGGGTAAAAGCGTTTAATGGCGCTGGCTTGGTGGGAGTCGACTATAGTGTAGTCAATCAAGCCTTCATTAACTAGGTACATTAAGCCATCTGTATTTTGCTCTGTCGTGGTGTTCCAGGTCAGAGAGGGGTTTTTAACTTGTAATTTTAATAAACTTTCAGCATAGCTGGTGCCTTTGACTATTTCAATAATGCCATTGGCTAAATCATCCACACTTTTGGGTTTTTTTCTACCTGAGCGATACACAACCTGTTCTGTAATTGATTGGTAGCTGCGCGAAAAACGCATCTGCTTTTCTCGGGGGGCTGTGACTGTTAAGCCTGCAGTTGCTATATCATGTTTTCCCTCAGTGATTTGTTTTAAAATATCATCAAATGTATCGGGAATTGTAAATTCAGCTTTAACTTTTAGATGGTCAGCAAATAGCATAACAAGGTCGTATTCTATTCCTGTCAAGCCATTTGCACCTTCGTAATAGGTGGTGGGGGCTATTCGGGTAAGAACTTTAAGGGTTCCTTCGTGCTTTATTTGGTCAAGCTTGGTAAAGCCTCGGTGAGCAGGGGAGTAGTCGTCACAGGATGAAAGTAGTAATAGGGATAGGAGGCCAATAAATAAAGTAAACTTATTTTTTAACAATGGTTTAGTCATTATTTCCTTTGGTCTCATCTCATCTTGGTCACAGTTAAACCAGGTTCTTCGAAATTTTTTAGTTAGTAGTGAGTGAATGGTTTTTTCTAGAGTCGTCAAAATTTCGTAGAGGGCTGTTTGTCCCTAAAATGTAAGCCCGTATGGAGTTTGTGTAATACGGGAGAGCCGATAATATCGAGTCCCGTATTCCACTTTGTTTCATACGGGCCACAATATTTAAATTACACTAAAGTTGTCAGATCTCTAATTATTAAAGAATGTTTTGTTCATCACGAAGTTTTTTATAGGTATTGATTAGTGCATTTGTAGAGGAGTCGTGAGATGTGATTGTTTCACCGCTTTTAAGTTCAGGTAAAATTGCTTTAGCAAGTACCTTTCCAAGTTCAACGCCCCATTGGTCAAAGGAATTGATATTCCAGATAATGCCTTGAGTGAATATCTTGTGTTCGTAGAAGGCAAGTAAGGTACCAAGTGTGCGAGGTGTTAGCTTTTTATAAAGAAAAGAGTTTGACGGTTTGTTGCCAGGAAAAATTTTTGACATCGTTAGAAGCGGGTTGGACTTGCCAATGTCTTTTTCTACTTCTTTTTTTGTTTTTCCATTCATTAATGCCTCAGGCTGAGCTAAGAAATTAGACATTAAGATGTCGTGGTGAACGGGGGAGTCGTAATGCCCTTGAGAAGCGGCTAAAAAATCACATGGAATAATTCGAGATCCCTGGTGGATAAGCTGAAAAAATGCATGTTGGCCATTAGTGCCAGGTTGCCCCCAAATAATTGGGCCGGTATCGTAATCAGTAGGTTTTCCATCAAGAGTGACTGTTTTACCATTACTTTCCATATCCCCTTGTTGAAAATAGTCAGCAAAGAAATAAAGCGACTGGTCATAAGGGAGTAGGGCATGTGATTCAGCCTTGAAAAAATTGGTATACCAGATGCCAAGCAATGCCATTGTGACAGGGATGTTTTTATCTAAAGGCGTGTCTTTAAAGTGCTGATCAGCCTGGTGGGCTCCCATGAGTAGCTCCTCAAAGTTGTCCATACCAATTGAAATGGCAATGGATAAGCCAATTGCCGACCATAAAGAATAACGGCCACCAACCCAGTCCCAAAACTCGAACATATTTTCCGGGTCAATTCCAAATTCAGTAACATTTTTTTTGTTTGTGGAGATGGCGACGAAATGTTTTTCGATAGCTGATTTGTCAAAGGCTGAGTTCAGTAACCATTTTCGTGCTGTATGTGCATTCGTCATGGTTTCTTTGGTGTTAAATACTTTTGATGCGATGAGAAACAAGGTGGTTTCTGGGTTAAGGCGTTTTAAAATGGTAATGATATCGGTTTGATCAACATTAGAAACAAAGTGGGAGGTTAGATTTGGCGTTGAATAGGGTTCAAGAGCGGTCGTGACCATTTTGGGACCAAGGTCTGAACCACCAATGCCAATGTTAACGACATCTGTAATCGGTTTGTTTGTGTAGCCACGCCACTCACCTGATCTAACTTTATCAGAAAAAACACGCATTTTAGCTAGTACCTGATTAACATCAGGCATAACATTTTTGTCATTAAAAAAAACAGGGGTATTGCTTCTATTACGCAAAGCAGTATGGAGCACAGCCCTTTCTTCGGTGGTGTTAATTAATTTACCGGAAAACATGTCTTGTGTCTTTTCAACAAGATTGGTTTTTTCAGCCAGTTTAATTAAAAGAGGCAGTGTCTCGGTAGTGATTCTATTTTTTGAGTAATCAAAAAGAATATCGTTAAAGTGAAGTGACAATTTGTCATGACGTTTTTTGTCATTAGCAAATTGTTCTTTCATTGGTAGATCGCTAACTTCTTTGTGGTGTTTTTGAAGGGCAATCCATTCGGAAGAGTCACGTAAAGAAGGCATTTTTGATCCAAGTATAGTAAAGGTAGACAAAGTCTACGAAATGGTGGCTAAATTGGCAAATAAAAATAATAAAATATACATTAGCAATTTATAATTCAATGATGTAGTATAAAAATTAGCATAACATCTTCAAGGTCTTTATTTGCTAGAGTTGATATGCTAAAGTGAAGCGTTGCTTGGTGCGTTATTGTTAATAACAAGTTAAAAAGTGCTAAGGCAATATAAAAATTATAATTAATCGGAACTGGAAGGTGCATATGAACAATAAACAAATGGTAAGAAAAAGTTTCCTAGTGTTGGTGGGCTTGTTATTTTCTTCGGTCTTATGGGCTCATGGTGGTGCGGCTGGTACTGATACCGACCAATGTAAATTTGAGTTGGAACCGGATCACTGGATTCATTACACAGCATACCAAGCAAACTTTCCAGGCGATGAGTTTTGTGGCAGTCTTCCTGACTTAAATTCAAAAACCCAATTGGTTTTTGATTATCAAGATGTTAGGTATAGAAACAGACAAGTCGAGTTTGAAGTAACTAAAGAGCCAGAAGGAACGAGAGTTTTTTTCCAGAAAGCAAAAAAACACAAGTCTGGTACAGTGGTTTTAAGTTTGCCTAATGGTGTTCCTGATGCAGGTAAATACCTGATTCATATTACATTGCTAGGTGGTGGTAACGATAAAAACCTTGATGCTCATATGAGTTTTAGAGCGGGAACAGGTGCACCTGCAGGTAAAGGTAGTCTATTTATTTATCTACTTGTTGCTTTGGCTGGTCTGTATGTTCTTTATCTTTCAAATGAAGGCTTTAAAAATAAAGTTGATTCATATATAAAAGATTCTACAAAATTAAAATAAGTAGTTGTAGTTAATCAAAATTAAGGTTTAAAAAATGCAGAAACATCCCCTAAGTATTCTTTTGGGTGCTGCTGTTATGCTGATGCCTTTTTCGGCATCGGCTGCAGTTGATTTACCTAAGTCTATTAAAATTGATAAAGGAACGGTTGAAACAGTTTGTGGTTCAAATATGCCTGAGTGGCGTGAAGCACAATCTATTGAGGGAGTAAAGATTCAAGAGTCTTTACGATGTAACCCTGATAATCCTTCTCAAATTGCGGCTCAAGTAAAAGGTACTAATAATATATCAATGGAAACATTGATGAATACCTATTATGCAGCAGATGCCATTACCAAAAAGAATGATATGGATGGGGATGGCGATCCTGATCTTATAATTATTAAACTTGAGGTGGCTGAGTTAAATGGCCACTCCCCAGATTTTGATGGATTAGTGCCTACCTTTGATATAGCTCCTGGTGTTCAGCCAGGAATGTGGGTATTTGCTCCAAAATCTAGAGGTATGGCAACCAATAGTTTTGTTGGTGTTGATGCTAACCCGCTTTTACGGGCACCATCACCGGCAATTCGTGTTGAACAAGGCGATGTCGTCTGGATTCAATTAGAAAACAGTCATTATTTCCCACACACGATTCATTTGCATGGTGTTGATCACCCTTGGGTGGATAGTTCGGGTGAAGGTAATGATGGTGTGCCTCAAAGTAGTGACATAATGGTCATGCCTGGACAAAGCAAAACCTATGAGATTCGTCCGAGACAGCCGGGTACTTTTGTCTATCATTGTCATGTTCAAACACATGTACATTTGGCAATGGGACTAGTTGGGATGTTTGTGGTTGAAGAAAACCGCCCGAATAACTGGGTGCAAACCTTCAACGTCGGTAATGGACAAGTTAGACATCCTTCTAAGGCGGTTCTTGAAGAATATGATAGTGAATATGATCTTCATTACCATGCGATGGATAAAGAGCTACATAACATTATTCAAAAACATAATGACCCTCGGTTAATCGCTAAAAAGATGAATCGTGAATATAATATGGCTGAATCTACAGAGGATTACTATACGTTGAATGGGCGTTCGTTTCCTTATACGCTGAGAGAGTCAATTATTGTTGCAGAACCTGACCAGAATATTAAATTAAGAATGTTTAATAGTGCAGGGGAACAATTGGCTATGCATACGCATGGACATAAAGCGACAATTACCCATTATGACGGGGTGTTGCATAACCCAAATGCACAAATTATGAGAGATATTTATGATTTGGCTCCTGCTCAACGTAATGATTTAAAAATTAGTACGGTAGATGATGGCTTACATAGTTATGGTCAAGGCGTATGGATCTTTCATGATCATAGAGAAAAAGGTATTCAAACCAATGGTCAAAACCCAGGGGGTAATGTCAGTGCTTTGGTTTACAAAAAGTACTTGAATGAAATGGGTTTGCCTAAAACGATTGGTGAGAATATTGCGCCTTTGTTTACTAAAGCATTTCAAAGTAGAAAATTACCTGTCTGGCAAGAAGCTAAGGCGTGGAAAGATGAGTGGAATAGTTTAGGCGAGATAGATGCTAGAGGGTATAAAGCACCTCCTGCCGGACAGCCTATGGCTGTGGAAGCAGGTCCTAAATCATTAAAAACAATTCTGGAAGAAGAAAAGCAATTGCTGGCTAATGGCGGAGCAGCTGGAGAAGAAAGTTCTTTTATTAACTTTTTACTGGGTTTGGTTTTAGGTATTGCTGCATATTTACTGTTTCTAAACCGTGAAAAAGTAATGGCAATGGTTTCATCGTCTAAAGGAGGAAACTAATATGCAAAAGTTTTTATTAACCGTGGCATTAGCGCTAACGATTTCCTCTTCAGCCTTTGCTGAAAAAGAGTTTCAAAACCATAATAACCTGATGAACCATGGTGATGGTCATTTAATGGATATGGATGGTGGTATGGTGATGGGGCAAAACCTAGACACTTTACCTGGGGGCTGTGACAAGATTGCTGCAACTGAAGAAATTACTGTTCATGCAGGGCATAAGTATTCGGAGAAATTTCCGGGTAGAATGTTTGCTTTTGATAAGCAAGAATATCAGTTTAAACCGTGTACTAAACTAACTGTTCATTTTGTTAATGATGATAGTATTCGTCACCAGTGGATGATGCATGGTTTGCCTAAATACTTGTACCCAAAGGGCATGTTTCATTTGGAAGTAACGGGGCCTGGTAAGATTTCGGGTACCTTGATATTTCCTCCTAATGATAAAACTTATTTGGTGCATTGTGATATCTCCCAGCATATGGAGAAAGGGATGAAGTCACAATTGAAAATTGGTAAAGGAAGTGGAGATTTACCAAGTATTCCAGGTGTTTCAGCAAATGTAATTCAGGATGACTATAGTAAGAGTATTCCTGAAATGATTATCACGCCTAAGGCAAGTGCTGCAAAGAAAAAGCTTGAAGCTAATAAGGCAAGAGCGTTAGAGGAAGATAGTGAGCCGGCATTGTCTGGATTGATGATTATTGGGCTGGCAGTGGGTTTAATACTGGCTCCATTATTGGTTCGTCAATTTAAAGGGATGACAGCGGGTGAGATAGTAAGTAGTGTTTTTGAAATGCTTGCTCAGCTTATAGGCTTTGTTGTGAAAATAATTACGGGCTTAATTAGTAGTTTTTCTTCAAAAAAACCACAAGAATTACCTAAAAAGTAATTTAAATAGAGTAAAACCCCTGAGACCTTTGGTTTCAGGGGTTTTTTTATGGGAAAAATAAATGCAGGAAGAGCTAATAGCGTTGTGGGGACTTTTTGTAAGTGCCTTTATTTCATCGACGGTTGCGCCAGGTGGTTCAGAGGTAGTATTGGCTTATATGGTGTCTGAAGAACTATTTAATATAGAAATGTTGGTGCTGATTGCGACTATTGGAAATACTTTAGGGGCGTTTACAACATGGTTTTTAGGCATGTTAGCAGCAAAGAAATTTCCTGCGGAAGAAGTGCTGCCAGAAAAAAAACAAAAAGCATTGGGTTGGGTAAATCGCTGGGGAGTTTGGTCTTTGTTGTTTTCGTGGCTTCCTGTAGTGGGAGATGGCTTGTGTTTTGCCGGTGGCTGGCTAAAATTGCCAATTGTATTATCTGCTTTTGCAATATTTTTTGGGAAGGCAATACGGTATAGTTTTGTTGCGTATGTTTTTATATAAACGTAAATTTGAAAAAAGATAAAGGATACAAATGTTAAGGTATTTTCCAGCAGTAGATATTGAAGTAACTCATAATAAAAGAGATTACTATATTGTGGTTTTTGCATTTGTGGCAGTTACCTCGTGTTTTATAATCGATTCTGTTGTGGGAGTGGAGCTGCAATATGCATTAGGTGTGTGTGCTTGGATCTCGTTGTTGGGGATATTGGCGGGAGAGTGTAAATTTGTTAGAGCTCAAGTTTTTGTGGCTGTCAGTTTTGCGACAATTGGTGAGAATTTTGCTTCCATATATATGTCTGGGTATACCTACCGGTTGGAAAACCTACCATGGTTTGTTCCGCCTGGACATGGACTAGTCTATTTAACCGCAGTGGTTTTAGGGCGCACCGATTTGTTTTTAAAACATGCCCGATCAATAACGGTGTTGGTGGTTTTAGTTGGGGTAGGCTGGTCAATTTTAACGTTGACGGGGAATTTGGGTCGAGATGATGAGATAGGTTCTGTTCTGTTTTGTATCTACTTAGTGTTCTTGTTTAAAGGCCGTTCCCCAATGGTGTATCTAGGGGCATTTTTTATTACCACATGGGTTGAGCTGGTAGGTACTTCACTTGGAACATGGAACTGGGCAGCAATAGACCCCGCATCAACATTAACACAGGGGAACCCGCCGAGTGGTGTTGCTGCATGGTATTGTCTGGTAGATGCAGTAGCAATGGGCGCGGCAATACCTGTGTTAAATCAAGTAGCAAAAATAGTGCAAATATTTGGCCTTAAAAAATAGAGCAGGCTGTGAGGCTTAGGTTGCCTCCAAGCTGATGAGGGGATGGAGGCGCGGCAATGGTTTCTATAATGGTTTGGTGGCAGTAAAAATACCATACTCAACTAGCTCATCAGTAAAAAGTCTATGTTGAGCAATACCTACTTTAAAATTTGCTGTTTGTGCTTTTGTGCGCAAACCTAGCCACTGGCTAATTAGTTGAACGGGTTTTAAACGATTTGACACTTTTAGCATATGGTCGGCAGATGGTTTGGTTTCAGCTGTTATGTCTTTATAAGAAATTTCTTGGAAATTATTTTCTTCTAATGATTGCTTAAACTCTTCACGGGAAGACAGGTTAGGAACTGCCCAGCCATTAAGGCAAATTACAACGTCTTCCCATTGGTCATCAGTAAACTCTTTACAGGTGACAAAACCATCGCAAACTACTATTTTTCCCCCTGGCTTGAGTAAGCGAAAGGCTTCTTTTATAAAGTCGCCTTTATTCAATGCATGACAGATACTTTCCAGTCCCCATATGACATCGAATGACTCATCTTCAAAAGGTGTATTACAAAAGTCAGAAACTTTAAATGATGTGAGTTCAGATACGCCTTGTCGTGTAGCATGTTGAGCCGCATGAAGGGTTTGCTGCTTACTGATTGTTATACCCGTAGCTTGATTACCATGCTGGTTTGCCATCCAGATAGAACTGCCACCGATTCCACAACCGGCATCTAATACGTGATCAGACGGTTGAATATTAGCTGTTTCATACAGTACTTTGTTTTTATTGAGTAGAGCCTGGTGATGGGATTTTGTGTTTTTATCCCAATAACCATAGTGGAGTGCTAAATTTTCTTTGTTACACCATGCAAATAAATAGTCATGATAGCAGTCATCATAATGTTTTTCGGCATCCGCTTTAAGCTCTTCGGCGGACAGTTCAGTGTCTTTTCGTAAGGTATCTTCGCGGTAGTCTTTATTAGGTTCTATATAATGCATGGTGAGGGTAGATTGCGTTTTACTATTTTGAGGATAAAGGCGGGTATTCTAGCATAGTGCTATTTTGCGCTGATTTATCATTGTCAGATTAGAGGCGAAAGACCAGGGGAGATGGAAACAAATAATCATCCAATCTTACTGGTCTTTTTGTCCGCCTTCAGCCGTGTAGAAAAGTTGCGTAGC
>ENA-OSET01004379-OSET01004379.1-sediment-metagenome-genome-assembly--contig:-NODE-4379-length-12532-cov-14.441188_pt1 | contig 12532 bp, 10 predicted proteins | sample MGYA00237882_ERZ534229 | MGnify/ENA primary metagenome ERZ534229 (study PRJEB26408, sample SAMN06266212) | sediment metagenome | isolation source: Hudson Canyon methane seep mesocosm | place...
TAACAGAAGCAACCATGCGTGGCGAAGTTTATGGTACTAATGGGTTCCATCAAAAGATCAGTCAGTTGGTTTCACGATCAACCAAGTTGGCTGCTCATGGAGGCGATAGGAAAAGTGAGATTTATAAAGATCAATCTGGCTGACCCCTTGATTTAATATGGATAAATAGCCATATATTTGATATATTCACCTCATGAGTGAATCAAATTTTGAATGGGATGAGGCTAAAAACCTCAAAAACGAACAAAAACATGGCGTTTCATTTTATGAAGCTCAATTTGCTTTTTTAGATGAATATCGTGTAATCACAGAAGATTTAGCCCATAGCCAAGAAGAAAAACGTTACTATTGCTTTGGCTTGAACCAAAAAAGAACAGGCGTTTTAACTGTTCGGTTCACCTATCGTTCGGAACACATTAGAATTTTTGGTGCTGGTTATTGGCGCAAAGGTAAAAAAATATATGAGCAAAGTAATTCAATACAGTGATGAGCCGATTGGAGAGGTAAAGTTAGTCGCTGACTTTTTACCTTCCCCTTCAGAGCTTGCACTTAAAAGCCAGAATACAAAGATCACCATTTCTCTAAGTTCAGAAAGTGTTGATTATTTTAAAGAAATGGCTGAAAAACATCACATGCAATATCAAAAAATTATTCGTCAATTATTGGATGAATATGTAATGCATCAAAGAAAATACTAACAAAAAAATCAAGCCGACGGCTAAAAGGGGCTTATTTTGGGGTTATGTGAAAAAACAAACAGCTAAGACATAGGAAATATTATGCCTCATGACATAGATAGCAAAGTAATTGGTCACTTCGCATTTAGCTCACTGATGGGGGTTATTTGCGATGGAGACGCATGTGTAATATCTGGATCGGAAGAAGCAATGCGCAATTACATAAAGTCTGCTTTAACTGAATCATCAAAGGGAGTAACAGTTAAAAAGACTAGATTCGGTGAAATTATTCAAGGAATGAAGAAAGGGGCGCCGTATGCGTTTGATGAGCAATCTTATAACCGTTTTTATCCACTTGCTAATAAAACAGGGTTTAACTTAAAAGAAGAAGACTTTACAGTACAAAGAGAAACCGTATTTCATTTTGTGGTAATAAGACCATAAATTATCACAAAATTTATAATTTGCAGATAACATAAAAAGAATCAATAGAAATGGCAAAAAAAGATTTCATTCCAAATAAGCTAAAGCCATGGGTTGAAGTACGAAAGAAATATAATTTATCTCATACCCAAATACAGATGGCTAGAGAACTTGGGTTAAATCCAAAGAAATTTGGTAGTCTTGGCAATACAAAAGAACAACAATGGAAACTTCCACTAACTGAGTTTATCGAAGAAATATATTTCAAGCGTTTCAAAAAAAGAACACCAGAAAATGTAAAGTCTATTGAGCAAATGGTAAAAGACAAAGCAAGAAAAAAAGTAGAAAGCAAAAAACATAAAGAACTTGCAAGCTCAGGCGATGATGCAACAATCACATAACAAAAAAATACAGCGGATAGTTTAAAGCGTCACGTTTGTGTGCCAAGAGAACAGCGAAGCTGTTCGTAACTATAGTAAAGATGAGAGTAGGTCTCTCGTAATCGGCTAAAAGGAGCTGGTTACAAGCCGCCCTCTGCTGCTGAGGTAAAGAGCTTTGGTAGTGAGCGAGAAGGGAAAAGGCATGACTGTAGAGAACATGTCAGGTGCGTATTAAAGAGATGAATGTAAATGAACCCTTGATGAGGTGTCGAAACGCTTACCTTTGTTGTCAAAACCCGAACGCAGACGTGGGGCGGGGATAAGTCTGGAAGTTCCCTCGGTCTACTCGACTTTGCTGTTGCAAAGCTCCGCCCTTTTTACGTCCAAGTGATTTGGTCGTTATACATTTTGAAATACAAAGGTATTGCATGGGTTCCGTGAATCCGTTATTATTCACAAATGATTATTTCATTTGCAAATAAAGCCACATCAGATTTATATCATGGGAAACCAAGTAGCCGTGTTAGGCAATTACCATCACAAATTCTGGACTCCTCATTACACAAACTTGATGTTCTAAACGCGGCACAAAACCTTGATGATTTACGCTCTCCACCTGGAAATAGATTAGAACCCCTAATGGGAGATTATTCTGGATTTCACAGCATCCGAATCAATTCTCAATGGCGTATTGTGTTTAGATGGGAAGGCTCAAATGCTCATGATGTCGAAATTATTGATTATCACTGATGAAAGAGGTATTAAAATGATTCCATCACATAGAACAGCAACCCACCCAGGCATTATTTTACTTAAAGAATTTATTGAACCAATGGAGGTTACACAAAAGGCCTTAGCCCTTCATGTTGGTATTCCTGTTCAAAGAGTTAATGAAATTGTAAGAGGCAAAAGAGGTGTATCTCCAAATACCGCATGGCTATTTTCAGAGGCATTTAAAACCACACCTGAATTTTGGTTAAATTTACAAAACACTTATGATTTATCCACTCATAAACCAGAAATACATATCGAGCCATTACAGGCAATAAATGTATAAATCGGGTAAGGGCTGGTTTCTCTCCAGCCCTCCCCACAGCACCTTGCATACGGCTCCGCACAGGGCGGTTCATCGCCATTATGAATAATGGAACTTACCCCATTGCTCCTCAACCGAGGCTAAACCTTGCGGTTTTAGCCATTTGTTATTTAAAGCGAGTTGTACCGCTTTGGTTTTCGCTAGACGGTAGTATCCCTTTGAACTCATACCTAAACTAATTGCCGCTGACTTGGAAACGCCTAGTCGTATCCATTGATCCAGTAGCGGTATCGGTCTGTAATATTCGCTCAAGCCAAAGTAGTTGCCCCAGCCTTGAATAAATTGTCTGACTTCTGCACGCAGATATTTTCCAATCAGTGCCAGTAGTTGTTTATCAGCCACCCATTTACCCTGTCGGTTCATTAATAAGTCGTGATCGACCTTGTCAAAGAATTTGGATAAATCAATATCAACAGCATAAGCCTATGATTATGCACTTTAGACAGGTGTGTTATGTTTTGGAACATTAACTGCTAAATATTAGCCAAACCAAGTCTTTGATAGGCCTCGTATGCATGTATCTTTTCGCGGGTTACTGTGCTTTTACCTGTGTTAAGACGATAAGACACTATATTGTTTGTCGTTTTTAGCATAGACTGTTGCGTGCGTTGTTAGAAATAGGCAGTAGACTATGAAGAAAATAGATTCAGGTAGTGGATTATCTATCCCTTACTATACTTTATTGGAGCATCTAGGGGATAGTCTAAACGCTTCAGCGTATAAGGCTGTATCAAAAGATAACCCAGATAACTTTTATATTATTAAAGTTCTCAAACAAGCAATTAATAATAAAAATCAACTACGCTATCTGAGTCAAAAAGTTGAACGTCTGAAAATCATACATGACCCCCTTGTCATTACTCCAGACAGCTTTAACTATTCGAGTGAAATTCAGTTTATTGTTCGACGTTACTTCCCAGGACAAACATTAACCAGTTTTATTGCCCAGAAAAAAAATAAGCTCTCACTATTAGATTTTTTTAATATTGCCAGTGAACTAGCGCTTGCTGTTAATTCAGTGCATGAGGCAGGGATTATTCATGGTGGGGTTAAACCACATAATATCCTTATTCAACCAGAAATAAATGCTGTTCGGTTAATTGATTTTTTAAGCCCTGTTGAAATTCAAGAGGTGAGTCATTTTATTTATTCAGCAGACTTTGTGAGTGGCACTTTATCTTATATCTCACCAGAGCAAACAGGACGAATTAATAACCGCATAGAATTTTCGACCGACATTTACTCTTTAGGCATTATTTTTTATCAATTATTGACTGGAGAATTACCTTTTACAAGCAGTGACCCTTTAGAGCTAATTCACTCGCATTTAGCTGAAGCACTGCCCCAAGTACACCAGGTTAACCCCAAGGTTCCACAAATTATCAGTGAGATAATTACAAAAATGTGTATGAAGGAGCCCGAGAAACGCTACCAAACCAGTTTGGGCTTATATGCAGATATTCAACAATGTGCAGAAGACTTTATAAGTACTCAGCAGGCTCCTCCCTTTATATTAGGTTTACGTGATCATACACGGCGAGTTATTTTTATTTCTAAAATGGTGGGCAGAGCGCATGAAGCTAATCTGGTTTTAAAAAAATATACTCAGGTTATCACGGGGGAAGGCTTTCAATCGGCGTTTATTTCTGGGTTACCAGGCATAGGTAAAACTCGGTTAATTCAAGAGTTACAGCAACCTATGGTTGAGAATAAAAGCTACTTTACCTCAGGTAAGTTTGATCAATACCAAAAAAATATTCCTTATAGTTCCTTGATACAAGCATTGCGTAATATTATTCGTACCTTTTTAACAGAAAGTGACTCGCGTGTTGGTGAGTGGAAACAGCAAATATTATCGGCATTAGGGCGACAAGGGAAGGTGATCACAGATGTTATTCCTGAGCTCAGTATTTTATTAGGCGAACAAGACGAAGTCGTAACGTTACCTCCGGTTGAAGCAAGAAACCGATTTAATAATTTATTAGGTGCTTTTATAGCGAGTATCAGTAGAAAGGATAATACCTTAATTTTATTTATTGATGACTTGCAATGGTGTGATAGTGCGACCTTTGATTTTTTACAGTACATGTTTGCTAATTCCGAAGATTATCCGCATTTATTTTTTATTGGCGCTTTTCGGCATAATGAAGTCTCGCCAACACATCCATTAGCGTTATTACTACGAACAATCAAACAGCAAGGACAAAAACCTCAAGAGCTATGTATTGGGCCTTTAAATGCTCAAGCTTGTCATGAAATGGTCGCTTATATTTTAGATTTACCTCTAGGCGAGACTAAGAGTCTAGCGAATTTTTTAATGAAACTGACTGAAGGCAACCCATTATTTGTGAGTGAAAGTTTGTCTTGGTTACATGGCGAACAGCTTTTAGTTTTTAATGATCAAGGGCAGTGGGGCTGGGACATGGATAATATTCATCAGTCCACAATGCCTGCTTCTGTAGTCGATATGTTTGGCTTTAAAGTGCATCGTCTTGAGCCTAAAACACTGGAAATTATTAAAATTTGCGCCTGTATTGGTAACCGTTTTAGCGCTGAAGATATTGCTTTGATTTATGATATTGAATTAAGTATTTTATTTGAACTATTGAAACCCGTGTTAACGCTGGGCCTATTTATTGAAAGTAAAACTGAGTTTCAGTTTGTACATGATAGAGTTCAGGAGGCAGTATTAAAACAAATTCCTCCTGAAAAACGTCAACAAATTCACTGGAAGGTTGGCTGGCATTTATTAGGAAACTCAGTGATTGACCCAGGTCTTGAGCAGCAAGAAAACTTATTTACGATTGCCGCGCATTTAGATTTAGGGTGTCCTGAAAAGGTCGGTGACGAAGACAGTTTAAAGCTAGCCTATATTAATTTTTATGCAGGCAACAAAGCCTTGAATGCGTTAGCGACTCAAGCGGCTAATGAATATTTTGTAAGTGGACTTAAATTATTACCTGAGCAGAGCTGGGAGGATAATTACACACTTATGTTTAGGCTGCATCAAAAATTGGCTAAAACAGAATTAATGTGCGGCCGTTATGAAAAATCAGAAGTATTAATTAATGAATTATTAAAACGTGCCATTGATGATTTAGATAGAGCAGAAGCATTAGCCGAGCAAACAACCTCATTGTCTTCTATAGGTGACTTTATAACAGCAATTAGCACGGCTAATAAAGGCTTGGCTTATTTTGATAAAGAGATACCCCATGAAGATGCAGTGGCCAAAAAGAATTTAAGTCGCTTAATGCAGTCTATTCATAGTGACTATGGTGACGTGTGGGAACGTATACTCGGTATGCCTTTTACTGGAGACCGAAAAAGTAAAGTTGAGCTAGTTTTTTACAGTGAATTAATTCCTGATTTATATATGTCAGGTTTAGTTGAGCAATTATATTTATCAGCCGCACAATCTACATTGCACTGTTTACAAGGGGGAATGGATGAATCGGTGATTTATTCTTTTTCTATCATGGGCCTTAACCTAGGTGAACAAGGTCAATTTGAGATGGCATTTCGTTATCAAGACTTGGCCCATGATCTTTGTGCAAGGTACCCAGACACCTTTGGGGCGACACGGGGAATAAATGGTATTGTTTGGTGTAATATGCATTCGCGTAGCCACCCGAGTGAGATTATTGAGTATTGCCGTAAAGGAATTCAGTCAGGCAAAAACTGTGGAGATTTATATAACGCGGGCCTTTCTTATGGGCCTTTGATGTGGAATTTACAAGTTCAAGGTAAAGACTTTTCTATTATTGAAGAAGCAGCAAGTGAATGTTTAGAGTTTTCACTCAAAAATCAATTATCATTTTCAGTGGGCTTGGCTGAGGCTGTGCAAGCGGGCTGGATTGAGCCAATGAAAGCAGAGCAGTCACAATCGATGGATAAAAAGCTGGCTTTATGGGAGGAACGTAATCATGTTGCCTCGGCTGGGAGTTATTTTGTTTTGCTTGGCATGAGCCATTATTATTATGGGCGCTATCAAGAGGCAGATAAATGCTTACATAAGGTACAGAAATATATAAAAGGCATGACGGATAATGTCTTAAAGCGGCAGTGGGTAGCTTTTAGTCTCTTAAATGCATTACGTTATCAGCCAGAAAAAAAAGAGTCTAAACAGCATTTGAAAGCACGCTTAGCTCCGTTACTAGAGCAGCTCGAAGCATGGGCCGCTTTAGGCCCGTTACTTAAACCTTATTTAGCGTTATGTCAGGCAGAATGGTATCGCTATTTTAAAGATTCACAAACTGCATGTGGGTATTATTTACAAGCAATTGAATCGGCGCGCGCACATGAGTATACCTTTTTGGATGGTTTTATTAATGAGTTACTCGCTGAGAATTTTCTGGCAAAACAATGGGTGAGCAGCGAACAGTATTTACAAACCGCCGTGCAAAAATACCACCAATGTAACTATAGAGGTAAAGAAATACAGTTACTAGAAAAATACCCTGATGTATTTTTAAACCAAACTACAGCTACAGCTACAAGTCAACCTGAAGCGCTTAATAATACGCAAGTATTGCCAGACCTGGATATCGACTATTTAATTAAATCTTCTTTAGCTTTATCGGCAGAGACCGATCAAGTGCAGTTACTAGAAAAGATTATGATGGTCGTGCTGGAATGCTCCGGGGCTGAGCATGGATATTTATTGCAACAAGTAGACGCTGAATGGCAACGAGTAGCGGAATGTCGTATTAATGAAAAAATGCCTGAAAAAATCTTACATACCCCTTTAGAAAAGATCAGTCGTATTTGTCAGGGAATTGTTCATTATGTCGGTAGAACTTTAGACAGCGTTGTTTTAGATGATGCTCAACTCTCAGCTGAGTTTAAAGATTTACCAGAGGTAGCAGAAAGTAGCTTACGTTCATTGCTTTGCGTCCCCATAATGCGTCAAACTGATTTAATTGCTGTTTTATACTTAGAAAATAATTTATCATCTGGCGTGTTTACTGCCGATAAAGTTCACACGATTGAATTATTGAGTTTGCAAATGGCTATTTCTATTGAAAATGCACGTTTAATCGCTCGAATAGGTGAGTTTAATGTTGAGCTAGAGCAACGTGTTAATGATGTGACTCAGAAAAATAGAGAAAAAGATCATCTGTTAATTCAGCAGTCAAAGCTAGCAACGATGGGGGAGATGATCAATAATATTGCGCATCAATGGCGGCAGCCCCTTAATGCGCTGGGTTTGTTATTTGGTAATTTACAAGATGCAAAAGAATTTGATGAATTAAGCTCTGAATATTTAGATGAGCAAATACAAAATGGTTTCAACTATATCGATAGAATGTCTAATACGATTAATGACTTCAGAGATTTTTTTAGTCCGAATAAACCTCTTGAAGTTTTTAGTGTCCGCGAGGCTGTAGAAGGGGCTATTGCACTTGTTGAACCTAGCTTTAAATCACATAGTGTACAAATTGAAGTAGATATTGTTCAAGATTATCAACTTTATGGCATACTCAATGAATACGCACAAGTCGTCTTAAACTTACTAACCAATGCCAAAGAGGCGATTGCAGGTGATCAAAGTAGTGGTCTTATAAAAGTGACTTTGAGTAGCCATGATAAAAAAGTGTATTTAATCGTTCAAGATAATGGTGGCGGTATTAAAGAAGACGTTATAGAGCATATTTTTAAGCCTTATTATTCGACCAAGGAAGGAGGCATGGGGATTGGCTTGTATATGTCTAAAATGATTATTGAAGGCAGTATTAGTGGACAAATTCAAGCACGTAATTTACATGATGGCGTTGAGTTTTCTATTGTTGCCCCCAGCCTTTCCGCTAATAATGATTACCAAAAATTACTGGCATCTGAAAGCTAGTAGGAGAATTACGTGATAAATAGCCCTGAGCATAATGACCAAACAGATAAAAATTATTTAAGGTCACTTAGCATTTTATATGTGGAAGATGAAGATGCGGTGCGTGATCAATTAAAAACCTACCTAGCACGGCGTTGTAGCAAAGTTTATACCGCAGCTAATGGAAAAAAAGGGCTAGAAGCCTTCAAGAAAAATAAGCCTGATATCATTGTCTCAGATATTCTAATGCCAATTATGGATGGTTTAAAAATGGCAGAGTATATAAAGGAGATTGATCCTAGTATACCTATCATTCTAACCACTGCCTTTGAAGAGCCACGTTACTTTCATCAAGCAATTGAATTAGGCGTACATCAGTATGTTACTAAGCCAGTTAAAATGCCGATTTTGGAGCAAGCTTTATTAAAAAGTGCGCGAGTTCTTAGGGCAGAAGCGGCACTTAAAGAAATTGAAGAACGTTATCGTGTGTTATTTAAGCTATCACATTTTGCTATTTCTGTGACTGATGTCGAGCCCGAGGAAAAAAAAGAACAGCCACTGGTTATTAGTGATGAAACGGCTTTAAATGAAGGTGATTTAGTCGATTGTAATGAAGCTTTTTTATCATTACTTGGCTATTCAAATATCAAAACACTGCAAGATCAAGAGCAAAATATTTACTCTTTGATGACGGAGGAGTCCGCAAAGTTATTTAATGGCTTAGTTCATGATGAGTTGTTGATTCGTGGTTTTTCGCGTGAATTTGAGCTTGAACTTGTCGGCGCTAAACAAGTGAAAATACCGGTAATAGCGCAATTAGTCTTACGCTATTCAGATTCAGGGGAGCCATTAGAAGTCTGGGGCGTTATGCGCGATGTCAGGGAGCAGCGTAAAAATGAAGAAAGCTTACGTTTGTCCTCTAAGGTTTTTGAGTCATCGAAAGATGCAATTATTATCAGTGATAACAATAATACTATAATATCTGTTAATCAAGCATTTACAGATATTACCGGTTATGAAGCGTCTGAAGCCGTTGGTAAGAACCCTAATATGTTGCAGTCTGGGCGACATGAGCCTTCTTTTTATCAAGAGCTTTGGGCAGAACTAGTGACTACGGGCTATTGGCAAGGGGAGATATGGAATCGGCGTAAGAATGGGGAGATATTTCCTGAATGGATTTCAATCAGTCTGGTTTATGACCTTCAGCATAAAGTTTCTCATTTTATTGCAATTTTTAGTGATATTACCAAGCTCAAAGATGCTGAAGCTGATATAGAGTTTTTAGCTAATTACGACCCGCTGACTAAATTACCTAATCGACGTTTATTTGTTGACCGCTTAGGACAGTCTATTAAAACGGCATCTAGAGATAACACGAGTTTAGCGGTTTTATTTTTTGACTTAGACCACTTTAAAACTATTAATGATTCATTAGGGCACAATGTTGGCGATCAAATGCTGATAGAAGTGGGGGAACGAATTAGTTCATGTATGCGTGAGATTGATAGTGTTTCACGTTTATCGGGTGATGAGTTTGCAGCGGTCATCAATAATATTAGTGATGTGGGCAGTGTAATCACGGTGGTAAAGAAAATTATTGATACCATACGGCTAGGTTTTAAAATTAAAGATTACGAGTTACATGTCACCATTAGTATTGGTATTAGTGTCTATCCCAATGATGGTGATAATTACGAAATCTTATTGAAAAATGCAGATACAGCTATGTATTGCGCTAAGCATAATGGCCGTGATAATTTTGAATTTTTCTCGCCTTCAATGAGTTCACAAGCATTAGAGCGCTTAGCACTGGAAGGCAGTCTGCGTAAAGCGGTAGAAAATGAAGATTTACTTGTGTACTATCAGCCGAAGGTTAATACAGAGACAGGGCGGATTGTTGGGATGGAGGCTTTATTACGTTGGCCGCACCCAGAACTTGGTATGATTTCACCCTCAAAATTTATTCCTTTAGCAGAAGAAACGGGGCTAATTATTCCCATTGGTAAATGGGTTTTAAAGGAAGCTTGTCGGCAAAATAAAGAATGGCAAGACCAAGGTTTAATCGCTGTTCCTGTTGCGGTTAATTTGTCAGCGGTACAGTTTAGGCAACATAACTTATTAGACATAGTGAAAGCAACTTTAGACGCGACTGACTTACAAGCGTGTTATTTAGACTTGGAGTTGACGGAAGGCTTATTAATGGATTGTTCAGAATATAATGTCACCTTATTAAAAGAATTTAGGCGCTTAGGCGTTCATCTGTCCATTGATGATTTCGGTACTGGCTATTCTTCATTAAGTTATTTAAAGCGTTTTCCTATTTCTAAATTAAAAATTGATCGGTCATTTATTATGGGCGTACCTGCAGATAAAAATAGTGCTTTAATTACGAGTGCAATTATTAGCCTAGGACATGATCTGGAAATGACAGTCATTGCTGAAGGTGTAGAGACTGAAGAGCAGTTTAATTTTATGCAAGCCCATCAGTGTGATGAAATTCAAGGCTACTTATTTAGCAAACCCGCCCCAGCGGAGGAGATGGAGAAATTATTGCGTAAAGGGACTATTAAATCTTCGGTGTTTTAATCCATTGATATCTCTCTATAAGTAGTGATAAAAATAAATATACGGTACTATACATCCGAATAAAATAAATTTTACGGATATATGATGATAAATGTACTGGTTGAGCAGAATAAGCATTGGCAAGCTGAAGTCTATCAGAGTGTTAGTCGAGATAAATTGCAGAAATTAATAGGCTACTTACCGCTCAAGCAAATTATTACCATAACGGGAGTTCGGCGCTGCGGAAAGAGTACTTTAGTCAAACAGGCAATTAATTATTTGATTGAAGAAGGTGTAAATTCTGGAAATATTCTTTTTGTAAATTTAGAGCACCCTTTCTTTTTAGAGTACAGGCATGACGCGAATTTTTTAAATACCATTTACGATGAGTATTTAAAGCTAATGAACCCAAAGGGCAAGGTGTACTGTATTTTTGATGAAGTACAGTATTTTGATAACTGGCAAGTTTATGTAAAAAGTAAATACGAAAGTAGCCTTATAAAATTTATCATAACAGGCTCAAACTCATCCATGCTGTCTAATGATCTGAATACCTTGTTAAGCGGTAGAAGCTTAAACATACATTTAGATACATTTTCATTTAGCGAATTTTTAGATTATAAAAAAATAGAATACAAAGGTGAATTTAACCAAACGGCTAACAAAATAGATATATCACGGGCGAAAGATGAATATTTAAAATGGGGGGGATTTTTTGAGGTGTTTCAAATTGAAGATGAACTTATAAAAAAGGAACTCTTAACCAGTTATGCTAAAAATATTATCTACCAAGATATAGTCCCAAGATACAACATAAGAAATAGTGAAGTCGTAGAAAGGCTTTATTTTTATTTACTTACAACAGCGTCAGGTATCTTGAATTACACCACGCTTGCAAAAATATTTGAAGTGAGTGATAGAACCATTAAAGAATATATTCAATATTTTGAAGAGGTTTATTTATTGAAAAGAATAGATAAATTTCATAATAAACCTAAGGAAAAGATTAAATCATTTAAAAAAGTATACTCTTTAGATAATGGTTTTTTACAGCTTCCGTCGAAGCATTCAAGCGACTTAGGTTTAGCACTTGAAAATATGGTATTCAATGTATTGAACCAACGAAGTGAAAGCGTTACCTACTTAAAAGAAACCCATGAGGTGGATTTTTATAGCGATGATACCTTATACCAAGTGACTTATGATATGAGAGATGAAAGAAGCAAAGAAAGGGAAGTGAATGCTTTTAATTACTTTAAATTTAAACACAATGTAAAAAAGAAGGTAATTACCTATGACTCAGAAATGAATTTAGCTGAGATAGAGTGTATTAAGCTAGAGAGGTTTATTTTAGAAGGGCTATAAAAGCGTCCAAAAAACTTGACCATTACGCACTGTTAAGTCTGGAAAGGCAAATAAGCGCTTAAAGCCCTCCCTTGTTGGGGGAGGGTTGGGTCACTGCCATTAAGTTAAGCGGTTTAAGGGTAATTTTTTCTTGCTCTTAAGCCCCCTCTTGATGGAGGGGGTTGGGGGCGGAGAAATTAAAATAAATTCTTTTTTTCCT
>ENA-OSET01004385-OSET01004385.1-sediment-metagenome-genome-assembly--contig:-NODE-4385-length-12507-cov-22.218504_pt1 | contig 12507 bp, 11 predicted proteins | sample MGYA00237882_ERZ534229 | MGnify/ENA primary metagenome ERZ534229 (study PRJEB26408, sample SAMN06266212) | sediment metagenome | isolation source: Hudson Canyon methane seep mesocosm | place...
GCCAAGCACCAAGGATGTATTTACGCCGTGCCTTGAGAGGCTAAGTGGAAGCAACCTGTGGTATGTTAATAGCCATGAAACAAAATAAACTCACATGTATTTAAAAATGTTGGGGTTCCTGCTGTCACCCCAACTTTACTTGTTTTTATGCAAAGTTTAGCAAGGTGTATAGCAGGGCTTATGCTTAATAAGCAGACAAAGAATTAGAGCTAATGAGATATTGGCATAAGATAAAAGTAATAATGGGTGGTTTTTTTTCAATACTGGCGCTTGCTACGTTACTTAACCTGTTATTCCCTTTGCCTATAAAGCAGACGCAAGGCTATGCTAAAACCATAGTCAGCCAAGAAGGCGAGTTATTACGTGCTTTTGCCGACAAAAAAGGTGTTTGGCGTTATCCTGTGACCATAGAACAAGTTTCCCCCAATTATATCAACACTTTATTGAACTACGAAGATCGCTGGTTTTATTGGCACTTTGGGGTTAATCCTTTTTCCATACTAAGAGCTGTATTTCAAAACATAAGTAATGGGAAAGTCGTTTCAGGTGGCTCTACTTTAACGATGCAAGTGGCAAGGTTGATTGATCCGCATAATCGAACGATTGCTGGCAAAGTAAAGCAGCTATTTAGGGCCTTACAATTAGAGTGGGCTTTTAGTAAACGGGAAATCCTAACCTTATATTTAAATTACGCACCTTTTGGTGGTGTGATTGAAGGGGTGCAAGCGGCCAGCTATACCTATTTATCTAAATCAGCACAACGATTAAGCGATGCGGAGGCGGCATTATTAGCCGTATTACCTCAGGCACCCAGCCGATTGCGACCTGACAGACATCCACAAAGAGCTGAGCATGCACGCAATAAGGTATTAGATCGTTTATTAGACTCTAAGCGATTATCTGCTCAGCAGCTTGAAGCCGCTAAAATTGAAAAAGTCGTCAAACAATGGAATAGACCTAAAATGATTGCGCCTTTATTAGCCAGGCGATTTAAACATAAGGTGACAGCCGATAAAGTATTAATAACAACGATTGATAACGCAATGCAACAACGGTTGGAGGAGATGGTTAAGCATTACAGCCAGCGCTTACCTAATAAAACTTCTATTGCAGTATTGGTGGTTAATAATGAGTCATTAACCGTAAAAAGTTACATTGGCTCTAGTGATTTTTTAGATGAAAATCGTTTTGGCCATGTAGATATGGTGCAAGCAACCCGTTCGCCAGGCTCTACTTTAAAACCGTTTTTATATGGACTGGCTTTGGATGCAGGTTTAATTCATTCAGAATCCTTATTGATTGATGCACCGATAAGTTTTGATGGTTATAGACCAAGCAATTTCAGTCGGGGCTTTAGTGGTGCTGTGAGTGTGTCTGATGCTTTAACCCGATCATTAAATGTCCCTGCGGTGCAGGTATTGCATCATTTAGGGGCTAATAAATTTGTCAGTCAATTACAAAATGCAGGGCTTAATATTCATCTTCCTGTCATGGGTAAGGCAAATTTATCAGTCATATTGGGAGGCGTTGGTACAGACTTGGAAAGCCTAGTTGGTTTGTATAGTTCTCTTGCTAATAAGGGCTTGTCTGGCAAAGTACGCTATTTTATAAACGAGCCTTTGCAGCAAAGGCGATTTTTGTCTGAAGGGTCTGCTTTTATTATTAAGGATATCTTAACGCGAGGCTTAAAAGGTAATAAAAACTCAGCCAATGCTTTTGCCTGGAAAACGGGGACAAGCTATGGTTTTCGAGATATGTGGAGTATAGGTGTCAGTGATAACTATACGGTAGGTGTCTGGGTAGGTCGCCCAGATGGTACACCATTAGTTGGACATTATGGTTTGCGTACTGCGGCACCGTTACTTTTTTCGATTATGGAGAGGATTCACCCCAAACAACAAGCAAGCCCATCAAACCAGCAACCCAGTACAGTGACAAAGGATGTTATCTGCTGGCCTTTAGGTAGACCTAAACAAAGTACGGCTGAAGATCTGTGTCACCAAACTAAAGAAGCTCTGATTTTAGAACAAAATTATCCGACTACTTTGTTTGAGGAGCCTGTTTGGTTGAGTAACCCTGTATCGGTTTTATTAAATGCACAATCAAGCTTAAGAGTTAATGCCAGTTGTTTGGCTAAGCAGACTATCCAAGTTAAAAAAGCGCTGTGGCCACTAGCAGTAGAGCCTTGGTTGGAACCTAAGTTACGCAGGGTTAAGCAAATACCGGGTTTTGATAGGCCGTGTAAAACGAGAGCATTACAGAATTATCAGCCGTTGAAGATTAATGGGATCAGAAATAACAGTGTTATAAAAACCTCCGCAACTGCCTCTATTTTACCTACTGTTCAACTGGATAGTTCTGGAGGAGAAGGACTGCGGTTTTGGTATCTTAATGGTAAGGAGATTATGTCAGGTAATATGAATAAAGTTTTGCGTTATAAATTTAATCAAGCAGGGCAGTATCAAATCTTGGTAATTGATAGCAGCGGACAAACTGCTATGGTAAATTTTATGGTCAAGTAACAGTGTTTTATTTAAAGTATCTGTTAAATTAAGGGAGCCTCAACCTAAGGCAACTGGAAACAAATAACCCACCCACCTTGCTGACCTTTTTGTCCCTGCTCAAACAATCTCAATCGTTACGTAGCTTGCTATGCGCCTCTTGAGATGGTTTGAGCAGAAACAAAAATTCTGCGCAATCTGGGTAGGTTATTTATTTCCTGCTGCCTAAGTTATAAAATCAGGGAAGCATAAAGAGGTTTTACACTTCCCGATTGATATTTTCTTTATTCAGCTTTTTTATACCGATCTAAAATAGAGGCTGCTGAAGATTTACTACCAATGACACCTGCTGCAGCAAGCTTGTCTTTTAGCTCGCCACCATTGGTTTCTTGCGCTAATTCACGCGCTGATTTCATTTTGTCCTTGCGTTTTTGTTGCTTCGCTTTAATCCGCTCCATTGATGCTGAAGCTGAACGTAATGAAGAGTTAGTACCAGAAAATTGTGCCGCTGTCGCTTCGCTGGCTTTTTGAGCCGCTTCAGTCGACTTAACGATAGAAACCTCTCGTCTTAAGGCTTCCATTTGTTTAGCTGAATCTTTAATAATGGTTTTTAGTTCTTTAACTTGTTCGTTATATGAATCTAATACCGCTTGGTTACTGTCGAGTTCAGTTTCTAACTCAGCCAGTTTCTCAGCCGTTTCCATGGCTAACTCTTCATTGCCTGCCTCTAATAGTTTGCCTATTGCCTCGCTATATTCATCAACAGAAGCTTTTAAATCACTCACTTTACGAGCAATGCCTTTTTGTTCAGCCATTACATCAGTTAATGATTCATTTGCTTTACGTTGGTTTTCGGTAGCATCACGAATTTCTTGTTCCATAATACGAATACCCTGGTTATCAACAAAAGCATCATTGGCTTCATTACCATAACCTTTAATTGTTTTAAATACGTTGTTTAAAAATCCCATAGTAATCTCCAGTTAGGCTTTGATTAAGAAGTTTTGACAAACTTCGAGAGCATCCATAATGTTTTCAGATAAAACCAGGATTTCTTCTTGTATTTGGCTGGCATCAGATTCAACCGACATAGCCCCAAAAATTGAATAGTTATTCCCTGTCAGTGCAAATGATGACAGTGGCATTGCCATGTTGAGTTCTAGCATCATTTGATTTAAAGCGGGAATTTGCCCCTCAATGATTTGTGCTTTATCAAATAAGGCAACATTAAAAAGCAATTGGCTTTCACTGGCTGTCGCATGAATCGCAAATTCTTCAATATCTTCACGAATAATGGTCAGCATTGTAAACTCATCAGTTTTAGTTGCAGTAACACTAAAACTGCAACCATCATCGGTGGTGTAGTCGCTTAAAGCGGCTTGAACTTTATCTAGGCTGTTGTTCATACTTGTTTCCTATTGTGAATAAAAAAAAGTGCTTGTTATTTTTAGCGTGTAATCTCTACTTATATATAGGCTATTTTTGAAGTTTCAATGGTGTTATTTCCACGATGTAATAATGTAGACTGTTCTGTGCCACCGAAATATTGCTTAACTATACTAATTGCAACTTCAGGTTGAGCATCACCACACACAAAAATATCAAAGGCAGCATAATTATCTTCTGGCCAGGTGTGTACCGAAATATGTGACTCAGCAAGGCAGGCTACACCCGTAATTCCAGAAGGCTGGAAAGGGTGAAAATTTTCAAATAGCAGGGTCGTATTCGTTTGTTTAATGATGTCATGAACAGCACGTCTCATTAAATCAATATCATTGAGATGATGAGCATCATAGAGATCTATAATAAGATGTTTGCCATCGGCTTTTAGCGATTTATTATTCACAACGACTTTTAAAATTTCAACTTTGATCAGAGAGTTTACACTACACTATAGTATATAGAGTAGATTGAATATAAAAATAGTTGTTTTGAAAAATGAGTGATAAAAGCAAGCTCTCTTTATTCAAAGGAATGCGCTTTAAAAACTTATTGTTGATAGGGGTATAGAACTTTATAGGCTATGAACGTATATTGCTTTTGACTTCCCCCTTTGGAAAAGGGGGAATGAGGGGGATTTTACAAAACAATAAGCAATTGATATTAAACACATTGTTTTTATAATAAAATCTCCCCCAACCCCTCTTTTCCAAAGAGGGGGGCTAAAAGCCAATACGTTCATAGCCTCTAAAGCACTACGACCCACTAGCGTTGATGATAAGTTACTGATGAAATATATAATACATTGTAAATTAAGGATATTTTGTTGACAAATAAACAATTGGACTGGGCGGTACTCACTATTCTGGCGATAGGTGCGGGTTGTGGCTTAGTTTATGAATATTTATTATCGCATTATGCGGGACGAATTTTAGGCGCAGTTGAGCAAGCTATTTTCGGTATTATTTCGGTGATGATGATTTTCATGGGCGTGGGTTCATTTTTGGCGCGAAAAATAAGCAATCCTTTTGCCGGCTTTGCCTGGTTGGAATTAAGCTTGGCTTTTATTGGGGCTAGCAGCATATTATTCATTGGTGGTGCATTTTCTTTAGCTGCATTACTACCTAAATTATTAATGGATACTTTTTCTCTCCCCCCCGACTTAATCCTTGCGGGAGGTTTAATTGAAAGTATTGATGATTTTGCTAGATGGATGCCTTATTTGGTTGGTGCATTATTAGGGACGCTGATTGGTATGGAAATTCCCTTAATAGGTGAAATTCGTAGTCGTATTTATGCTGATAGTTTAAAAAATAACCCGGGATCTATTTATGGCATAGATTATATAGGCGCAGGGTTCGGCGCGCTGTTGTGGGTTTTTTTTATGCTGTCACTGGAAGTGTCTTTTGCCGGTGCTTTGACAGCCTCAGTCAATTTATTGATTGGCGCGATATTTTTTTATTTATTTAAAGATAAAATTCCTTCTGCGACATATCTGTTATTGGGACATGCGGTTGTTGCTCTCTGGGTCTTGCAGGTTTTTAGTTATGGCTCGAATTGGTCAGCTAAGATGGAGGATATGTTATACAGAGATAAAGTGGTTTTTCATGTGAATACACAGTATCAGCATTTAGTGATTACCGAACGAATTACTGACCCAGCAAAACCCAGTCTATTAACCTTTTTTATTAATGGTAGAACTCAATTTGCCAGTAATGATGAGCATATCTACCATTCTATGCTGACGTACCCAGCATTAGCTGCATCAGCTCGCCATGAAAAAGTATTAATTATTGGCGGCGGTGATGGTTTGGCGGTCCGTGATGTATTGCGTTGGAACCCTAAAAAGGTGACTTTATTAGATTTAGATAGCGGTTTAATTGAGTTATTTAAAACGCCAAAAATGGAGCAGGGTAAGGTGCTTAATCAACGTCTGATAGCAGCAAATCAAGGGGCTTTTAATGACCCTCGAGTGCAAACTGTTTTTGGTGATGCATTTGTTAGTATTAATCAATTGATTCGGGATGATCAATTGTTTGATACGGTGATTATTGATTTACCTGACCCCAACCATCCCGATTTAAATAAACTTTATAGTGCCCGTTTTTATAATAAGGTGTTTAATGTATTAACTGGCGATGGCGCAATGGTGGTTCAGTCTACCAGTCCGTATCATGCAAAAAATACCTTTATTAGTATTGGAAAAACGATTAAACATGCGGGCTTTAAACATGTTGAGCAATATCACCATAATGTCCCCGCATTTGGGGAATGGGGCTTTAGTATTGCGACTAAAAATGGTTTGTCGGCAAAACATCGCTTACAACAGTTAACAACGTGGCCTGTTGATGATGGCTGGACGACAAAAGGCTTGCTATTGGCTGCCTTTGAATTTGGCAAGAATTTTTATCAGCAGACTGATACGATAAAAGTTAACCGCTTAGGCTCTATGGTGGCTTATCAGTATCATCATTCTGATTGGCAAAAAGAAATGGGCATATATACACAATGAAGGAAACACATGGGATTATTTGACCGATTTAAAGAAAAACAGCCGGTTGCACGGCAATTAGATCATCCACGGGATTTATTAGTGGGTGATATGGTGGAATTTGCCTTGATGAGTCAAGCAGGGTTAACTAACAAGAGTTTTCAAGTATCTAATATTTGGACTTTAGACCTGGGTGGTGACAAGCAAAAGCGTATTTATTTTCAATTAGATGATGTTGATAGTCATATTCGTTTACGTGTGGTTGATAATGAGTCGATTGAATTAGGTTTAGAAGTTTATCCTGAAACCTTGCTTGAAATCTTTTCTGAGGATGATATTGCCACTATTTTAGATCCTGATTCAGGTGTTAATCATCGTTTAAAAGCCACTGCTTCTATGAGTGATTTACCAGCAGAATTATCCGGCTGGGTAACTAAAAAATATCGTCAGGAAGGCTTTGATTTGGCTTATCGTTATGATGATGATTATCGAGATAGGTCACTGCCGGCACATTTGGATGGTTGTGAAGAAGGCTGCGATTTTGCCTGGTTGATTTCTGATGATCGCGAATATGCCCTGGAATTTAGAGTATTTGATGGTGGGCGAACTGAAGCGCATTTATGCGCTTATCTGCCGATACGAAAAATTGATGCCTTGTGGCCTGCTAAGCAAGCTTAAGCAATGAATTTTTTTTATCGTTTTATTAATTGGCGACGCAATACCCGATTATCATTCAAAGATGATGTTTTAAAACGCTCATTAATACGATCCGCGTTATTGTTGCTGGTTATTATTATTGTGCACGTTTATCTAATGACCTTGTTTGAAGCATTTAGCTGGCAGGATGCTTTATGGTTGACGCTGACCACCTTATCAACTACAGGTTATGGTGATATTAGTGCAACCACTTTTGAAGGGAAGTCTGCGACAGTCATATTGTTGTATTTAGGCGGGATTTTTATTTTAGCTAAAGCAGCAGGGGATTACTTTGAGTATCGTTCTAATATTAGAATTCAAAAAATGCAAGGCTATTGGGAGTGGAATATGTCAGATCATATATTAGTGATCAATACACCTTCGCAACAAGGTGAGCAGTTTTTTGTGCGATTGCTTAAGCATATAAGACATAGTGGGCTGCAATCACAAACGGTGCAGATTTTAACCAATCAATTTCCTAATGGTTTACCCAGTCAACTATCTAAAATGCCGGGGCTGGTTCATTACACTGGCAGTGGCACGCTCCCCGAAGATTTGGCGGCAGTGAATGCACAGCAAGCAAAATACATTGTTATTCTGGCAAAACAAGAAAATGAGCGAGACTCTGATAGTCGTACGTTTGATATTTTGTATCGTCTACAAGAATTAAATCTTAGAGCTGATGCTTTGGTATTAGCGGAGTGTGTGGATGATGAAAATCGTCTGCGTTTTAAGCAAGCAGGTGCCAATGTCATTATTCGTCCTATGCGAGCCTATCCGGAAATGTTAGTCCGAAGTCTGGTTGCGCCTGGGTCGGAACAAATTATAGAAAATCTATTTTCTTCATTAGGTGACCAGTATCTGCGTTATGAAGTGAATATTAACAAGCTCAGCTGGAAAGATATTGTTTGTCAATTAATACAGCAAGATTTGGGGACTGCCGTAGCTTATATTAATAGCGAGACAGGGCAGTGTGAAACTAATCCCCATGCTAATATACAGGTCACAACACAGAGTTTATTTATTATGGCAAATGATGATAATGCACCGACTACGGTGGCAATTCAGCAAGCATTAGCTAATATTAGGTAACTTGCAATAAATAACTGATTTTAAATGAGGCGTTTTTATGCTTTTCCGTGATTCCATCATAAAACCATGGCTGCCGTTATTTTTGGTAATAACGGTATTGTTATTAGGTGGTTGTAAAAATGAACAGGCTGAACAAATTCAAAAAGAGTACGCTCAGGTAGAGCTGAATTTGGTTAATTTAGAAAGCCAGTTGTATAACAAACAATTAACCAATGTCAAAATTGTTGATATTTATGCGAAACAACTGACTCAGTTAAAGCCTCAATTTAGATCTGTAGCTGAAGCAATGAAAAAAGATGCTTCCGAGAAAGGCAGTTTGTATCAAGGGCTGTTAAAGCGACTACATAAAGTCAACCGACAACCAGAGAATAAACAACAGTTCCAAAGTGCTCATCAGTCTTTAGTTTCAATTGATATGGCTGCTGATCCAGTGGTGTTTAATGATGCACTGCTTGATTTGATTAATACCATGGCTGAATTGTCAGGGGGGCAATTAGATAAAGTTAGTATTCCTCAAGGTAGTCAAGCAGCTAATGTTCGAGGCGAACAAATCACACCGGGTAGCTATTTGGTAGGTAACCCTAGTTATGGTGAATACAGGCGAGATAGTTCGGGTGGTTCACTTTGGCAATGGTATGGACAATATGCTTTTTTTAGCCGGCTTACGGGTGGGGGCATGTTTAATCGTTCCCCTATTTATTATGACAGCTGGAATAGTCGCCCTCGTTATTCTTACTATAATGATTACGGTAGAAATTCCTATGGTAGTCAGTATGACCGAAAACAAACCACACAACGCAATAGCACGATGCGTTCAAAAGGGTATGAGCCTGCCAAACCGAAAAAACAATATGGTTCAGTGAAAGGTCGACAACGAGTCAGCACCTATAGCAAGCAACAATCAGCTCAAGCGAATCACTTTAGTAAGAAATATGGCAGTAATAATGCTGGCGGACGGCATGCGGATAAAACCACTACTGCCAAACGCAGCTCCAGTTATTTTTCAGGCAATAAAACTTCAACTAGCAGCAGTAAACCTGTAGCTAAACGTAGTTCTAGCTTTTTTGGTAGCAGTGCTCGTAATAGTTCGCGTAGTAGTTCTGGTAGCCGTAGTTTTGGTGGCAAATAACACATAACAAAAGGTTTAAAGTAATGGAAAATTTAACACAAATGATTATGCTCAATGATGCATCCTTAGCTTATTATGCGATTGATTTTGTCATGTTAATGGGCTTTATGGCGACATTACGCTTATTAGCCGCAAGTATTGCTGGTATTTCATTAAAAGAATTGCTCGCACAACAAGATAATTTTGCTGCAGGAATCGCTTTAGCGGGAGCTATTATCGCAGTGGCTGTTTTAATGATGGGAGTTGTAGCAGGAGACGCCGGGGCAACTTACACAGAAGAAGTAACCCTAATGGGAAGTTATGGAATTGCTGCCATGGTCTTTATGGGATTAACGCGAAAAGTGTTTGATAAAGTCGGTTTGCGTCAAATATCAATTCACGATGAAATCATGGCGGGTAATGTTGCTGCGGGTGTTGTCGATGCGTTTAACCTGATCGCTACAGCCATTATTATGCGAGCTGCGATGTCTTGGGTTGATGGTTCAACCTTCTTAGGACTGGCTGTCGTCGTGGTGATCTTTTTAATCTCTCAACTTATTTTGGTCTTAGCCACAGTCTACCGGAATATGGTTTTTAACCGCAGGCATAAAGATAATGGAAAAACCTTACAGGGTGAAATTAAAGATGGCAATATTGCCCTTGCTATTCGTTTTTCAGGGTATCGATTAGGGATTGCTTTAGCTATCACGGCAACATCTGGCTTGGTCGTTTATGACCCTGGTTTATTAGAGTTTTCAGTTTTAGCCTGGGTGATTATGGCTATTATTATCTTTGTCTCACAAACATTTTTATCAATAATCTTAAGACATATATTATTACCTAAGGTCAATATTGCAGAAGAAGTAGGAGAGCAACGCAATGTTGCGATAGGTTCGATTGAAGCCGCTATTTATATTGGCATAGGCTTTACCTTTGTTGGATTGTTTACTTAAGATTATGGATGATAACAGGAGAATTGCCGTGAAAGGTGCGGGAGGAACATCGGGGGGTATTGGTCATTTCTTTATTGGTTTGATCATGATGTGTACGGGGTTTTATCTTTTATTAAATTCCATTTCAATCAGCTCTAACTTTGGAGCAGGGCGTTTGTATAGTCTTTCTGGTTACGGCATGAATTATGGCGTTACCAGTGGAATGATCATGATTCCATTTATCTTTGGTGTTGGTATCGTTTTCTACAATGCTAAAAACTGGTTAGGTTGGCTATTAACCATTGGCTCCATTTCATCACTTATTTTTGGTGTCATTGCATCGATACGTTTTCGTTTTGTCAGTATGAGTGCATTTGATCTTATTGTGATATTGGTCTTAGCGATAGGCGGGTTGGGCTTGTTTTTACGATCATTGAAAACCAGTGATTAACTGTTTGTTATTAGGTTCGATGCGCTTCATGTCATCATCCCTCATTATTTATATGTGTTGACTAATAGGTATAGATCTTTTAAAAATAGGTGGTTGTTCTACACACTTATTAGAAGCTGGGGACGTATGTGCTATTTGACAGATAGTTTGCTCTTGCAATATCTCATTTCCAGCATCCTTGGCGGTCAAGCAAGGGTGCAGAATGAAAACCCGTATTCGAAACTTGATTCGTTTGGGAATCTCTACCAAACGGACGGTTTATATTCGCTTGAGTTCAAGGGGCTATTATCGGTTAGTGAAAACTAAGCAGTGCAAATGGGACATAGTAATGACTGGCTTAAAGCACAAGGGGTTAGTGTCTGTTAAAGAGCAGTGGGTAAAGCAGGAGAGAAACCTGCTCATCTCTCCCTGACGCATTTTTGAATAGTGCTGGTAAGTTGGGGGTGTATTTTGTGAATGATGTCGTTGTGTTTCGCTGTCTCTGATATCAGGAATTCTGAGAATCCAGAACCACGGTAAGATTGGAACACCTGATCTCCTTGTTTGAAAGGAATTACTTCATCTTTTTTTCCATGCGCGACTATCAGGCATGTTTTCCTGAGGGAAGAGACGTGTTGTTTAACAGGGAATTCGTAAATCGTAAATGGGTGAAGAAGTCCGAGTAGTGGTGTAGATTTAACAGCTGCAGGAAGTGATTCAAATGGGGCAAAGAGAATCAAAGCCTCAGACTGAAATTTATCTGCTCCATAAGCAGCAGGACCGGAACCTACCGAAATTCCTACTAGAGTTAATTGAGATGCTTCAATAGTCTCTTTTCCAAGCACGAACTCGATAGCAGCATCAGTATCAAGATAAAGCCCACGTTCGGATGGCCACCCGGTACTCTTACCATAACCTCTATAATCGAACCCATAACTAGTAAAGCCAATGCCATGAAAATAGCGCTGGTAAATAAAAAAATTCTCTATGTCTCCACCATTTCCATGAAAAATCACCGCTACTTTCTGACTGGCTTCTACTGGCAGTCTCCATATCTCTAAGCGAGCTCCGTCATTCGCCGTAATAAAACCACCCTCCACTCTCTCAGGAAGGGTGCTCGAATCCCTCTCTGTACTTTTAAGTATAGAGAGAACAGCCCCAGGGAATATCAGAAGGTTCTGGGTGGAAATAAGGATGACTAAAAAGACAAAAAGAGTGATTAGGATGCGAATCAAGATGGGCAAAGAAAGATAGTTGCGATGAGCTTTACTTAAAACCTTCATATTTCAACCTGAGGTATAACGCTGAGCAAATCGGTAGCGTTGTAGGAGTGACGCGATGGAAAAAATTATCCAAATGACTAATGAGCTGCCCTGTATGGACCCGTATGCACACTGACATTAAGTTAAGGGATTAGCTCATTGGGGCGGAGTACTTTAGCCGGCTATTTTGCGGCTATGAAAGCAGGCTTTAGAGACAGTGAAAGTATTCTGTTTCTAACCTCCCCCAGCCCCTCTTTTCCAAAGAAGGGAGCTAAAGTCTAATACTTTTACAGCCTCTAAAGCACTGCGCCGCATGTTGATATTACTCTTAACTTAAGGACAGTGACACGCAGGATGGCGCGTGGCAAGGGCTAAAGGAAATCCAGCCCTAATCCAGTTATGGCAATATTTCACTATCTTCAGAATGCGAACGTGCCAATGCCTCAGAAACAGTCATTGTGGGAATAATGGCAGTGAGCTTTATTTCTTGGTTGATTTAATGGAATTTAAAAATATAGTTAAATGGTTAAAAAAACATTTAACAAGTTTTCCACC
>ENA-OSET01004389-OSET01004389.1-sediment-metagenome-genome-assembly--contig:-NODE-4389-length-12506-cov-3.191729_pt1 | contig 12506 bp, 5 predicted proteins | sample MGYA00237882_ERZ534229 | MGnify/ENA primary metagenome ERZ534229 (study PRJEB26408, sample SAMN06266212) | sediment metagenome | isolation source: Hudson Canyon methane seep mesocosm | place: USA:Hudson...
GTGGGTTTGTCTGAGAGTTTCCCTGATCAAGAAGGGATTAAGACGAAGAATGTTAAGAATCCTGCACCTTCACCATTGTCTGAGAGTTTCCCTGATCAAGAAGGGATTAAAAATGACCTGTGCAATGCAGGTCATTTAATGATCACAAATTTGTCAATATTCTTATTTTGCTAAAAACCTGTTTAAATACTCTCACTTTCAAAGACAAGGTTTTCATACTATGCAACCAAAACAATGGATTGATGTTTTTTTAAATACCCGCCAATTACGTTACGATGCTCTGTGTTCAGCGGCTATTCCACTGTATCAATACGCCCTAACCGATGATGAATTTTTGAGCTTAAAGAAAACCTTAAGGACCTCGATGTTTTTAGGGATTCAAGAAGTGTTTAGTGCTATTAAACATTGGGATGCGTTGTTTGTGCTGTATACCGCTGAATGGTGGCGGCGTGAGCATGATGGCAGTGCATGGGCATGGGAACCTGTTTTTGCATCATTTAAGGGTGATGTGTCTGAATTGAGTGTTAATCAACGCAATATGCTGGTCGAACGAGGGTTATCGTATTGGCATCGCCCTTTGCGTAAGGTAAACGGTTCACGGCGTTATTTTGGCACTTTAGCGGTTGAAGGTGGCTTGCCTTTGCGTCAGCTGAGTAATTTAGATAGTCAAGGTGGTTGGTTAGGTCGAGTGTTTAAAAGTGCTATTCCTAAATACATTCGTTTACGCTCCAGTGGCGTAATGGCAACTGAAGTTGTGAGTGAATATGCAGGCTATTGCCCGAAGACGTTTCGTAATGACCAAATTTACTCTATTTTAGGCGATATGCTGGAGACAGTGGTTGCATTGAAAATAGATTATAAGTTGGCAGAACAGCAGGCTCCTATTGAATATCTTGATAAGGTGGTCAGTGATTGGCGTACTCGCTTTCCATTGCCGGTTGATGATGCGGTGAGTGTGCATTTATTATCGGATATGATTTCAATGGCAGCAAAAGCAGAGGAAGGCGGCGTGCCTTTTTCAGTGACACGTTGTTTAAATGCCCATTTTTCATTGGAATTACATCTTGAATGTAAACGTTTTGTGCCTTTAAATTTAATTTTCTCAGGTCAAGATGATGCGTTGATTCCCTTTAAACTATCCGTTGAGTTGGTGTGTGAAGATAATACGCGTATTGCATTGGGTTATGCGTTAAAAACACAGTATAAAAATAATGCGTGTTTAAAAATGCCAAGTTTAGATACACGCATTGCGGGGGCTAAGGCAAGTTTGTCGTATGTATTGAATTTTAAACATCTTTCTGAAGTCATTAAAACAATTCCATTAATCGGTGCAGAGCATTTAAATAATGATGTGCCGTGGGTTTTTCGTTGCCGTGATGAACAGTGGATTTTAGAAGGAACGGCAAGTGTGTCTACACGAGCGAATAGCGTTCGGGTAATGTACCCGCATCATTTAAGCTCTGAGAGTAATGATGAGCTGACGTTACTGACTGAACTTGAGCATAAAAAAATCATAGAAACGACGGAGTCTTTTCGTTTACAGGATAAAGCGGATGGTAGTTTTTTTGTTATTCAAACCGCACAATCACGCTCAGCAGAATCTTATTATTTGCAAGGTCAAGAGCTTTCCTATGTGAGTGAACCCACAGCACTTTATTTGGGTTTACCTGTTGTACGTTGTTATCAGCATGAAACGACACAAACTAATATTATACCTGCGACTACGCTTGTCGCACGTCCCGTCAGTTCTACAGGTTCTTGGCAATCGTTACAGTCAGTTGGTCAGGGAATATATGATGTGCGTTTGTTGGGGCAAGATGGCCGTATTAAATTTCGTAAAAAATGTGCATTATTAGCCGATGATTTTTTAATTCGCTTGAAGCCCTTAAAAAATACAGTGTCGGGGTTGATTGTATTGGAGCATATCGGTGATGCTGAAGTGATTTGTGATCCTGCTATTCGCCATACTATCAATGTTTGTGATGATGGGGTAGAAATTGAATGCTTTACTGATGAGCGTCAATTATCCTCAGTTGCTTTAAGCTTGCGTTGGTCTGGGCAAATTGAGATGTTAAATTTAAGAGTGCCTTTTCCAATTAAGGGCGGGGCATTAATTGATGCAGATGATGTTCGTTCTTCTCAGTCTATTTTATATTTAGATAATTTATACGGTTTCAGAGTGCGATTATTCAGTGAGCGGCCTAAATATAAAAAAGAATTAACCATCGAATTAAAATTAATAGATACTTTATTATCCGATGTCAAAGACATTTATTTTAGAGAGCGGGTGAAACGTGATGGGGCAGTGGTTGATTTATCGATGATCAATTATTTAGAGTGGACTCAGTCATTGTTATCATGCTCTAGCAATTTAGACAGTTATGTTAAATTTTCTGTTTATGAGAGTGGGGCTGAAATGTTTTCAGTTGCGATTCATCAATATCAAACAACATTAGAACGTAATATAGTGGAAGGTTGTGTTGATTTGTCTTTTTCAGATCATGCCCGTTGTTCTTATACGGATTTATCTGGCATTCGTTTAAAAGCAATGCGTTTATCTCATCCTGAGGAGCAACAAGGTTTGCTTGATGAAAAGTTAAGCGAAAATACAGGCGTGGGTAGTTGGTATTTTTACCCTGAAACACGCGTACCTGAACCTTGGTTAATTTATTCATGTCCAGATTCTTCTGTATCGTTACGACCACTATTATGGATGGGGACTCAAGAGATTAAGGTCAATGAAATTAACCCTTTAACCGTCTCTACTTTGCATACGGCGGTGATGATTGAATCGTTTACAGTCAGACAATGGGTGCTTAAAAAAATATTACTGAAAATGGCGTTTGATTTTTCTCACAGTGGTTGGGATTATTTAAAAGACTTAGCAGGCATCACAATGCATTTGCCGTTGAGTAGCTTTGATATTTGGTCTGCGGTGGTGTCTGATCACAAAATTTTAGTCGCATTAGTGTTGCAAATGGATCAGACGTTTATTGAGAAAGTGACAGCGGAATTACCTGTTTTATGGGAGTTAATTACGTTAGCTGAATGGCTGTCTGTTCTCGATGTTTATCGGCTGTATTTAAGCACGTCGTTAGACGATAATGCGTTAGTTATAAATTTACTGAATTCACGTTTAGAGCATTTAACGTATTTGCCTCAATCTATGGACATTGTGTTATTGCTTTTACGCCTACGTGTGACAGGAAAAAATTGTCCTGAACTGCTTTTTTTACAACATGAAAATGTTGAAGGTATTGTGATTGAACAGATTAAAGAAATACGACGTGATATGGATAGACAACAAGCCGATAGTGAGTGGTTGAGATATTTAGACAATGAAATAGAGGGGTATTGGTTAAATATGCCTGATATTGCTAAGGTATTACTGAATGTTGAAGGGACGCCAAAATATCATTTAGCGGTATTGAGGCTGCCTATATTGTTGGCCCATTTTTGTTTACAGACTTCACCGGTACATTGGTCTGCGGATAGACTGCATATTTTTAAATTAAAGCAGTTAAAAGCATTTGATGATGCGTGGTTTAAGACCGTGTTTGATTTTGCATTGGGCTATTTAGCACAATTGGCTGTTAATGAACAAGGTGTACAAGAGAAAGTAGCCATAATTAAAGCACGTTTTGAATTGGATATTCAAGTGATTGATAATGAATTGTATGTGCTTGAGGATAAAAATAATGTCTAACTATTTTCAAGATATTATCGGACAATTATCTGCACGTTCAGCGGAAGCAACACTGAGTATTTTAGGGATTAGTGATCCGGTGTTACGGGCTTTTTTATCCGAACAATTTAATAAGCCTGTGGGCAGTGACACCAATTTTTTAGCAGATCCTGTGTTTGAAGCTATTTTTGGCTGGGAAGAAGCGAACACGACTTTGGATCGTTTAGGCGGTGTATTGCTTGAACGGGTGTTAGTTGAAGCGATGGATAAGCCGCCTAAAGAGTTAAAGGATTATGCTTTTCGTAAAAGCTGGAAACCTTATCAGCATCAATATATTGCGTGGCAGAAATTAATCAGGACTAAGCCGCAATCTATGGTCATTACCAGTGGGACAGGGTCGGGTAAAACGGAATGTTTTATGGTGCCTGTTTTAAATGATTTAGTGCGTCAACAACAGGTACATCAACAAAAATTAATTGGCGTACAAGCGTTATTTGTTTACCCTTTAAATGCATTGATTAATAGTCAGCGTGATCGCTTACGTGCGTGGACGAGTCCGTTTAAAGATACCGTTCGTTTTAGTCTGTATAACGGTAATATGGAAGAGAGCGTTTCGGCGATGAAACAATCTGAACATCCTAATGAGATTTTATCGCGTAAATTATTACGTGCTGAGCCGTCACCATTGCTAGTCACCAATGCAACCATGCTTGAGTATATGCTGGTGCGACAAGTTGATGCACCTATTTTAGAAAAATCTCAAGGGCAATTAAAGTGGATTGTTTTAGATGAAGCTCATACTTATATTGGCTCACAATCTGCGGAACTATCTTTATTATTAAGACGAGTAATGCATGGTTTTGGTGTACAAGCAGATGATGTTTGTTTTTTAGCAACCTCAGCGACTATTGGTAATAAAGATAATGCTTCATTACAAAGCTATTTAGCAGGTTTAGCAGGGATTGCTAAAGAACGCGTGGTGGTAGTAGGTGGTCAGCGTATTGTGCCTAATTTACAAGTACGTTCAGAAAATTATGATGCACTTATGAGCATTAAAAATTTAATGGCAATGGATAATGGCGAGCTTATTTCTGATGTACGTTACAAAGCATTAGAACATCATCCGATTAGTCGAGCATTACGCGATGAAGTGACCCGAGGTGGATTACCTAAGACTTTAAATGCGTTAAGCAATGTTTTATTTTCTGATGAAAAAGAGGTTAAAGCACGTCATCAACAAACTTTAGCATGGTTGGACGTTTGTTCAGGGACTCGTACTTCAAAAACGCCCTTTTTACCGTTGAGAGGGCATTTATTTCATCAGGTGATTAGTGGTCTGTGGGCGTGTGTTGATAAAAATTGTGTACATAAACAAGGGACTTTATTAGAAAATGAATGGCTTTTTGGGTATGTGTACAGTCAGCAACGCGAATTATGCGAGTGTGGTGCACCTGTGTATGAAGTGGTGTTTTGTAATGATTGTAATACGCCACATTTAAAAGCCTTTGAAAAAGACAATAAATTAATTCAAGTTTCTCATGAGTCAGTAGATGAGTTCAGCCTAAATTTAGAGCTTGATAATGAATTAGATGAACTGGAAGATGAAGGTGTTAGCGTTGTTAAGAGTGAAGAAAATCATACTTATACTTTAGTCGCTAAAGAAAACAGTCAATTTAGCTTTGATTTACCCTTATCATTAAATACGCAATTATTGGATAAAACAGACGATTCAATTATTGTGCATATGTCAAATAACAGTGATAGTTGTGGCTATTGTGGTTTTGAAGCAACGATTTATATGAAAGTTTTTCGACGTTGTTTATTAGGTACGCCTTTTTATGTTAGCAATACAGTACCAACGTTATTAGAATTTTGTAATGACGGTAAAAAACCATTAGACAGTCCTGCACGGGGGCGTCGATTGATTACTTTTACTGATAGTCGCCAAGGAACAGCACGTTTAGCGGTGAAAATTCAGCAAGACTCTGAACGTAATCGTTTGCGGGGTTTAATTTATGAAGTCGTTGCACGTGAAAAGGGAAGAGATAATAGTAAGGAGCGTGAGCGATTAGAAAATGAACGAGATGAGCATTTAGTTGCGGCAGAGGCTGTAAAAGCGGCAAAACTGATTAAAGAAGCACAAGTCTTTTTAGCGTTAGCTCAAGAAAAAGAAGAATCACTTAAAGCATTAGATGTTGTACAGTCTATACCTTGGAAAGAAATGGTTTTAAAATTACAGGATAATTTTGATATTTCTAGGGAAATGTACAATTATTATTATGGTTTGAATCCCATGTTATTTTCTCAAGATAATGGGGGGGCTCATAAACTGACTAATATGTTGTTATTGAAAGAAGTCTTTTCAAGACCAAAACGTCAAAACAGTTTAGAAACTTTAGGGCTTTTATCCATAAAGTGTGAAGGCTTACAAGACATAGATAAAACACCGATTGAATGGCAACGCTGGGGGTTGTCATTAATAGATTGGCAGGATTTTTTAAAATTATGTGTCGATTTTGTGGTAAGAACAGGTTTTATTAATATACCGAAAGATTGGATTAACTGGATGGGGGTTAGAATCTCATCGGCACAGTTATTATCACCGCGAGTTGAAGAAGCAGGACGAAAATTTCCAAAATTAAGAAAAGTGAGTGGGAGTATTCACCGTTTAATTCGTCTTTTGATTTACGTGGCTAAATTAGATATAAAACAGTCTCGATCTCATGACGAACTTAATCAAGTCATGTATGCCGCGTGGAAGGTGTTAACTGAAGAGGTTAAAGTACTAACACCTGTAACAGGATCAACGCCAACGGCTTATCAAATGAATCGAGAAAAAATGATGTTTTCATGTGTTGAAAAAGCATGGGTCTGTCCTGTCACTCATCGATTATTAGATACAACACTGAAAGGCATTACGCCTTATTTGCCTAAACTAGCAAATGATAAAACGGCAGTGTGTCAACAAGTTAATATCCCTGTTTATGATTTTTCACAAGCATTTGAATCTAAAAAGGAACAATTAGCAACAGTACGGCAATGGATTTTAGAACAAGAGTCGATTAAAACATTGCGTCAACAAAATTTGTGGACAGATTTAAGTGATCGGATTTTAGAAGGCGGTGTATTTTTTAGAGCAGCAGAACATTCAGCACAACAATCTGCTGAGCGTTTAAAAAATTTTGAAGCTGATTTTAAAAAAGAAAAACTAAATGTATTGAGTTGTTCAACTACCATGGAAATGGGGGTTGATATTGGCGGGATTTCGATGGTTGCAATGAATAATGTACCACCACATCCTGCTAATTATTTACAACGTGCGGGGCGTGCGGGACGTAGGCAAGAAACACGAGCATTAGCGTTTACGATTTGCAAAGATAACCCACACGAACGTAGCATTTTTATAAATCCACTATGGCCGTTTATCACTCATATTAAATCACCTTATATTACGCTAAACAGTGAGCGTATCGTACAACGACACATTAATTCGTTACTCTTTAGTTATTTTCTTAAAAAAGTTATTACGGTTCAGCAACAACAAAATACAAAATTAACAACCGGTTGGTTTTTTGATAATCAGGCGAGTGACTCTCAAGCAGATCATTTTTGTAATTGGTTAATGAGCTGTGAACAACAGATGCCCGAAAAGGTGAGTTCAGGCTTATTATTAATTATAAAAGACACTATTTTAAATGATCATAATTTATTTTCTTTATTGTCTCAATGTTATGCAGTGATTGTTGATATAAAAACAGTTTGGTTGGAAGAGTTTGTATCTTTAAGTAATGAGTTAGAGAGCTTAAGTACTAAAGTGATAGACACAGATCCTTATAAACGTCGTATAGAACGTGATTTAGAACGGATTAAAGGTGAATATTTATTATCTGAATTAGCCACACGTGGTTTTTTACCCGGATATGGTTTTCCAACAGGGATTGCAAGTTTTGATCCTTACAGTATGCATGACTATCAATTTAATAAAGCTAAAAAACAGGATAAAAATATTCGAGAAGATAATCGAAGCCGTTTTAGAGATAAGCCAGGTAGAGGCTTGTCGGTCGCATTAAGAGAGTATGCACCAGGGGCTAATATTGTATTAGATGGTTTAAGTTATAAATCAGCGGGTATTATGCTGAACTGGCATAACCAACATACTTTACAATCCGAAACCCAAAAATTAATGAAAGCTTGGCGTTGTGATCACTGCGGTGCGATTGGTCATAGTTTAGGCACTCAATTTCAGGAAAAATGTATTCAATGTGATGAAACTTTAAATTTAAAACACAGTTTAGATTTTATTGAGCCATCAGGTTTTGCGGTTGATTTTTATGAATCACCGACAACAGATGTTTCTACACAAGTGTATATTCCGGTACAAGAACCGTGGATTACCGCTAATGAAAGCATAGTATCATTGCCTAATCCTGATATGGGGCATTATTGTATTGGCACACAAGGTGATATTTTTTATCATAGTTCAGGTCAAAATGGACAGGGATATGCAATTTGTTTATTTTGTGGCAAAGCAGAATCCATAGGGTCTAATAAAACAATATTGCAGAATCATAAGGTTTTACGGGGCAAACAAAGCTCTGAGCAAGATTCGCGGTGTGCGGGTAATGATCATGAGTTTTCTATTAAATCCAATTTACATTTAGGCTTTGTTGACCATACTGATGTTTTAGAGTTGTATTTAAAAAGTGCTACTGAAGGTTTATTTTTAAATCATGAGCTGAAAGACAGCAAAAAAATTGCTTGGACCTTGGCGGTTGTTTTACGTCAATCATTAGCAGATATTTTAGGTATTAATGCAGATGAGCTAGGCTATACCGTTAAACCGACTGTATTAGCTGAATGTGATTATCCGATTGCCACCATTGTTATTTATGATGATTGTAGTGGAGGTGCTGGGTTTTCATCAACAGCCGATCGCTATTTTGATGAAATATTTAAAAAAGTGAAAACAGAGTATTTACAGTGTTCTTGTAAAAAAGTATGCCAAAATTGTTTATTAGGTTTTGATACTCGTTTTCATGTTGATTATTTAGATAGACAGTTAGCATTAGATTTTTTAAATGCTGTTTAAAATATAAGCAGACATATTACAATTCCAATTTAGAGATAAAAAAAATGACTGAAAAATTAACCCCTCAATACGCCACGATAGAACAGCCTTTTGGATGTGACCCCAGTATTGTTCATTGTCCTATTTGTGGTAGTTCAACAATGAATGCTGAAACGAATGAAATGCAATCATGCCCTCACCTTGCCTTTATTTACATTTGTGAAATTAGCGAATTTGTTTATCAATCAGATGATTTTAAAACTAAAAGTCGTGATTGGTATGATAAAGAAAAAGAAGATGACAGTGAATATAACGAAGAAGAATTTGCTCAAAAAATTAATTTAAGTGATTTTAGGCAAACATTAGCAAATATGGGCTATGACAATAATTTATTGGCAATTGAATTAACCAGTGGAGGAATGGCGTGCGGTCCTGTTTATTTTACAGATGTTTATGGGTTTGATTATGAAAGCTTATCTGAAGATGAGAGTAGCTCTGATTTGTAATAATCGATTGATTTAGAGCTGATATATATTCAAATACATAGATTACAATAATATGTGTCTATTTTTTAATAAGTTTAATCTAGGGAAATATACTTATGACCGAACCACAAATAGTATGTGCAGAATTTTCTTCCTCATCTTTAGACATGTATTGCCCAGCTTGCGGTAATAAATGCATTACTTTAGTAGATGATAGTGGTGAAGTAACGCCTTGCAGTCATTTAAAATTTATATTTTTACCCGCGGATAGGTTATGGGAGTATCAGTCAAATGATTTTTTAAAGAAAATGGGAGATATAAATGATGATTATTTTGCATTAAATACAAAAGAATGTTTAAAAAAAATAGGTTACAACAATAGTTGTGTAGTTTTTGAAAGGGATATTTATTTTGGGGCTGGAACTTCTATGGTTGATGCCTATGGGTTTGATTTTATTGATGATGAATAACGGGTTATTGATAAAATTAGCTAAACTCCATTACCAACAACGATAACATTAAGGATTTACACACATATGGAACACCAATCAATTTCTGCCCTTATCTGGTCAACCGCTGATCTATTACGCGGTGATTATAAGCAATCAGACTACGGCAAGGTCATTCTGCCCATTACCTTGCTTAGACGCTTAGAATGCGTATTAGAGCCAACAAGGGAGGCTGTTTTAGCAGAGAATGAGGCGAGAAAGGATTTAGGCATTCCGATGGAGCAATTCCTTGTGCGTAAGTCAGGGCATAGCTTTTACAACACCTCAAAATTCACACTGACCAAGTTAATGGCAGATGCCAACAACATCAGGGAGAATCTCGAATCTTACATTAATCACTTTAGCCCCAATGCCAGAGAGATATTTGAGAAGTATAAGTTTACTGAACAGATTGATGCTCTGAATGAGGCTAATTTGCTGTACTTGATTGTAGAGAAGTTTGCATCTGTTAATCTACATCCTGATGTGATTTCCAATCACGATATGGGGTTGGTGTTTGAAGAGTTAATACGCAAGTTTGCCGAAGCCTCCAATGAAACCGCTGGGGAACATTTTACCCCCCGAGACATTGTTAGATTAACCACTTCATTACTGTTTTCGACTGATGATGAAGTGTTGACTAAATCAGGTGTGGTAAGAAGCTTATATGACCCCACAGCAGGCACAGGCGGCTTTTTAACCAGTGGTTCTGAATATGTGTATGAGCTTAATTCAGAGGCGACTCTGGTGACGTTTGGTCAAGAGCTTAACGCTGAATCGTATGCCATCTGTAAAGCGGATATGCTGATTAAAGGTCAGCCTGTTGAAAACATAAAACACGGTAATACATTAAGCGATGATCAATTAGAATCAAACAAATTTGATTACATGCTATCGAATCCACCCTTTGGCGTAGAGTGGAAAAAGGTACAGTCACAAGTCAACACAGAGCATAAAGAGCAAGGCTTTAACGGACGATTTGGAGCAGGCTTGCCGAGAGTGTCTGATGGTTCGCTGTTGTTTCTAATGCACCTTGTCAGCAAGATGCGACCTGTTCATGAAGGCGGTTCGAGAATCGGTATTATCCTTAATGGCTCGCCGCTGTTTACAGGTGGAGCGGGGTCGGGTGAAAGTGAAATAAGACGCTACATCCTTGAGAATGACCTGCTTGAAAGCATCGTAGCAATGCCTAACGATATGTTTTTTAATACAGGTATCGCGACTTATATCTGGATATTATCCAACAACAAGCCAGCACATAGAAAAGCACAGGTACAGCTTATCAATGCGTCTAGCATGGGTAACAGTATGCGGAAGTCGCTGGGATCTAAACGTAAATACCTCAATGATGACCAAATCAATGACATCGTAAGAGTGTATGGCGACAATGAAACCTCTAGCATTGCAAAGCTCTTTAATACCACTGAGTTTGGTTATAGACGCATTACCGTAGAACGCCCGTTACAACTGAGCTACTTCCCACACGATGCAGAGAAACTGGAAGCCCTGCAAAATGATAAAGCCTTTATTAAGCTGGCGGATTTAGGGGCAGACATACTCACCGCTTTAAAGGCTATCTCAGATGATAAAATCAGCAGTCGAACCGCGTTTAAACACGCCCTAGACAGTCACATCACCGCTAAACTCAGTGCCAGCCAGTTCAAGCTGATTCAAAAGCATATTGCCATCCATGATGATGAAGCCGAACTGTGTAAAGATGCGAAAGGCAAGCTTGAAGCCAATGCCGAGCTAAGAGACTATGAAAACATCCCCTTATCAGAAGATGTGAACGAATACTTTGCCAGAGAAGTCACCCCGCATGTGCCACTGGCTTGGATAGATGAGAAAAAGTGTGATGCTCAAGACGGTGAAGTGGGCATTGTGGGGTATGAGATCCCTTTTAACCGACACTTTTATGAATACGTGCCACCCAGAGCATTAGACGTGATTGATGCCGAATTAGAAACGCTGAGTGCTGAGATCATGGAGATGTTGCATGAAATATAAACAGTATCCGAGTTATAAGGACAGTGGGGTTGAATGGCTGGGGGAAATTCCTGATGGATGGAAGTATACTAATGTAAATAATGTAAGTAATGTATTAGACCCTCAACCAGATCATAGAGCTCCAGCTTTGGCGATCCGGTGAATTTCTCTTTACCGAATCCGGTAGGATGAACGAGCTTCCAAGGTTCTTCATGCAAAGCGAAATGGTGATAGAGTTGGGGCACATTACCGCGATGGGTTTGGAGAACCACCTGCCGCTTGGGCCAGGGGGCATTGTTGCCGGTGAGCAATGATAGAAAACTGCGACCATCGATTTTCACTTTCGCGGGCATCTTAACGCCGCACGCATCCAGAATCGTGGGCATCAGATCGATGTGAGCACACAGTTCATCGGAAGTCTTACGGGCTTTCACTTTGGCCGGCCAGTGAAACACCAGCGGGGATCGGACGCCTCCGTCATCAATGTGTGTCTTCATGCCGCGCATGTTGCCGACATAACGCATGGAGTTGGGGCCATTGTCATTCAGGTACATCACGATGGTGTTTTCCCGGATGCCAAGCTGGTCGAGTTTCTTGAAAAGACGCCCCACGTTCTCATCGATATTAGTAATCATCGCACAAATACGCGCCAGCTTATCGGTTTCGGATTTTAGGCGAGCAGGGCTGATCTTTTTGTTGATCATGATCGGACGGAAATCGACCTTGAGATATTCCTGATACAACTTCTCCGGCACATCATGATACGGGCCATGCGGGGCGTTGGTCGCGATGTA
>ENA-OSET01004394-OSET01004394.1-sediment-metagenome-genome-assembly--contig:-NODE-4394-length-12502-cov-3.337143_pt1 | contig 12502 bp, 13 predicted proteins | sample MGYA00237882_ERZ534229 | MGnify/ENA primary metagenome ERZ534229 (study PRJEB26408, sample SAMN06266212) | sediment metagenome | isolation source: Hudson Canyon methane seep mesocosm | place...
TGTTCAGAGGGCGGGCATGGTCGCTGGGTGCGGCGCTATCCCAGGCGGATTTGGCGTGGCGGGTCAGGATCAATGTGCATGTCATGTTCGATGAAAATAGCGCATATGATGCGAAGATTGCGAAAAATCTCGATTTGCCCCCAAACTAAGCGGACAAGCGCGCCTTGCGATGCAGCCATGCGCCATACATTCGGTGCCTTTGTCGCTGTCCAAATGCTGGTGGCAGGGTTGTAACTGGTAGGGGCCACCATCGACAAAAGCACCGACAGGACAAGAGGTTAGGCAAGGTTTGTCGGCACAGGTATCGCAGGGTGACGGGGCAGTTGGCGCGGGTGGAATGTCGATTTCATCGGCAAAATGCAGGGCGCCGCGAAAAGAGATCATAAGCCCCACCTGATCATGCACCATCATCTGCGAGGGCGAGGAAAAGGCCCGGCCAGAGGCCAAAGCCCAGTTGATAAATGGCGCATAGGGTGGTCCGCCAAAGGGAAAATGAGCCGTCGCAGAGAATCGCTGCGCGAGGGCGCTTACCACGCGACGGGACCAGCGATCCACGGGGTCGGGGGCGCCATCAGAATATTCGGCTGACGCGGTGAACGCAGGCCAGAACGCGCCGGCGGTGCCCAACAGCACCAAGGTGCCCGTGGTCAGGCCGGTAACAGGGGAGCGGCGCGGGTGCAGGCTGCCGTGGATTTCCAGCCCCTGTGCCTGAACGGCGCTGTTGACGTGCTCAAAAGTCATTTGCGTTTGAACGGCAGCAGCAGGCTCCAGCCCAACTGGGCCGGGCGATCGTCTTGCCAGTGCAAACCAACGGTCATCTGGTCTTGTCCCTTGGAGGGCTGGGCGACATAGGTGCGAAACACCCGGTCCCAGATTGACAGGGCAAAGCCATAGTTGCTGTCATGTTCCGTACGTTGGGCCGAGTGATGCACGCGGTGCATGTCCGGGGTGACCAGAACCAGCCGCACAATGCGATCAATGGCGGGCGGCAGGCGCAGATTGGAATGGTTGAACATCGCGGTTCCGTTCAAAATGATCTCAAACAGGACCACCGCCACAGCGGAAGGGCCCAACAGGTAGATAAGTCCGACCTTTAGCAGCATGGACAGGGCAATCTCGACGGGGTGAAATCGAACGGCTGTGGTCACGTCCATGTCCCGATCCGCGTGATGCACCCGGTGCAGACGCCACAGCATCGGTATTTTATGGGTGATCAGGTGCTGCAACCAGATCGCCAAATCAAGAATGAGGACCGCCAGTGTCACCTCGATGACATTTGGCAACTCTACCATGTTGAACAGGCCCCAGCCGCTGCTCTGGGCGTTGAGCGCGGCTCCGACCGCCAGTAAGGGCAGCCCAATGGCCAAAGCGTTCAGGGTCACGGTGTTCAGACCTGACATCACAAGATTGGTTACCCATCGCCCCTTGCGCGGCAAGCGCCGTTCCCGGCGAGGGGCAAGGTGTTCCGCATAAGCGAACAGGGCGAACAGCCCCAGAAAAATTGAAAGTCGAAGTGTGGTTTCATGCTCCATGCATTCAGAAACACGCATGTGAGGGCAAAACGCAAGCCTGCCGCAGACACGTTGTTGTCACAAAACGTCAGATGGCGGGCTTTTCGCCCGCCAAAGCACGTCAGTTTGGGTGGACCAGTCGGGGTGATTTAGTCGGGGCGGATCATCGATCCGGCACCGTGCAGGGTGAACAGCTCGAGCAGGACCGAGTTTTGTACCCGTCCATCGACGATCGTACAGGCCCGCACACCGCTGCGCACCGCTTGCAGGGCGGTTTCGGTTTTGGGAATCATCCCCCCCGCGATCACACCGCTGCGGGTCATTTCCTCGACGTCTGTCGCCTTGAGTTCGGTCACAACTTCACCGCTGGCATTCTTGACGCCGGCAACATCGGTCAGCAGCAACAACCGGTCCGCCTGAAGGGCCGCAGCAACGGCACCGGCGGCGGTATCACCGTTGATGTTAAAGGTTTCGCCATTGCGACCCGCGCCAATCGGGGCGATCACCGGGATCATGTCTTTCTCGAACAGGTGACGCAGAACCGAAGGGTCCATGTCGGTGGGTGTACCGACAAAGCCTAAATCCGGATTGGTCTGGTCGCAGGTGATCAGGTTGGCATCCTTGCCGGACAGACCGACACCCATGCCACCCTGACGGTTGATCGCCTGAACAATGCGCTTGTTGACCAGCCCGGACAGCACCATCTCCACCACGTCCATGGTGGCCTTGTCTGTCACACGTTTGCCGTTCACGAACTCAGACTTGATTTCCAGCTTGTCCAGCATGGCGTTGATCATCGGGCCGCCACCGTGGACGATCACCGGGTTGACCCCAACCTGACGCAGCAAAACCATGTCACGGGCAAAGGTATCCATTGCCTCGTCGCTGCCCATGGCGTGACCGCCGAGTTTGACCACGACAATGGCCCCATCATAGCGCTGCAAATACGGCAGAGCGCTGGATAATGTGGCGGCGGTGGCAATCCAATCGCGGTTCATTTCTTGCTTCTTCATCACTGGGGTCCCTTTGCTCGCTTCTGTTACGCGGTTCTGTCATCTGTGCCAAGTGTTGCGTTGCAGCGGCGGGCAGCGGTGATAGGGTCGCCAGCATAATCACAAGGTGAGGACCGGGTCGATGCGCCAAAAGACAATGTTGCTGACAGGGGCGAGCCGGGGCATCGGTCATGCCACCGTACGCCGGTTCAATACCGAAGGTTGGCGGGTGATCACCTGCTCACGCCATCCATTCCCCAAGGAATGCCCCTGGGGCGGTGGCCAGGAAAACCACGTGCAGGTCGATCTGGGCGATCCCGCCGGGACCATCAATGCGGTAGGTGTCATCCAAGACCTGCTGGACGGGCCGCTGGATGCGCTGGTGAACAATGCCGGTATTTCCCCCAAGGGCCCGGACGGCGAACGGTTGAGCACGCTGGACACCGATCTGATGGACTGGGGCCGGGTGTTTCACGTCAATTTCTTTGCATCCGTCGTGCTGGCGCGTGGGCTAAAGGACGAACTGGCGGCGGCCAAAGGATCTGTGGTTAATGTGACCTCGATTGCGGGCAGCCGGGTGCATCCCTTTGCGGGCGCCGCTTATGCAACATCTAAGGCCGCACTGGCAGCGCTGACGCGTGAAATGGCGCATGACTTTGGCCCCCTAGGCGTGCGGGTCAATGCGATTGCACCGGGCGAGGTGGAAACGGCCATTCTGTCGCCCGGCACGGACAAGATTGTCCGCAAGCTGCCGATGCAGCGGCTGGGCCAACCCGAGGAAGTGGCCGCGGCGATCTATTTCCTGTGTTCGCAGGACAGTTCCTACATTTCCGGGGCCGAGATAGAGGTGAACGGCGCCCAGCATGTCTGAGTTTAGGCAGTGATTTAATCGGGCCGAGGAGTAATCCCAAGGCCCGATTTGGGATTTACAACAGGGCGTGATTTTACCCTTAGCTACCCGGATTTTCCTCCGTCGCGCCCGTTGGCCTGGATGATCAGCATCATGGCCAGGCCAGTGAGGGCCAGCGGTTCAAGGTTTAGACAAGTCCAACGATGATGGAGCGCAGGGTTGCGATGCCGTCGCCTTTTTCGGACGAGGTCACGACCATTTCGGGATAGGCGGCCGGGTGCGTTGCCAGTTTGCTGCGCACTTGGTTCAGCATGGCGTCGCGATCCTTGTCTTTGACCTTGTCCATTTTGGTCAGCACGCACTGGAAAGTCACCGCCGAGCTGTCGAGCAGTGACATGATCTCTTCGTCGACTGGTTTCACACCGTGGCGACCGTCGATCAATACAAAGGCGCGGCGCAGGGTCTGACGGCCAGACAGGTATTGTTTCAGCAGGCGCTGCCATTTTTCGACCACAGGCAGGGGCGCGTTGGCATAGCCATAGCCGGGAAGGTCGACCAGATAGTGGTCGGGGCCCTGGGTGAAGTAGTTGATTTCCTGGGTACGGCCCGGGGTGTTTGACGCCCGTGCCAGACCCTTGGTGCCGGTCAGCGCATTGATCAGGCTGGACTTGCCCACGTTGGAGCGGCCGGCAAAGCAGACCTCCATCCGGTCGGCAGGCGGCAGGCCGGACATGGCGACCACACCTTTGACGAACTCGGACTCGCCGGCAAACAGCTTGCGGCCCTTTTCGGTTGTGAAGTCATCTGGCGATTCGGCCAGGGTAAATTGGATTTGCATCAGAGCACCTTTACTGCGTCGCCGGTTTTGATCGCACCGCCCTGGATCACTTCGGCATAGACCGAGAAATCCTGATGGCCCCAGGTGTCTTTCAGAACCTTAAGAGTATCGGCGTCACGCACGCCGGTTTTGGGATTGGCGGTCGTGGCCAGACAGCGCACGACGCGCTCGCGTATTTTGAACACCGCTTCGCCGATTTGCACGCTGCGGTCAATCCAATCATTTTCAGCCCAGGCCTCGCCCAGATCAAACCAGATGTTGCCGCGCCAGCGCAGGGGGGACAAGTCATGGCCAATCGCCTGCTCGACTGCCCGGTGCGACGCCAGATTGCACAGCGTAACCGAGGGGTAGTCCGTGTCGGTCATGCCGCGATCCGGCACCCGGATGATCCGGGCCGAGGCCGCACGATTGGCTGGCATCAGCGGCTTCACCCAGTCCAGAAAACCGGGCAGGTCGCCTGCATCTTCAGGCCCGAAGCTGAACTCGGGACGATTTGGGTGATTTAAGGTGACACGGCCACTGGCATCGTCCAGCCGGGTGCTGATCGCCATCAGATCCGGCGCCTTGGAGCCACGGCTGAAATTGGCACATGGCGCCCACTGGGTGCCATCGGCCTTGGCGGCCTCATGGGCAACGGCCCAAACACGATCGCCGGGCATGGTTTGCCCGGCGATCATAGTAACGGTGTCCAGCAGTTCCCGACCATGTGATTTGATCGGGTGCCGCCAGATGTCAGTAACTTGGTTTGTCATTTTTCATCCGTCTTGGGCGTTTTCTTAAAGCCTGACTTAATGTTACCGAAAATATCCGGCGTGTAGCCCTGACTGCGCATGATCAGATACTGCTGGGTAAAGGTGATCGTGTTGTTGGCGATCCAGTACACCACCAGACCCGAAGCAAAGCCGCCCAGCATGAACATGAACACCCATGGCATCCAGGCAAAGATCATCTGCTGAGTTGGATCCGTTGGTGCCGGGTTCAGCTTTTGCTGCAGGAACATCGAGATGCCCAACAGAAGCGGCAAAATACCAATGAACACGGTTGCCATCAGGGTTCCTGGCTCAGGTGCGCCCCAGGGCAGCAGACCATAGACGTTCATGATCGAGGTGGGGTCCGGCATGCTGAGATCCTGGAACGGACCAAAGAAGGGCGCCTGCCGCAGTTCGAAGGTGACAAAGATCACCTTGTACAGCGAAAAGAAGATCGGGATCTGCATCAGGATCGGCAGGCAGCCCGCAGCGGGGTTCACCTTTTCCTTCTTGTACAGCTCCATCATGCCCTTCTGGACCGCCTGACGGTCGTCGCCGGCCTTTTTCTTCAGCTCTTCCATCTGCGGCTGCAGTTCCTTCATCTTCGCCATCGAGACGTAGGACTTATAGGCCAGCGGGAACAGAATTGCCTTGATGATCAGGGTCAGGACGATGATCGAAACGCCCATGTTGCCGATGATCTGGTTGAGATTGTGCAGCAGCCAGAAGATCGGCTTGGTCAGGAAGAAGAACCAGCCCCAGTCGATACTGTTGATGTAGCCGTCAACGCCGTCCGCTTCGTAGGCGCGGATGGTGGACCATTCCTTGGCCCCGGCAAACAACTGACTGGTGACTTCAGACGATTGGCCAGACGCGACGGTCATGGTCGGCAGCACGATGTCGGTTTGGTAGATATCGCGACGTTCGTCATATTTGGCGATCGAGCGGAAGGACTGTCCGCCAGCTGGAATCAGTGTCGACATCCAATAGTGATCGGTAAAGCCAACCCAGCCGTTTGCCTCGACCTGGAAGACCTCGGCCGGTACGCCCTCACGTTCGTTGACGTCGAGATCAGGCATGTTGCCGTATTTGGTCTCGCTTAGGGTGCCGTCGGTCATGCTGATGGCGCCTTCGTGCAGGATGAAGAAGTTCTTCAGGTCTGCAGGCTCGCCGTGACGTGCCAGGGTGCCGTAAGGGGCCAGTGCCACTGGGGCGCCGCTGTTGTTGGCCACCGACTGGGTGACGCTGAACATATAGTCGGTGTCGACCGCAATGGTGCGCGAGAAGGTCAGGCCAGCGCCATTGTCCCAGGTCATGGTGACCGGGGTCTCTGGGGTCAGTATGCCGGTGCCCTGGGCTTGCCAGATGGTATTGGCACCCGGAACCGCATCGGCGGACAATCCGGCCGCCGGCGCCCAGCCATAGAGCGCGTAATAGGCGCCAGGCTCACCCACGGGGGAGAGCATCTTGACGATTGCGGCGTCCTCGTCGATCGCAACGCGATAATCTTTCAGCGACAGATCGTCGATGCGGCCACCCTGCAGCGAGATGCTGCCGGACAGACGTGGCGTGTCGATGTCGATGCGCGGTGCGCTCGGCGCTTCGGCTTCGGCAGATTGTGCCGTTGCGGTGGCGTCATTTGCGGAGGTACTGCCAACGGCTGGGGCCCCGGCGGTGCCAGCTTCAGCAACTGTTTCGGTGGCCAGAGGATCAACTGTAGGAACCGGCTCTGGTGGCGGAAAAAAGGTATACCAACCGAGGATCACCAGGAAGCTGAGCACGGTTGCGAGTATTAGATTCTTGTTCTGATCGTCCATTTGGGACTGCAACCTTGTATGGGAATTACAGGGTGTGGTTCAACAGAGGTGAACCCCAAAGGTCAAGCAGATTCGAGGGTTTTGGGGCGTCATAACGCCCCAATAGGTAATTCAAACGGGATTAGCTGCGTTGTTTGCCGATCACCGGGGCGTCCTGCAGCTTGGCCTGATGCGCAGTGATCCAGTCCAAGGTCTGATCAAACGGCATAGGGCGACCAATGCCAAAGCCCTGAACGTGGTCGCAACCCAGTTGCGCCAGTAACGCGTGTTCACCCACGGTTTCTACCCCTTCGGCCAGGGTTTCCAGTTCCAGCCGTTCGGCCATGGTCAGGATGGCGCCGATCAGTTTTTGCTGTTCGGGGTCGCGGTCGGCCTTCATCACAAAGGAGCGGTCGATCTTGATGCGCGAGATGTTGAAACGGCGCACCGAGGCAATAGAGGCATGGCCGGTGCCAAAGTCATCCAGATCAATCTGACAGCCGAGCGCACCAAGGCCGTAGATGTTTCGCGTGATCATATCATCAGGTGAGTCGCTGACCACTGTTTCCAGAATTTCGACAGCCAGTCGTCCGGGGGGCAGCTCGAACCGCTCCATCTCCCATTTGACGCGGTCCACAAGGCCCGGGTTTTTCAGCTCGTCCGTCGCGAAGTTGACACCAACTGCCGGCACTTCGACACCGGCAGCGTCCCATGCTTTTAAGGCGGTCAGTGCGTGATACAGCATGACCTGGCTAAGTTGTTCCATCAATCCTGCCTCTTCCAGGGCGGGCAGGAAGGTTGAGGGCGGAATCATACCGTGCACCGGGTGCGACCAGCGGGCCAGCGCCTCGAAGCCGCTGACTTTGCCAGTGTCCGTCGAGATTTGAGGTTGGAACCAGGGTTGGATTTGCCCGCCTTCCAGGGCGGCTGCTGCATCTTCACGCAGATCACTGCGGGCTTTGGTGCGGCGATGAATGTCGTTGGAATAGGCGCGGATACCTGAGGGCCCATTGTGCTGTGCCTCGGCCAGCGCGGCATTTGCCGCGGCAAACCAGTCGGCAGCGCTATGTCCCGGAGCGCGGCTGCGCATGCAAAAGCCAACGGAACAGGATTGATATAACGAAGCCCCGTCCAAAGAAATGGGTTGTTCCAGTGAGGCCTGCAGCCGTCCTGCCATCTGAACCGTGAGCTCCAGATCCAGGTTCTGCACCGGGGTCAGGCAAATGGCGAATTTGCTGTCACCGATTCGGGCCACTGTGTCCTTGTCTCGCAGGGCCTCGATAATCCGTTCACCGCAACGCTGCACAACAGAATCGCCGGCCGATTGGCCGTGCCGGGCGATCAGTTCTTTGTAGTCGTCGATTTCCAAAACCATCACTGCGGATTTCAAACTGGTATCGTCGGTGTCATTGTGAACCTGATCCAACACCAGTTCAAAGCCTTCACGCAGCAGCATACCGGTGACGCTATCACGTGGAATATAGGATCCTTTGTCCTTGCCAAAGACCCCTAAGGCGGCAAACAGCAGTGGCAACCCCAGAGCAACAGTCAGTAACGCAGCCTCACCCCCCAGCCAGAAGGTGCCAAGGGTCACAGCGGGAAGAAAGGCAAGAATTGGCGGGCCAAGCAAAATCGGAGCGATTTTGCGTCGAATTCGCATCAAGCGATCTGAATCCGGATTGAGCATAAAATGACCTTTCGCCTAAACGCACACGACGCGTTGGTGAGACAATAGGCGTATGGGTCTGACTCGTCGGTTAACGCAGGACGGGAATATCGTCGAAAATTGTCTCAGATTCCGTGTTTTTGCGCTCTAATCCCAAAAAGTCGAATAATTTTGGGTCCAGCAGGTGCGATGGCCGGGCGTTCATCAGGGATCGGAACATAACCTGGCGGCGTCCGGGACTGTTTGATTCCCAACCGTCGAGAATTTGTTTTACCTGCTGACGTTGTAATCCATCTTGGCTGCCACACAGGTCACAGGGGATAATTGGATAGTTCATCGCGCGGGCAAATTTCTCGCAGTCGGCCTCGGCTACGTGGGCTAAGGGTCTGAAAACAAACAAGTCCCCTTCTTCATTGACCAGCTTTGGCGGCATGGTGGCCAAACGCCCACCGTGAAACAGGTTCATGAAAAAAGTTTCCAGAATGTCATCGCGGTGGTGGCCCAGTACGACAGCGTTACATCCCTCTTCGCGTGCAACGCGATATAGATTGCCCCGGCGCAGGCGCGAACAGAGCGAGCAAAACGTGCGCCCGGCGGGGATCTTATCCATCACCACGCTATAGGTGTCTTTATATTCGATTCGGTGCGGAACCCCCATCTGTTCCAGGAATTCTGGCAGAACGGTTGCGGGGAAACCAGGCTGGCCCTGATCCAGATTGCAAGCCAGAAGGTCGACCGGCAGCAATCCACGCCACTTGAGTTCGTACAGAACCGCAAGCAGAGTATAGCTGTCCTTGCCGCCTGACAGGCACACCAGCCACTTTTGTGGTTTGGCATCAGGGTCGTGGGCCCCTTGTTCAATCATGCCGTATTGCTCGATTGCCTCACGGGTGTAGCGCACGATGCGTTTACGCAGTTTCTTGAACTCGGTGGTCGAGGGCGCCCCGGCGAACAGCGGGTGGATGGCGTTGGTGTCTGTATCAAGCATGTTGGGCCCCTAGCGGTTGCAGGGCCTTTTGCCAAGAAAAATCCAGATTGGCTAGGATTTCCTGTCACGGGCAGAGCCGTCAATCGGGCGACTTAGGAAGGCCGGTCATCAGGGGTGTCGGGCACCGGGTCATAGCCATCACTGCCAAAGGGGTGGCAGCGGCCAATGCGTCTGGCGGCCAGCAGGCTGCCTTTTAGCGCGCCGTGTTTCTCAAGCGCTTCAAGGGCATAGGCCGAGCAGGTTGGCTGATAGCGACAGTTAAAGCCAACCCAGGGGCTAAAGATCAGCCGGTAGGCGCGCACGGGCAGTGCGATGATATGGGCCAGCGGGTTCATAACGAATAGATAGGCGCTGTACTGGGGTTGGAAAAGGTCGCAACGCTGTGACCCCAAAAATTATTTCCCATGGATCTTTTTGAGTGCCTGGATCAGGTCGGTCTGAAGCTGATCAAAGGGGCGCGCGGCGGTTTGCGTGGCGCGGCCTATCAATACGTAGTCCCAGCCGGGCTTGCCGTGACTGGCCAGCACAATCCGCGCGACCTCGCGCAGGCGGCGTTTGGCCCGGTTGCGGGCGACAGCATTGCCGACTTTCTTGGAGCAGGTAAAGCCAACGCGGATGTCCTCCGCGTCGTGGCGATTGCGGCCCTGCACCATCATGCCCTTGCTGCCCTGCCTGCGGGCGCGGGCGGCGGCGAGGAATTCACTGCGTTTGGAGAGAACCTGCATATTGACCTGTGGCAACTGGGAGACGCTATAGACAAACGGAAACCGCCGGAGGTGTTTCCCAGGGGCGGCAATGCCAACCCAAGGGGGCCTCCGGCGGTTTAAAATCCGTCAGAAAACTGAGTGCGCGTTTATGCGCTCAGTTCTTTGCGACCATGTGCACGACGTGCATTCAGGATCTTGCGGCCTGCCTTGGTGGCCATGCGCGCACGAAAACCGTGGCGACGTTTACGAACCAGGTTCGAAGGCTGAAAGGTGCGTTTCATCGCTCCGGTCTCCATTCAATTGTGTCGAAGGCATACAAAAGCCCCCGAGGTGTCTATCTCGAGCCCGGTCATTAGAAGGGATTAGGCGGCGAGTCAAACCCTGTGGTGCGGGTTTTCGGCCTGAATGCAAAGTTTTTGCCTGAATCCCTGACCGGAGGGGGCTGAGGGGACCGTTTAGTGATGATGCTCAACAGTATGCATTGGCCTGACATCGCCGGGACGCGCCCGGCCTTGCCGTCAAACCAAAGGTTTGCCTCAGGCAAACGGAGTTGGCGCTTTGCACCTTACCAAGGTCAGGCGCGACCTTGGTATTGAAACTATTTTCACAAATCTTTCGGTTGGGATCACTGCGGCGTGATTGACGTGCCGCTTTGCTCGCCTCGACCCTATTTTCTGCGTAGCAAGGGGTGAACTGGAGACCAAATGCCTATGACACAGACAAGTGACGACCCAAAACGCCACATATTCCGCCATCTGCCATTGTTGGTGGTGCTTTGCGTTGCGGTGATTGGCGCCTTCACCCTGCGCGATTACCTGAGTTTCGACACGTTGCGTGACAATCGCGAATCGTTGCTGGCCTACCGGGATCAGAACTTCTGGGGGTTGGTTGCCCTGTTTATCGCGACCTATATCGTCATTGTGGCATTCTCGCTGCCCGGGGCTGCGGTGGCCTCGGTCACGGGTGGGTTTCTGTTCGGACTTGTCGCGGGCACGGTGTTCAACATCACGGCGGCAACCAGTGGCGCGGCGGTTATCTTTCTGGCGGCCCGCTGGGGCCTGGGCGAGATGTTGACGGCCAAGCTGGAGACCTCGACAGGGCGGATGCAGGCCTTCAAAACCGGATTACGTGAAAACGAGATCTCGGTGCTGTTGCTGATCCGGCTGGTGCCTGCGGTGCCGTTTTTCGTGGCCAACCTGCTGCCGGCGCTGGTGGGGGTCAGGTTTGGCACTTTCCTGTGGACCACTGCCCTGGGCATTATTCCGGGCGCCATCGTCTTTACCTGGATCGGTGTCGGCCTGGGTGCGGTGTTTGATCGCGGTGGTGACCCGGATCTGAGCCTGCTCTGGGAACCGCATATCATCGGACCTATATTGGCGCTAAGCGCGCTGGCAGCACTGCCAATTGTGATCAACTCCCTGCGTGGCAAAAAAGAGATCTGAGCATGCAACAGCTGAAATGTGATGTATTGGTCATTGGGGCTGGATCGGGTGGGCTGTCGGTTGCGGCCGGAGCCAGCCAGATGGGCGCTGATGTGGTGCTGCTGGAAGGTCACAAGATGGGTGGTGACTGCCTGAACTATGGCTGTGTGCCGTCAAAAGCGCTGATTGCCAGCGCCAAGGTGGCGTATACTCAGGCGCAGGCATCGGGTTTTGGTGTGGCTGATCAGGTGCCGCAGGTCGATTACGCAGCGGTGATGGCGCATGTGGCCGGCACCATTGCCCGCATCGAACCCATGGACAGCCAGGACCGGTTTGAGGGCTTTGGCGTGCGGGTGATCCGTGAGTTCGGCACCTTCATCTCAGCCAGGCAAGTGCAGGCCGGAGACACCACCATCACCGCGCGCCGGGTCGTCATTGCCACCGGCTCTGCGCCGCTGGTGCCGCCTATTCCAGGGCTGGAGAACCTGCCCTATCTGACCAATGAAACCCTGTTTGCGCAGCGTCAGAAGCCCGACCACCTGCTGATTATCGGCGGTGGTCCCATTGGCATGGAAATGGCGCAGGCGCATGTGCGGCTGGGCTGCAAGGTCACTGTGATCGAAGGGGCAACCGCGCTGAACCGCGAAGACCCGGAGGCGGCCGCCTTGGTTCTCGAGACCCTGCGCCACGAAGGCGTGGAGATTGCCGAAGACGCCATGGCCAAAGAAATCAGCGGCTCTGAGGGCGCCATCACGGTTGAAACGCAAGACGGGCGCAGCTTTACCGGCTCGCACCTGTTGGTGGCCGTGGGGCGCAAGGCCAATATGGAGCGTCTCAATCTGGAAGCTGCGGGTGTTGAGACGCATAAGACGGGTATTACAGTGGATGCCTCGCTGAAGACCACCAACAAGAAGGTCTATGCGATTGGTGACGTAGCTGGCGGCGCTCAGTTTACCCATGTGGCGGGCTATCAGGCGGGGGTGA
>ENA-OSET01004396-OSET01004396.1-sediment-metagenome-genome-assembly--contig:-NODE-4396-length-12498-cov-10.143064_pt1 | contig 12498 bp, 8 predicted proteins | sample MGYA00237882_ERZ534229 | MGnify/ENA primary metagenome ERZ534229 (study PRJEB26408, sample SAMN06266212) | sediment metagenome | isolation source: Hudson Canyon methane seep mesocosm | place...
CCTGACCATTAATGTGGCCGATTTAAATGAGTCCCCGACAGCTATCAATTTAAGTAGTGGTCGTGTTATTGAGAGTTCAACCGGTGCCGTGGTGGGTGCTTTAACTGTTGTTGATTCGAATGTGAATGATATTCACACGTTTAATCCCGCATCGGCATTAACAGGACCCGATGCGGGATTATTTGAAATCGTTGAAAATCAATTAAAACTAAAAGGTGATGTTAGCCTTGTTTATGCCACACAACCCAGTAATGGTTATGCCGTAACCGTTACTGCGACAGACTCGGGTGACCTTCCAATTGCTGAAGATTTTGCTATTCGGGTGGCTGGCATCTTTGAAACACCGGTCGATAAGCCCTTTTCTTTAACGCCTGAAGTCGATCCGGCGACAAGAGAATTAACACTAACGTTGACAGCTGATTTAGCCGGAATCACTAGTGTGGATGCGCAACAGTTTGATTATACCCAACAGGTTGAAATTGATATTGATTGGAATCAATTTGATTGGGTTGAACCTGATATTAAAACGGTAGATATTACAAAATTAGATACTTATCCAACCTATGTGATTACTACCAATAAAGAGGTTTCGCCATTTAAAATAGCAATGATTGACCTTGCACCTATTCTCATAGGTGCACCTTATGCACCAATGTTGGATAGTACAACGCCATCAAAAGATATAGCTACTGTGACTTTAGACCCCTCTGAACATGTGTCATCGGTTGCGCTAACTTATGAGGGTGTTGGTGGTATCAATAACGGTACTAATTATGTGCAAACGCCGGTATCAATGATTGTAGGGATCGATGCTGGTATTTTAACCGGAACCCCGGGTGATGATTTGATTTGGGGGTCAGCCGGAATTGATACCTTGACGGGCAACGGTGGTAATGATACTTTTCTATACAATTCAGGTAATAAGAGTAATGATTTAATAAAAGACTTTACGGTTTCTGGCAGTGGTAATGAAAAAGACAGTTTAGATTTGAGTGATTTACTCGTTGGTTTTGATGCCGCATCGTCAACGTTGCTTGAATTTCTTGAAGTCACTGATGATGATAGTGATACTTTTATAAAGATAGATCAAAATGGAGATGGTTCTGGTTCTGGTTTTAGTGATATGACTTTAACGTTGGAGGGTGTGATAACGAATCTTGACGACTTAAAAAATAATGAGCAGTTGATTTTGTAAATCAAAAAAAATTAGTTAGGCAGTGTTGATATTTGGTATTATCGATTCATTTTTTAGGGGTTTTTTAAAAGAGATATGTTGCGACGTCAAGTGATATTCGGTTCAGTTTTGTTGGTTCTGTTTTCGGTACTGGAAGGCGTTCTGGCAGGTGACGTTTATGAGCAATTAGAACAACTGGAACGTCCCCCTCTTTTAGTTAAAAAAGAGATCATTAAAAAGAAAGTCATTGAAAGTCAGTCAGAATCATGGTTGTCAATGCTCGGTTTTGATGATGAGTCCGCTAAGACTAATCAATTAATCCTAGAAAAAGATACCCAATCTCGTAAGGTTATTAACGAAACCATTGAGCAACCCATACGACGTGTTGATAACAAAGCAGTCATTAAGATTGCTCAACAATCTAAGACGAGCGTATCAGTTGTTAAGTCACAAGAAAATTTACCAGTCAACAAAGCAGAATTACCGGTTAATATTGAGTCGGTGGTTGACAGCCAACCCGGTTTAGTTTTAGGTCCTTTAATTGGTGCTGTGGTTCAGCGAGCCGTTAAAACCCACCCTTCGGTTAAAGCGACAGTGGCGAAAAAATTCAGTTCAGAGTATGAGGTGGATTCACAAGTCGCCGGTTATTTTCCAAGCGTAGATCTGGAATCTGGAATCGGTTTTGAAGATAGCGAGATTGTTAATCGTGAAAGTGATACTTTATTGCGCAGTGAGGCGAAAATAAGTTTGCGGCAATTGGTTTTTGATGGCTGGGAAACCAGTAGCCGCGTTTCGGTTGCCAAAGCGAATTTAAAAGCTGCAACAGCAGTGTTGGGGGCGCAACAACAAGAGACCTCTTTGCAGGCCGCAGCCAGTTATATTGATGTTTTTCGGTCTAAGAAATTTGTAGCGTTAGCAAAAAAGAATCTTAAGAATCATAAAGAACTGGGACAACGAATTAAAAAAAGAGCCCAAACCGGTTACGGTAATAAAGCTAATTTAGCTCAGGTGAATGCACGGATTGCCTTGGCCAATGCACGGTTAATTCGTTTTCAAGGGGAGTTAGATACGGCAACGGCTCAATATCAGGAATCTGTTAATGAATTGCCACCTAGTGAGGGTATGGTATTGCCGGTTATTCCGGATGAAATGGTTCAAGAAGAGGTGGACAGTTTGATTGCAATTGCTATTATGAATAATCCGGCATTAGAGGCATCAGCTCATCGCATTGAGGAAAAAGTAGCATTAACCGATCAGGTCGAGTCTGAATTTATGCCCAAAATTCATGTCAATCTTTCAAGTTCATGGAATGAGGATATGGATGGTACGCGTGGCAAAAATAATGACACCATGGGTATGGTTAATCTGAAATATAATTTATTTAATGGGACAGGGAGCTTAGCGCGACTGGATAAGGCTCATTATGAGTTAGACAATGCCACCGAATTAATGAAGGCTTACAAAAGACAAGTGATTAAAGAAGTGCGCAGTGCCTACATTCAATTACAAGTAGCCCATGCAAGACTTCCGGCACTTGAAAGTCATGTCAAAATGGCCAGTAAAGTATTAAAGGCCTCTTATAAACAATTTAAACTGGGTCAACGTAGCATTCTGGATCTGTTAGATCAACGCAATGAGCTCTTTCAAGCGGAAATTGCCTTACTCACAGAACAAACAAGAAAAATTTATGCAACCTATCGTTTATTGGCTTCTCAGGGGGGGCTTTTGAGTTACTTGACGGACAATACGCAACCCATTATTTAACCGTGGCTTGGGATAGTTATTGATGGGGTGTTTTTTAGAAAAATAGAAATTAGTTTATAAAAAAATTAAAGTTAAGTGATTAGTAAAAACAGACGACAATTCTGGGGGCCAAAAAAATAATATGACCTTTGATCCATTACTGAATTGTTTGGTTTTTATAACACGCTTTTATAAACGGCCCTATTCAGCTGAAGCCTTGCAAGCTGGGTTGCCAAAATCAGCAGATAAATTTACCCACGCTTTATTTATTCGGGCCGCAGAACGTGTGGGTTTAACCAGTCGTTTGGTTAAACGACCCTTAAACAAATTATCAACTTTTTTATTACCGGCCGTTGTTTTTTTAAACGATGAGAGTTGTTGTATTCTCCTGGGGAGTGGTGAAAACGGTCAGTTGAAAATTATGATGCCTGATGTTTTAGAAGGGGTTAAAGACGTTTCAGTAGAGGACTTTGAACAACAATATGCAGGTTTCGCACTATTAATTCACCCAACCTACCGTTTTGGTTCAGATAAACCGCAAGTTGAACTGCCCAAGACTAAAAATTGGTTCTGGGGTACATTGAAACAGAGTAGTTGGATTTACGGTCAGGTTATTTTAGCGGCAGTTTTGATCAATATCTTGGTCTTGGTGAGTCCGTTGTTTATTATGAATGTTTATGACCGCGTTGTGCCTAACAATGCGATGGAAACTTTATGGGTCTTAGCCATTGGTGCCTTATTAGCGTTTACGTTTGATTTTATTCTTAAGATTTTGCGCAGTTATTTTATTGAAACGGCGGGTAAAAAGGCAGACGTTATTTTATCCTCACGTATTTTCGACCAATTGTTGGATATGAAATTAGGCCCTTATGCCAAGTCGTCCGGTGCCTTTGCTAATGAACTTAATGGCTATGAGTCTTTGCGGGAGTTTTTTACCTCCAGTACCTTAACAACCTTGGTGGATTTACCTTTTGTGTTTTTTTTCATCGGTATTATCTGGTTACTGGGAGGCCCTTTAGCATTGATTCCTTTATTGGCTATTCCGCTATTGTTTCTGGGCGTATTGGTGATTCAGTATTTTTTGCGCGGCGTTATTCAAAAATCTTATGTGGAAGATAAGATTCGCCAGGGTGTGCTGGTTGAAACGGTCTCTGGGGTAGAAATTATTAAGAGTGTCCGAGCTGACGGCAGGATGCGCCAGTTGTGGGAAAAAAGTATTGGGATAACCTCAAAGTACGGTAAAAGAGCCCGGTTGTTGTCACAATTGGCGAGTTATTATTCAGCCTTTATTACACAAATAACGTCGGTAGCGGTGGTGGTTTATGGTGCGCATTTAGCTGAAGCCGGGGAAATAACGATGGGGGTTATTATTGCTGCGGTTATTTTAAGTGGCCGAATTCTCGCACCCTTAACGCAACTGGCTAATTTGGGGGTTAGATTAGACCGGTCGTTATTATCGTTGCGCGGCTTAAATCAAATTATGGCGCAGCCGGTTGAAAGACCCGATTCCCGTGATTTTGTCCATTATCCGAAGTTACAAGGGGCGATTACCTTTGAAAATGTTAGTTTTGCCTACCCTGAACAGGATCCAGAACAACAACAAGAGGTTTTAAGAGGCGTTACCGTTAAAATTAACGCAGGAGAGCGGGTAGGCATTATTGGTCGGGTCGGTTCCGGTAAAAGTACCTTGGCAAAATTAATGTTGAATTTGTACAGCCCGACGGAAGGCTCTGTTTTGATTGATCATACCGATATTCGTCAGATTGATCCGGCTGACTTAAGGCGCAATATTGGTTTTGTGCCCCAAGACTCTTTTTTATTTATGGGTTCTATACGGGAGAATATCAGTATTAGTGCACCCCATGCAGAGGATGCGGATATTGTTCGGGCTGCGGTGTTGGCAGGAGTTGATGATTTTATCAGTAAGCACCCGATGGGATATGATTTGCCCGTGGGCGAAAGGGGTAAAAATCTATCCGGAGGACAGCGCCAGGCGGTCACGTTGGCAAGAGCCTTGTTGTTTAATCCGGCGATGTTGATCATGGATGAACCCACCAATGACTTAGATCAGCAGTCAGAAGAATTACTTAAAAAGAGGCTGCATGAATCGATTAAAGAGCGAACCCTCATTTTGATTACCCACCGTTATTCATTATTATCGTTAGTGGACCGCATTATTATCGTCGATAATGGTCAGGTGATCGGCGATGGGCCCAAAAAAGAAATTCTTGAAGCCTTAAGCAATAAACAAATTAAAGTGGCTTAACGGTTTTGGTTATGGGCTTAAAAAAATCAATAGCAACGTTTCATCGTCAAGTACAGGCGGGTCAAAGTGCCTTGCATGACTTAGCGAGGGCGGCTAAGGACAAGCATGAAAATTCAATGATAGAAAAAGAGGATGTTGATTTTTTATCAGACCTTCGTGTCGCCACGATTCAAGGGCCCCGTTTTACGGCCAGTTTATTGTTATGGGTCATTGCTTTTTTCTTTTTAGTGTTAATTACCTGGGCTTGTTTCGCTGAAATTGATGAAATCACCTCAGGGGTTGGTCGAATTATTCCTTCCGGACATTCTAAAATTGTGCAAAATCTGGAAGGCGGGTTGGTGGAGGAAATACTGGTTAAAGGCGGTGATAGCGTCAAGAAGGGTGACTTATTACTGCGCATTGATGATACCCGGTTTTCATCTAACTTCAGAAAAAGTCGTAATAATTATTTAGGTCTTCTTGCGAAGATAACGCGATTAACCGCAGAATCAAAAGATACGTTGCTGGCATCGACGAGCTACCCAAATGAAGTGAGAGCAGAGCGAGCTGATTTGATTGAACGAGAATCCAGTATTTTTGCCTCTCGCCAAGCTGAATTCAAATCATCAATCGGTGTTTTGGAAAATCAGTTACAACAAAAGCAACAAGAACAGTTGGAAATAAAAAGAAAAGAACAGCAGTTAAAAACCAGTTATGACTTGGTCTTACAACAATTACAAATGACCGAGCCGTTAATTAAGGAAGATGCGGTTTCTGAAGTCGAAGTGATTAAATTAAAAAGAGAAGTCAATGGCATTAAAGGGGATTTAGCTGCAGCACGACTTTCTATACCGCGTTCCGAGGCGGCGATTGATGAGGCTAAACAGCGGCTTTCAGGGGCAAAAGAGGCTTTTCGTGCCAAGGCGATGGAGGAGTTACAGGAAAGCCAATTAGTTTTAGATGAATACCGGGAACGGTTAACAGCAGAAGAAGATCAGGTCGAACGTACGGAGGTTAGATCGCCGGTTAATGGTCTGGTGGCCCGAGTCTTTGTGAATACCGTGGGTGGGGTTATAAAGCCCGGAATGGATTTGGTTGAATTGATTCCTTTGGAAGAAAGTCTATTGGTTGAGGCGAAAATTCTACCTTCAGATATTGCTTTTTTACATCCCGGGCAAAAGGCAAGTGTTAAAGTCTCAGCCTATGATTTTGCTATTTATGGCGGGCTTGAGGCAACGCTTGAGACTATTAGCGTCGATGCGTTAGATGATGAAAACAGTCGTGACCAACAAACCTACTATTTAGTTAAAGCCAGAACCCAGAAAAATTATTTGGGCAATGATAAAAGCCCACTCCCCATTATCCCTGGCATGGTGGTGGAATTGGATATTATGACCGGTAAAAAAACGGTGATGGATTATTTACTTAAACCGATTATGAAAGCACGTGAAAAGGCATTGCGTGAAAGGTGAAAAAATCATGGATAACACTGTAAGATCAGATCTGCAAGAAGCATTGAATGTTTGCCGGGGAGCATTTTTTTCGGCTGCTTTTTTTAGTATGTTTATCAATTTTCTGATGTTGGTTCCAGTGATCTATATGTTGCAACTCTATGACCGCGTCGTTCCGACGGGGAGTGAGTCAACGTTGTATACATTGACTTTAATCATGTTAGTGTTGTTTTTAACCTTAGGGCTATTGGAATGGGTTCGGACACAGATTCTGGTCAGAGTCAGTACCCGTTTGGAAACGATGTTACATCATCGACTTTTTGAGGTTGCCTTCAGACAGTCATTATACAGCGGGGGTGTGATTGCATCAGCACAACCTTTGGATGATTTAACGGCATTAAGACAATTTCTAACCGGGAATGGGTTATTTGCTTTTTTTGATGCGCCTTGGCTACCTTTTTACATCATCGTCATGTTCATGTTTCATCCCTGGTATGGCTGGATGGCGATTTTGACAGCGATTGTTTTACTGATCATGGCTGTTGTTAATGAAAAATTAACCAGTGCGCCCTTAAGTGATGCCAATACCTTAGCGGCCAGTGGCAGGGCTCAGGTTAACAAGAATTTGCGTAATTCAGAAGTTATAGAAGCGATGGGAATGTTGTCAAATGTTCGGCAACGCTGGCTTGATAATGCTTATGATGTTTTAGTACTACAGTCTAAAGCCAGTGCTCGAGGTGGCATGATCACAGCCCTTTCTAAAGTAACACGGATGACCGCACAATCTGTGATTTTAGGGATTGGGGCTTTTTTAGTGATTCAAGGTGAGATTAGTCCCGGAATGATGATTGCCGGTTCAATTTTGTTAGGGCGGGCATTGGCCCCGATTGACTTGTTGATTGGTTCCTGGAAGGGGTTTATTGCGGCCAGAGGGCAATATAATCGGTTGAATGAACTGTTACTCAATATACCGGCCTATCTGGAAACCATGCCATTGCCAGTGCCGGTGGGTAAAATAGAAGTTGAAAACATTTTCATTGTCCCGCCCGGAGCACAGGAACCGGTAATTAATGGATTAACTTTTGAAGTTGATGCTGGCGATTCAGTGGCTATTATTGGTCCTACCGGCGCGGGTAAAAGTACGCTGGCACGTGGATTACTTGGAATATGGCCTGCCAGCGAAGGTGTTGTTCGTCTGGATGGGGCAGATATTATGAGTTGGAATAGAGAAGCTCTGGGGCCGCATGTGGGTTACTTGCCGCAGGATATTGAGTTATTTCAGGGCCGTATCAGCGAGAACATAGCGCGGTTTTCAGAAATGGATTCAGAAAAAGTGATTAAGGCTGCACAAATGGCGGGTGTGCATGAAATGATTCTGCTTTTACCGGAAGGGTATGACACTGCGATTGGACCATCGGGCTGTACGTTGTCGGGTGGGCAGCGTCAACGTATTGGCTTGGCTAGAGCATTATACGGCAGTCCGAAACTGGTTGTTTTAGATGAACCTAATTCAAATCTGGACGATGTCGGTGAGCAGTCGTTAGCCGAAACATTAGCGACATTAGAGGCTGAACAAATCACCACGATTATTATTACCCATCGAAATAATGTGCTTTCAAAAATTAAGAAGATATTAATTATCAAAGACGGAGTTTTAGCGGCCTATGGTCTGCGTGATGATGTGATTGCCCATTTGAAAGGCCTGGCACAGAAAAAACAAATTAAACATGAATCAGAAGTTCAGCCATGATAGGTATTGCAAAAGATAAAGAGAGATTGGAAACGGATGATCAGCCGATTAGGAAAATTGGCTACCTGATTACCTTTTTAGCTTTCGGGGTATTTGGGATCTGGTCTTTTTTTGCACCGATTGGAAGTTCGGCATTGGCGCCTGGAGTTTTAGTGGTTAAAACGCATAGTAAAACCGTGCAACATTTAGACGGTGGAATCGTGCACAAAATTCATGTGAGTAATGGAAATATTGTTAAGAAAGGAGAAACCCTGATTAGCCTCGATGATACGCAGACTAAAGCACAGTTAGAAATAATCAGGGGTGAAATGATTGTGTTAAAAATGCAGCGTGCCCGTTTAATAGCGGAAAAAGATTTACAGCAAACGGTTCAGTTTTCTGAGGATGTGTTTAAAAATGATAGCCGAACCCTTCAAGCACGCGAAGGACAAGTGTTGGTGTTTGCTGCAAGAAAAACGGTCTATGAAGGGAAGGTTGCGGTTTTAGCGCAACGTGTTAGTCAGTTAGAATCACAGCGCAAAGGAATGTTGGCGCAATTGGTTGGAAAAAAAGCGTTATTGGCCTCCTATCAGGAAGAACAGAGTGATTTAAGAGCATTGCTGGAGGAAGGGTTTATAGAAAAAAACAAATTAAGAGATATCGAACGTAGATTTGCGAGTAGCCAAGGTGATTTGGGTGAATTAATCGCAGGCATTGCCAGTATAGAAATGAAAACCGGTGAAGCAAAATTAGAGGTGTTACAAGTTAAAAAGGATTTTACCGAATCTGTGATTAATCAGCTCGAAGAAGTGAATGCCAAAATTTACGATGTAGAGGAACGTTTCATTGCACTAACCGATAAACAAAATCGAACGATTATAAAAGCGCCGGTTGATGGAAAAGTCATGAAACTGGTTGTTTTTACGGAGGGTGGGGTGATTGCGCCGGGTGGCGCGATTATGGATATTGTACCTGAACGTGAAGAGTTAATGATTGATGCGGAAGTGTCTATTATGGATATTGATCGAGTGAAGGCGGGTTTATTAGCCGATGTCCGCTTTAGTGTTTTTAATCAGGCCATCACCCCGGAAGTTGAAGGGGAAGTGTTAACGGTTTCAGCAGACCGATTGGTGAATGAAGACAATGGCATGCCTTATTATTTGGCACAGGTTAAGATCACTCAAGAAAGTCAGGAGAAGTTGAAAGGATTTGTTTTACAGCCCGGTATGCCGGCAGAAGTATTTATTAATACCGGTGATAGAACATTATTTGAATATTTAACACAACCGGTATCTAATGCCTTTGCGCGTGCCTTAATTGAAGAATAAAAAAGTCGTGAAAATAATAAGTCTTTTTTTGTTAGTTATCTATAGTGTTACTGCAAACAGTAGTGACTTAATGCGTATTTATCAACAGGCTGTTGATAATGATCCAACGTTAAAGTCTGCCTTTTTTAAGCGTAAATTAGGTGCTGCTCAATCCAGTAGCGCAGGGGGTCAACTCCTGCCACAGATTAGCGCCACGGCCAATTTGTCATTGAATGATCGTTATTCAACGGGTGCTGGAATGGATGGCTATAAGGGCGAGCAATATAACTTCAATGTCAGCCAATCGGTTATTGATTTACCTAAATATTTTAATTGGCGAAGAGCCCAGAAAGTTCATGACCAGTACGATCTTGAAGCTGTTCTGGCAGAACAAAATTTAATGTTTGAAGTGGTGCAAAAATATTTCGATGTTTTAAATAGGCGTGATGGTGTTTTTCTAAATCAGCAAGAAATTACCAGTACGCGACAACAGTTATTGCAATTGAAAAGACAATTTGAGAAAAGGATTGTTAGAATTACCGATGTCATGGGAATTGAAGCAAAGTTAAGTGCCTTGGAGGCTGACTTGATAGATGCTGAGACTGACTACGTTATTGCCAAAGATAATTTGAGAAAATTAACAGGGCAAACGATTCATTTAAATCAGCGCTTACGCGAGGATGTCTTTTTTAAACCCATAGAAGGAGCTATTGAATTATGGGTTGAGGAGGCGCGTCAGAAAAGCCGTATAATTCAGGTTAAAGGTCAACAAGTCGAAGCGGCTCGTTTAAATGTGAATGAAAAAAAATCAAAACATTTACCCGTGGTTGATATGAAATGGAGCTTTATAAAAAGCAATACCGGTTTTCAGAGTTCGCAACAGCCGAATACCGAAACACAAGTAGCTGCAATAAATATTACCATGCCTTTGTTTAATGGCGGAACGACCGTAAGTGGTGTTGATGAAGCGACGCAGCAACTTGAAATTACCAGACAAGAAAATATAGCCACTGTCAGAGAAGTGTTAAGGGAGACTAAAGCGGCTTTTTTAAAAACCAATGCCAGTGTAAGCCGTATTGCTGCGACGCAAAAGAGTCTGGAGGCGGCATTGAATGCCAAGAATGCAATGGAAAAAGGCTTTAAATACGGTGTGCAAACAATTACTGATGTTTTGTTGGCTCAAGCCCAAGTCTATAAGGCAAGAAAAGATCTATTAGAGGCCCAATACAGTTATATCAATTTTAAAATTAAGTTTTTATTTATGGTAGGTTTGGTCAATGAAGAGCATTTAAAAGAAATTAATTCTTGGTTAGAGTTGGCTTTGAATAAAGAATATTGAAACTCTGAAGTCAGCGTTGAACTTTTTTAGGGTAATTTTTACAGTTACTATTTTTTTGCTCAAGGATTTGATTACAATGACTGCAACATCGATGAAATTAATATAACTATGTTTTTTAAAAAAGAAAAAGAAAAAGGAAAAGAAATGGCTGAAGAAAAAAAAACGCCTAAAGTCTTAATTGATGATACGGAATATGATTATGATGCGTTATCAGATACTGCAAAAAATTTATTAGGATTCTTACAAAAACTGGATCAGGAAATAAAAGAGAAACGTTTTTCATTGGATGCGGCATTACTTGCACGTAAACAGGCGGTTGCCGATTTGAAAATCGAGATTGAATAAATTATGGGTCGGTCTTAAAACCTATAACGTTAAGTGAATTTTTATTGAGTGATCTCGGTAATTTTCTCAGGAAGTTTAACGAGTGCTTTAGTCAAGGCACTCGTTTTATTTTGAGGGCTAAAAAATTCAATCTTGTACACACTACTTTTTTAAGATTACTTTTTAAGGGTAATCGTAAATCTATTGTTTTAGCTGTTTTTTTGTTGTTAGCCTCTCAGGTTAGCTTGTCGGAGAGTCATCGGTGGTGGTCTTTAGATTATTTAGCGCAGAGTTTTGCTGAAATTGCACTGAAAACTGAATACGGTGTCAAAGAAAAAACAATCAGTAAGTGGGTAGGACCTATTGCTTTTTATTATGATCATCAGGTTGAAGATCAAAAACTACATGAGTACTTAACCGGTTTACATTTGAGACATTTAACAGCGATTACCGGAATTGCTTTTGTACCTGTAGATAAAAAGGAAAAAGCCGATTTAATTATTTTATTTACCCAAGAGAAATTTATACGGTCGACTTTGCAACAGTATATGGGTCGAAATTCAATGCAACTGGTTAATCATTTAACGCGCAATAGCGTTTGTGTTGCACATATTAAGACGACAAAAGGTGGTGCCATCAAAGCGGCAAGAGTCTTGATTCCGGTAGACCGAGCCAGATCCCACGCTAAATTGGTTTCTTGTATTGTTGAAGAGTTGACACAGATTATGGGTTTGCTTAATGATGCCGATACTGTCTATCCCTCTATTTTTAATGACAAGACCTATAATGAACTATTGACCGGACTAGATTATATCTTGTTACGGGTTTTGTATGATGACCGAGTTAAAGTGGGCATGAAGGCTGATGAGGTAATGCCGGTTGTCCATACGATTATTAAAGAATATCAACACCGTGGTGTTATTCATAATGCGGTTGATGAGGTGACACAGGGGCAATTATATTCTGTACTTGAGGAATGATGTTAGTGATTGCTGTCAGCATAAACGGTGGAATGGAAAAGATCGGTAAAAAAACCTTTTTTGCCACTGACCTTACGAGCGTTAGCATTGGCAAGGCCTAAGCGAGCTTCATTTTTTAACTGGGTATCTGCAAATTCTTGGGTTTTTCGAATAGGTGCATTAATCGCTTTGGTAAAAAAGTGACTGGCTTTAGTGGGTTGATTGTG
>ENA-OSET01004398-OSET01004398.1-sediment-metagenome-genome-assembly--contig:-NODE-4398-length-12495-cov-4.085602_pt1 | contig 12495 bp, 12 predicted proteins | sample MGYA00237882_ERZ534229 | MGnify/ENA primary metagenome ERZ534229 (study PRJEB26408, sample SAMN06266212) | sediment metagenome | isolation source: Hudson Canyon methane seep mesocosm | place...
AATAGTTTCTACGGTAGGCATAACCGACTTCGCGTCAAAATAATATTTATTATGCGCCTCCGCTACACGCCATAATTGGCCACGGCCATCATACAAGTTAGACACAAGAATAGCCCAGGTATCTTCATCAAAATAAAACACGCGTTTCGAATAGACATTACGTTGGCCGTCTTTTAAGGTCCCTACAACTTTCCAGACTCGGTGTAATTCATAACGAGCATAACTAGTATCAATATGACCTGGCTGAATTAATTTTTCATACTTAAGCGTTTTATCATCGAGCCCAAAAGAATTGTAAGGTACATATAACTCTTGTTTACCCTCCAAGCTCCATTCATAGCGGTCAGGCGCCCCGTTATACATATCAAAATTATCTGCTGTCTTTAAACCATCAGATGCAGTACCAGGGCTATCGTAACTTACTTGCGGCGCTCTACGTACACGTCGTTGACCCGCGTTATAAACCCATGCTCGCCTTGGTTCCTTAACCTGATCAAGCGTTTCGTGTACTAACAATACACTTCCAGCTAAACGTGCAGGCGCAATAACGGCTTGTTTAAAATAGAAAATTACATTGGTATCTTTATTAGTCCCAAAATCTTTCAAAGTGTAACGATCAGAATATTCCTCGGCCAAGGTAACAGCGGTGAAATTTCCGCTGGTAGTTGGCGTTACATGGTTATATTTACGACTCCAGCTACCACCTTTATTTCGTTGAATATGATTCCAAAGCACTTCTACGCCGCTGTTGGGAATTGGAAAAGGAAAAAGCCCGACAAAATTCTTTAACCCGTTACCACCAGTATGTAGCTCCGTATTGATCACATTTTGATTAATCATACCAACAACAGCATCAGTATAGTTTGCTGACCTCCGAGTTGGGTAAACGGGTATCTTAAAAGTGCTGTAGGTATTCATCATAGCCTTTTGGCCTTCTGATAAATTAGCGCTATATTTTTCCATATTGCTACTATCAATCGTATAAAGAATTTTATCATCCACATACGGAGCAAGATTGGCTTTACCTGGTGCAAAACCAACTGGCATTTCGGTTAGCCCGCCAGTCCAATCAGGTATTGTTCCTGCACTATTTCCTGCTTTTTCTGCACCTACAGGCGTTAGTGTTTGACCAAGTTGTGCGGCTTTTTCAGGCGTTACTTTGGCACTGACACCTGATACCCAGGTACAGAGTATGAAAGAGAACGTAATACTTATCTTTGTAACTAACGTCATTGATTTCTTTCCTGGATAATTATTCATAATATGAAAGCCGCTTAGAATACATTTTGGTCGGATATTTCAAAATCTACGATATAAGCCCTAATTTCATTTCGTCGATTTTCTGCCCCTACTTCGTTTGACCTCTCAGCTAAACCTAGCCAGCTGTCGGCATATTGAAGAGCAGTGATAATCCTATTCCGGTAAGGTGAACTTGAGGTATCATTCCGATCAAAATAGGTCATTAGTTCTTCCGCTATTCCGATATAACAATCGCCTACAGAATAAGCGGATTCATCTGTATGATAAATTTGTTCTGAAACACCCAACTCAAAACAACGCTCATAATCAAGATAGCTTGTTTCTTCGGGGATGGCGTTTAGGTTGGCAGGAACACTTGCCGAGGCTATATAAGAAAACAGAAAAAACACACTTGTCATTACTAAAAATTTGAACATTTTCATGATAGTACCCTCATTATTCCTGCTCTTCGTTAGTCATCCCTTGAGTTAAAAAACATGGCTTATATACACTTGTTGTTACTCGTATCCCTAAGCATTTCATCTACTAAATTCTCTTTAAATCTAGACCCTGATTGCTTTTTATACAAGTTCTATCACTGCTGTAGTGTACTTAATTATGCCGAGAGACTAACTTGGAGTTAAGAGCGCTTCATCAGTCCTAAATACTGCCTGCTCATACCCTGCTAACTATCACGATGTATTTTCACATAGAATAATGAAACCAAACCGTGCGAATAATCCATTTCACGAATCTATTGCATCATCAAAGCTATACCAAATAACGTCAGTAAACGTTTCACATCTAGCGTTAAACGCCATCATATCGCCAAATCAGAATAATTTTCATGCGCCAATCTTTAGTCCATCATAAGCAATACACGTCTGTTTGAGATTGCTAAGAGCTATATTGCTGAGACGGTATTGAGGTTGATTACTAGAGTGACCGAAGGCCTCTAGCATTAAGAGCCGTATTGAATATACGAATGCTTGGATCGTTACATTTATCCCTAAATAAACATAGTGACTAAAAAAAACACTAAAACAACGACAAGTATAGGGGCCGATACGCCAGAGAGACTCTGAATGAATTTTGGCCCGCCATTTGATTTGACTGCGCTGTACGCCTCTTCAGCAGTTCTGAAAACTTGAGGTTCAATAACTATTGAAGAACCTTCAATTATCGTTGTTCGGATTCGCTCAACGTCGTCAAGGGTAAGAAAATTTAAATAGGGTTCTGTTTCACTGAAGCACAAAATGATTGAGTGCATTTTATCTATGTGAGAAGTTGGCACACGAGAACATGACGCACACTCCTCGAGAGCGACCGCTTTGTTTTTAGCGCAATAAATACATACGCACATCATTGCTCTTTGACTACCCTCCTATATCGAATTTCATATTTATCGGGTATAACATGCACTCAATGCTGAGCACATTGGATTAGTTTATAAAGGTTTCACACTGCCTGACTCTAAAGCCTTAGTTATACCAGTAAGCAACAGCATGATAATTTGGCCAATTTAGCCATGGGCATCTAAGGCAACACGATAACCATGTTACGCTGGCTCAGCATCTAACAAACTTTCAATGATTGCATCAAACGTATTTGGGTTAAGTGGTTTTTGAATCCACCCCGTGGCACCAAGCTCTCTACCTTTTTGTCTTAGCGTGGGGTCAGAGTCAGTTGAAAGGACAATAATTGGTGTCGCTTGATAAACGTCTAGTTTTCGTAGATTTTCAATTAACTCCAGTCCTTTCATATTAGGCATATGCTCGTCAGTGATGACAAGGTCATAATTTTTTTGCCTGGACATTTCAAGTGCCTCAACACCGTCTACAGCCTCGTCAAATCGATAGTCTCCGTCTTTCAAAACTTTGCAGACTAACTTTCGTACTGTATGAGAATCATCTACGATTAATATGGATTTCATTTTTTATTTTCCTAGGTATGTTCATGGGTCAATACTCTCAGGGCAACGCCCGCTGCAGCTGTTCTATTTTCCACTCCCAACTTCGGAAAAATCATTTCTAAGTGTTTATTAACTGTTCTGGGACTCATCGCGAGAATTTCTGCAGCCTCTCGATTTGTTTTACCGTTAGCAATCCAAAATAATACTTCTGACTCTCGCTCAGTTAAATCTAGAGCTCTTTTCAATAAAGCTGACTCTATTGGCAATGTGCCATCAATTAGTTTAAATAGCCATTCACCATCCCCATTCAAGCCTAAAAATTTCACGCTTAAAGGGTAGCTTACCGCTGTTACCACAAAGTTAATCTCAGCCTCAGAGCAGCTTGCACGCCACTCTAATATGCTTTTCTGAAAAATGCTATTTGCTAGACTCACCTCGACTTTGGCTTTCGCTAGAAGCGCGAACGTTTGTGGGGTCGCCCACGGAATTTCGCCCTTTTCATTTAGCGTAAATAAGTGCTGCCCAGTACTGTCCAACGCGGCTTGTGCACTATTGGTTAATCGCGCATTACTTAAATGCACTTTCATTCTAGCGATTAGTTCTGAAGGGTTGATAGGTTTCACTAAGTAGTCAACACCACCTACACTTAAGCCTCGAACAATGTCATCTGAATCGGACAGTCCAGTCATAAATATCACAGGAATATCTGAGAGTCCAGGGTCTTCTTTAAGCTTTCGACAGGTTTCAAAACCGTCCATAACTGGCATGAGTGCGTCCAATAATATGACATCAGGGCGTATTCGTTTTGCTATTGTCAACGCTTGACGCCCTTCTAATGCAACCAGTACATCCAAGCCTTCATTTTCTAATGCATCGTTGATGAGGCTTAGCGCGTCTGGCGAATCATCTACCACCAATACAATGTCTGTTTTTCGAATACTATTCACGTATCATCTACCTCTAGACAGACTGCGAGCTGTTCAAAATTGAAACTCTGGCTTAATGTATTTAGATGTTTGTATAGGTCGGGATGAATAATTTCTGCCTCCAATACCTGTTCCAACGTTTGCACAACCCCCTTACGATACCCCATTTCAGCGTAGGCCTTAAGCTCTCTGATTAATGAATGATCTGGTATGGATAGTAAGAGCTCATCGAGATTAGACAGCTCAGCCTGATCTTCGGTATATTGATTTTGCTCTTCAGATGCCTGGTTTAACCAAATCAAATTGAGATGCTCAGCCAGTTTATCGAGTAAGGATTGATTACTAATGGGTTTAACAAGGTAGTCATTGTAAGTATGAATATCTCTGATCGGTTCATCTGGTAATTTAGCATTGGCAGACAACATTAGAATTGGCCCTTTGACCCCTCGCTCACGAAGCATTTTGGCAAGCTCAAATCCGTTTACTTCTGGCATCGACACATCCATTAGAAATAGATCTGGCGTTGAATCATCTATCAATGCAATACACGATGCTGAATCATATGCCTCTAGCGTATTGAAACCTAATGGAATCAACAAGTCAGATAAAAATCCTCTAAGCACTGGGTCATCATCGACAATACAAATCGTTTTTTGGTAGCCTTCGTAACCGACTTTTTTACTCTGACTAGTAATTTGTTTCTCTTTGCTGTTCACCCAAGGAAGCATTAGACTCACTTCAAACTGGCTCCCCTTGCCAGGTTCAGTCTCTACTCTAAGTTCACCACCCATGATTTCACTAAGTAGCTTTACAATGGTGAGGCCAAGTCCGGTCCCCTGAACATTTTGCGTGCGAACATTTCTTACGCGCTCGAAGGGGTCGAAGATCCTGTCGACATGCTCCTTCGAAATACCGGGCCCTGTGTCACGAATTCGAAATTCAGCCACTTGTGAACGATATCTTACCTCAAAATCAACAACGCCTTTATCGGTATACTTCACCGCATTTGATAACAAATTCGTTAAAATTTGACGAAGTCTTTTTTCATCTGAGACGACCACACTGGGAAGTCGATCGATCATTTTGTAGTTGAGTCGAATGCCTTTATTGCTCGCTTGCATCTTGAACATACTAACAAGCTGATCAAGTAATTCAGGCAATTGAACCCGGTTACGATATAAATCTAAATGTCCGGCTTCAATCTTCGATATATCCAGCAAACCTTCGATCAAATCAGCCAGGTGCTGCCCACTTCGATGAATAATATTTAGCCCGCGAGTTTGAGAATCACTCAGCTCTTCTTTGTCTGAAAGTAGTTGGGCGTACCCCAAAATCGATTGCAATGGCGTTCTCAACTCGTGGCTGATACCAGACAAATATCGACTCTTAGCATCGTTCGCCCGTTCGGCTAGCTCTTTCGCTCGCTGTAATTCTAAATCTGTTTTTTCATGCGCATGCACTTCTCGCATCAGTTTACGCGTTTGTCGATTTGACTCCATTTGAGCCACAACCCGGCTTTCATGCGCTAATAAAAATAACCATGAAATCACACCAGTGACAATAAGAAATATAAAGAAAAGCGTCAGCAAACTTTGTTGGAGAATAACCTGTTCAGGCAATGAACCAGGCATCATATGCCCGTAGACCAGCGCTAACAGAGCCGCGTTAATCAAGTTGGTAATTAACAACAAGCCCAAAAATCGACCTAGGCGTGAATTCACAAGGCCGACCGCCTTACCCGAAATGAAACGTCGTAGAAAATTCGCCAGCTGTCTGGATAAACGTGCATGAGGTTTACAGCCGTCTAAGCACCTTACGTCAAGTGAGCAACATAAGGAGCAAATAGCTTGAGCATAAACCCCACAATAACTCATGTCTTCTAAATCAAATGTGTTTCCACATACGCCACAATCCAGGGCCGGATGTACTTTCGACAATTGATGATGATCGGCTTCTGACTGTTTTTCTGCCGCCAACATTGGGATCAACTCTGGAGATTGTCTAGCTAGGTAATATTTACCCTTGGTCACATAGGCAATAGAGGGCACCGCAATAAAACAAATGAGCAAACTCACAAAGTGGCTTAGTGTTCTAAGTAATTCACCAAATACCCCGAGATAACATAACAAACCGACAACGGTTGCCAAAATCATCGACCCGGTTCCAACAGGATTGATGTCGTATAAATGCCCTCGTTTGAACTCGATAAAAGAAGGACTCAAACCAAGAGGTTTATTGATAATAAGATCAGCCGAGAGTGAACCGAGCCAACTAACCGCCACAATAGCAAAGGTACTCAAGATAGCCTCTAGCGCTTCGTGTATGCCCAACTCCATCAGAATTAGCGCAATAGTGACATTGAATACCAACCAAACAACTCGCCCTGGATGGCTATGCGTGGCACGAGAGAAAAAATTTGACCACGCAATTGAACCAGCATAAGCATTGGTTACATTAATTTTCATCTGAGAAACGATCACCATAATCGCGGCCAAAACGAGTGCAACTGTCGGTGATTGGGATATATATAGAAATACTCTTTCATACATATAAGTGGGGTCTGTTGCGGTTATGTAGCTAGCACCTTCGGAGATAGCCAGATAGGCAATAAACGACCCAAACAGCATCTTAATCACACCCATAAATATCCAACCAGGCCCCGCAAGCACTAACCAAAACCACCACTGTTTTTGGTTTTCTTTGGTCTTCGGTGGTAAAAATCTCAGGTAGTCGACTTGCTCACCAATTTGAGCGACTAGTGCGAAAAAGATCGATGATGCGGCACCAAAAAGCATCCAATTGAATTCGTCCGACATAGGCTCAGCACTAACCGAATAATCTGTCCAAGCAGATAGACGGTCAAATTCATAGTAAACCACGGTGACGATAGCCGCTATTTGGAGGGTTAGCCAAAGCGTTTGTGTACCGACCTGAAACCGACTGATAGTAGTAATGCCCTTCATCACGATAGGTATAACAGCGACAGAGCACAAGAAGTAGCCAATCGATAAAGGGATTCCCAGCAGAGCCTTAAGGGCGGACGCTAGAATTGCCGCCTCAATAGCGAAAAATATAAAGGTAAAGGATGCATAGATTAAGGAGGTAACTGTAGAACCCAAATAACCAAAACCCGCTCCACGTGTAAGCAAGTCGATATCTAGGCCGTGTTTCGCAGAGTAATACGATATTGGAAAGCCGGTGATGAAAAAGACCACAGCAACCACTAACATCGCCGCAACAGTATTAACGAAGCCGTAGTTCAAAGTAACCGAAGCTGCAATACTTTCGAGCGCTAGAAAAGCCGTCGCCCCTAACGCCGTCTTCCCGACACGACTAATCCCCATATGACGCGCTTTTCGAGCGGTAAACCTAAGCGCGTAGTCTTCCAGTGTTTGATTCGCCACCCACTGATTGTAGTGACGGCGAACTTTTAGAATTTTCTGTTTCTCTGCCATAGTTCGTCATATGCGAACAAGTTCGCATCATACTGGGGTCATTTTATTTTTTTGCGGGCCCAAGCATAACATGTCAACACGACAAGCACCGTAACCGACACCTCAAAAAGATTCACGTGACTAAGCCCTACATTAAGTTGACCCGCTGCATGCAAACCTTCATGGGATTGAACGACTGCTGACAAACAGAACAAACTCATCGCTAAAATTAGTGTTTTCATTGTTGGAATTACTCCTAAACAACCGCTTTCGCGGGGGGAATTATTTTTGACTGAAGCATACCTTCGCTTACGATAAACTGAATAATGTCATCGAGACCTTGAGCCTGCTTAAGGTTTGAGAATACAAATGGTCTGTCGCCACGCATTTTCTTTGCGTCTCGATCCATGACCTCAAGAGAAGCGCCAACCATAGGTGCTAAATCAATTTTGTTGATAATTAGTAAGTCAGACTTGGTGATACCCGGCCCACCCTTACGCGGAATTTTGTCGCCAGCCGACACATCGATCACATAAATGGTCAAGTCAGATAACTCTGGGCTAAACGTCGCACTAAGGTTATCGCCGCCACTCTCAACGAAAACCACATCTAGGCCAGGGTGACGTACCATCAATTGATCAATTGCAGCGAGATTCATTGAAGCATCTTCACGAATGGCCGTATGCGGGCAGCCTCCCGTTTCAACACCAATAATTCGGTCAGCTTCTAATGCTTGATGCTCGGTCAAAAACAAGGCGTCTTCTTGGGTATAAATATCGTTTGTTACCACCGCAATGTTGTAGTGCTTTTTAAGTGCTGCGCAGAGCGACCTTAAAAGCGCCGTCTTACCGGAGCCCACTGGTCCGCCAACGCCAATACGTAATGTCTGCTTTTGGTTTGTCATACATTTATCCCCTTATTTAATTTGAATCATTCCACTGAGCGCACAAGATATCGACACATGCTAAGACCGAAATAATCGGCTGTATTGCGTTTCATGCAGTGCGCTAGCAATCGCTAATGCCGGAAGCCCTCCACCAATTTCAGACTCTTTTACACAGGCTGACAGAGCAATAGTTGAATCAATTTCAGTTTGAAACATGGTAAGTAATTGCTGAGCTTGTGTTTGACCCAGTGGTACCAACTTGGTGGCTGCTGCAACCTGATTTTCTAACCAAGACCATATCAAACCAGTCGCCGCTGAAGACGAATCGATGCCCCATGCTGCCGCCGCGTAGGCAAACAAAACCACAAAACTATGCTCATCATTTGCGAGGTAGTTAGCATCGTCAAATGGCGTAAGATTAAAATTCAGACTCCGCAGCAGTCTCAGCAAAGCGCCTCCCATCGCAATATCTGCCAGTCGAAGTTCTTTTGTTTCGCGCGAAGCTAGCGCCAAATCATTCAGATGAACTAAATGAGTCCAATTTTTTTGCTCGTAGCTCTTCATAACAAAATGAAGCAGGGGTAAATCAACTCTCACCATGTTTTCGCTTAGTTGAAGTCGTATCCACTCCTCCACATCGGCAGAATTGTTTATCCAACCACATTCGATGCCATACTCCATCCCTTGCGAAAACGCGTAGCCTCCTACAGGTAGACTTACGCTACTCAGTTGCAATAACCTAGCTAGCGAAACGTTCGAGTTAGTCATGTTTATGGCCATGCCCTGCATGTGTACCTTTGGCATACGCCCCAGACTCTGGTTCAAAAACGGCTTCTTCATGTGTGACCACCAAGCCCAACAAATGCACCATTTCTTCAAGAACGTGATCAGGGCTAAAACGCAACCAACGCTCCCCCACTTGCAACTTTACGTGGCGGTTGCCAAGGTGATAACACGCTCTGGAAAAATTATTCCAATCATCGCAGCTGGCATGAGCAACATTTTCTACCTGACCTTTAACTTGTATTATTTTTCCACTGGTCGATTTAAGAAATTCACCAACCAACAACGGCTTACCTCTTTCAAGAAATAAGCCTAGTTCAAGGCCGCTCTCGCTAAACACCTTAAGACGACCTTTAACTCTTTGCTCGTGACTCAAGGTGATCACTTCGTCTACTTGAGCGTGAACATGCATGCCCAAGCGTTCATATATTTCGATCATCTACCATTCCTCAATCTTCACGACCATTCACCTGCGAGCCTCTAAAACAAACAATACAGTTGAGATAACGGCAATTCGCTTGCCGGCTCACATGTGAGAAGTTCACCGTTAGCTCTAACCTCGTAGGTCTGGGGGTCAACTGTAATATCAGGCATCCAATCGTTCAGTACCATATCGGTTTTTCGAATATCTCGCGTATTTTTACATGCACTTAATCGTCGAACCAGTGATAACGATTCACCAATATTTTTGTCGAGAGATGCCTGAGAAACGAACGTAATCGACGTATTTGCGGCAGCCGAACCATAACCACCAAACATCATTCGATAGTGAACCGGTTGAGGCGTTGGAATAGAGGCATTAGGATCGCCCATTGGCGCGGCGGCGATCATGCCACCCTTAATAATAGTTGATGGTTTGATACCAAAAAATGCTGGTTTCCATAGCACCAAATCAGCCAATTTACCTTTTTCTATCGAGCCCACTTCATGTGATATACCATGAGCAATTGCCGGGTTAATAGTGTATTTCGCGACGTAACGCCTTGCTCTAAAATTATCTGCACCACATTGTTTGTCTTCATCCAACAAACCAAACTGAGTCTTCATCTTGTGCGCGGTTTGCCAAGTTCGGGTAATCACTTCACCTACTCGCCCCATGGCTTGCGAGTCGGATGCGATCATACTGAAAGCCCCCCGGTCATGAAGAATATCTTCTGCAGCAATTGTTTCTTTTCTGATTCTTGAGTCGGCAAACGCAACGTCTTCTGGAATACTACTGTCAAGGTGATGACAAACCATCAACATGTCGAGATGCTCATCTACCGTATTGCGAGTGTAAGGTCTCGTGGGGTTAGTTGACGATGGCAAAACGTTCGGTTGCGAGCAGGCACGAATAATATCGGGTGCATGTCCACCTCCTGCGCCCTCAGTATGATAGGTATGAATCACTCTATCTTTAAACGCTCCGATCGTGTCATCTACGAACCCAGACTCGTTTAAGGTATCTGTATGAATCGCAACCTGTACATCGTACTTTTCAGCTACCGACAAACAGTTGTCGATCGACGCAGGTGTCGTTCCCCAATCTTCATGGAGCTTAAGGCCACACGCCCCTGCTTCTAATTGTTCGTGTAATGCCTCTGGCAGGCTGGCATTCCCCTTACCTAAAAAACCAAAGTTCATCGGCATTGCATCAGTTGATTGAAGCATTTTACCGATATACCACGGCCCCGGCGTACAGGTCGTAGCGTTGGTACCCGTTGCCGGGCCAGTGCCGCCACCAATCATGGTGGTTACCCCTGACATTAGTGCTTCTTCTACTTGTTGAGGACAGATAAAATGAATATGCGCATCGATGCCGCCCGCGGTGAGAATCGAACCTTCTCCTGCGATTGCTTCAGTTCCTGGCCCGATAATAATATCTACATTGTCTTGTACGTCGGGGTTGCCCGCCTTTCCCACGCACGTGATTCGGCCATCTTTGATTCCTACATCAGCTTTTACAATACCCCAATGGTCAAGAATCAGTGCATTGGTAATGACCAGGTCAACCGTTTCAGTACAAGAACGCTGACTCTGCCCCATGCCGTCACGAATAACTTTGCCGCCACCAAATTTAACTTCATCACCGTATTGAGTGAAGTCTTTTTCAACCTGAATCCATAACTCGGTGTCACCTAACCTGACTTTATCACCAGTCGTGGGCCCAAACATTTGAGCATAACTCTGTCGATCAATTTTTTTGGTATCAGTCATTATTTGCTCCTGGCAAAGCGCCCATCACATCAGCTCTAAACCCGTATATCTTCCGGTCGCCTGCGTACTCGACAAGGTCTACTTCTCTGCCCTGACCCGGTTCAAACCTTACTGCTGTACCCGAAACGATATTAAGACGAAAGCCTTTAGTCGCCTCTCGATCAAATGATAATGCAGGATTTGTTTCAAAGAAATGATAATGCGAGCCAACCTGAATAGGCCGGTCGCCTGTATTTTCTACCCTGAGCGACAAAGTCTTTCGACCCACATTAAGCTCGAGATCGCCCTCAGCAACGTGTATTTCACCTGGAATCATTAGTTTCTCCCGAGCTAAATTCAGCGCAAACCAAAACTGGTCGCAACTATCTATTATTTGAATATTTATTGTAAATGAGCACTTCACCAAATCCGTTTAACGACGTATTGGCAACGCAGGTAGCCCCTAACATATGGGGTCGTGCACTGTGACTAACTTAGTCCCATCTGGAAACGTCGCTTCCACCTGAACCTCATGAATCAAACTTGAGACGCCATCCATTACTTGGTCTTCGCTTAGTAAGGTCTTACCAAAATTCATTAGTTCGGCCACGGTCTTTCCATCCCGCGCGCCCTCTATGATTTCCATGGTGATAAACGCCATCGCCTCTGGATAGTTCAATTTGAGGCCTCGATTTAACCTTCTTTCGGCCAGTAGTGCGGCTGTAAATACCAGTAGCTTATCTTTTTCTCTTGGTAGTAATTCCATGATTCACTCTGTTTAGGTTGCCCAAATTCTGGGTTCGATTGCCTGTTTTCCGATCAACTTTGGACGAATTAATTGCCATGCGGAAACAAACAACTTTCGCGCTTCTTCTGTGCAGTCGCCCAAATACCTAAGGGTAATAAAATCGCCTATTTGGCTTACCGCAAAGAGCGACTCGGTACGTGCGTGCGTGCTTCTTAGTTGGTCTACTAAGTCGTTCTCAGATGCTACAAACGGGCCCGCGACCATCAAACCGTGCACAGGTTTTGACCTTAGCGAGGCATTGCCGATCATAATATTCTCTGCACTATTTGAGCCTTCAGTCAGATCAATTAGAAGTCGCTCATTGAAAACAATACGTCCTTCACGCCATATTT
>ENA-OSET01004399-OSET01004399.1-sediment-metagenome-genome-assembly--contig:-NODE-4399-length-12493-cov-2.951836_pt1 | contig 12493 bp, 15 predicted proteins | sample MGYA00237882_ERZ534229 | MGnify/ENA primary metagenome ERZ534229 (study PRJEB26408, sample SAMN06266212) | sediment metagenome | isolation source: Hudson Canyon methane seep mesocosm | place...
GGAAACCACCCATACACTGGTGTCTTTAAAGGTAACGAGTGTGGCTTGTTGCGTTTATCTGTGACAGGTGATCCAGCTGATCGTGGCTTCGCGCCAGGTTTCGCATGGAAGACTCTGATCGATGGTAAGCCATCTGAGAATATCTCAGCGCTTTACACCTTGTCTGGTCAGGACACGAATCACGACTTCTTTGCGAACGAACTGTCGAACTACGTCAGCCTAGAAAGCAACTCTACTTTGGGTTCTAGCCTACTGTTCTCATTCGTGACAGCTAAGCCTACCTTGGTTATGGCTAACGCAATGGCGGCTACTGACTCAAACGGTAATGAAGAAGCAAGCCAGCCAAAAAGTAAGTAGTGATGTGCAAGAGCAAAATAAATTACAGGGAGAGCTAATTGTTCCACGAAGAAAAGCTCAGAGCGATGACCTCACAACAGCTTATGTTGATAGCTCAGTTGAACAAGAGGCTAAAAAGGTATTTATTCATAAAGATAGTGATAAGTTAACTGTCACGGTTGGTGATGGTTTCCAGCGCGATACTTCACCAAGCCAAAAGCAGGCCAACGCTGAGCCTTTTTTAGCGTACCCAAGTTTGGCCGAACTCAATGTTCACTTTCAAAAAAGTATTCCCTCATTAATATTTAATAGCCATATTTATTCAGACGACCCAACTGCTCGGCGCGTTATGATTAACAATGTATATTTACGTGAAGGTCAAAAAATAGAAGGGATGACCTTGCACGCGATTGGCGAATTTGAAATATTACTTGAAAAAGATACTGAGCTTTTTACCATGCCCGTTTTAAGGGATTGGCAAGGAGTCTAGGGTGCTTACCGAGAACTGGCAAAATACTACAGCTGGGCCTGACAGGTCCGTTCTCAGTGCAAACTATCGACAAATAGAGTGTCCTAGCGTTTAAGGATTCGAATCCAGCGCCAAACATTTAATATACTTGAAAGTGTAGCGGCTACATATGTCATCGCTGCTGCCTTTAATATCTTGCGCGCGGCAGGAATATCCTTTTTTGGTAAATATTCCCCCTTCTCCAGAATGGGCAATGCTTTATTGAAGCTTGCGTCCCACTCCATGGGTAATATGATTAGTTGAAGAAAGACTGATATAAGTATACTCACAACTGCAGCGAAGGCTGTAATAAGGCCAATTTGGGGCACCTTGAAAATGACCATTAAAATAGGGCATATTGACAATAATCCAATGGCGATTTTTTCAATCATAATTGCAATTGGTGTATATTTTTCTTTTACTCTGACGATCGCTTCTTTGTGATGAAATTGAATAGCATGACCAACCTCATGTGCTGCTATGGCTATTGCGCTAATAGACTTGCCATTAAAATTAGCAGGACTGAGTCTGACGCATTTATCGGCAGGGTCATAATGGTCTTGATCTGCTTCTGTTATTTCAACTTTCACATCTGAAATTTTGAAACGATCAATGAGATGCTGAGCAAACTCGTGACCATTACCGGGTAGATCACCTATCTCTTTTGCATATTTTTTTATTGTTAATTGAACCCAAATATTGGGCCCAATGAGCAACACTAAAACTATAAAAATAATTAAATAAATCATAAATTAAGTTAGATTCTTAGGGGTTAAAGATGTTCACATTAAAAGTGATGCCTAGATTTACAGAAACAGATGCGCTAGGCCATATCAATAATACGGAGCTTCCCGTCTGGTTTGAACAGGCTAGGACACCAATATTTAAATTTTTCACCCCGTCTTTGGATGTTAATAAGTGGCAGCTCATTTTAGCAAAAATTGAAGTAGAGTTTATTGCTGAGATATTTTATGGCTCAGAAGTTGAAATAAAGACGTTTATTGAAAGGGTTGGCAATAGCTCTATCCAAATACTTCATGAAGTTATCCAAGATAATAAACTAGTTGCTAAGGGTAAGGCTACGACAGTTCATTTTGATCATCAGAAAAAAAAGTCTAAACCTATTTCAGGTAATATTAAAGCGCTATTGAATGAACACTTAAGTTCTTAGTGGGTAGGTTAATCTATTTTTGCATTGCTGAAATTTACAATGCTGTCTTGAATCAAGCAGCATTGTGCTGAGCACCTGCCATTAAATGCGTTTTGAAATTTCAAGATATGTATTAACGGCATCTTCTGGAAACATTAATACGCCATTCTCTTTGACGCTCCTGATCAGACTTTCTCTTGCATAACGCTTTAAAGTAGCCTCAGGCTTTTTTAGTACTTCACTCGCTTCTTCCAAGGTTAGTAATTTTGAATCTCCGGGCATTGTCTACTCCATAGTATGTTGATATAGATTGCAGTAGATAAAGTATAGTTTAGAGAAAATTATTTGCAGGATTTTTAACTTAAAATTGCAGCAATACTTGCAAATATTGTCATTAGAAAGATGAACCACTTTAACTGTTGTTGACTTATTTTGATGGTTATTTTAACGGCTAAATGTGCCCCTAGTATTGATCCTGCCGCCAAGATCAAGCCAGGAACCCACCAAACCTGGTCCCTTACAATAAATATGCTTAAGGCTACAAGTGTAAAACCTGCCGTACAAATAATCTTCAATGCGTTTGTTTTGACAAGGTCGTAACGAAGGCCTCCTGCTATCGCAGCGATTAAAATAAAACCGACACCAGCTTGAATGAAGCCCCCATAGAATCCAGCCAATAACAGCATTGGTATTGATCTTTTTCGTTTAGAAATAGAGTAAGGAATTGTCCCATCTGGTACCAAAATACTATTTGGCTTAAATACAATAAAAGCAGCCATTAATGTCATAGAGCCTAAAAGTGTAGGTTTTAGATATTCGATAGGCATATAAGATGCGAAAAGTGCACCCAAAAGACCGCCAATGATAGTCGTGCCGACAACAGACTTTAAATCAGTAATATCTAGCTTATTCTGTTTTTTAAAGCCATAAGTCGCGGTTAACGTTTGGGCCAGCACGCTAACACGATTAGTTGCATTAGCTATTTCTGGTGGTAAACCAATAATCATTAAGGCAGGAATTGTTAGGTTAGAGCCGCCGCCTGCCATTGTATTAATAATGCCGGCTAAAAACCCTGTTACAAGCAGAATAGCGATGTAGGTGATTGATAGCTCGTACATGTAACATACCAAAGTACTTGAGAAATATGCTGCTCATGTTAACCTAAAAAAAAATCAAGAACATGCCACTATGACGATCAATGATCTTTCGAGCACTAAGTTATCCTTACTTAGTAATGCATTACACACAAAATTGGAAGAGTGCTTATCTATAGCAGAACAAATTTATGAACGCCCATTTCCGTATGAAAGTGTTTTAATCAATATTCGTGGTAAAACAGCAGGTCAAGTCAGGTATTACTCGAATTTGGCTGTAAGCAAACCAGTGTTGCGTTTTAATCCCGCTATTCTTTTGAAGTATGAGCAGCAATTCATTGACGAAGTTGTGCCCCATGAATGCGCTCATTTAGTGGTATACACCTTGTATCACAGCACCTTGGGTTTTCGTAAAAATATTAAACCCCATGGTAGGGAATGGCAGGACGTTATGACTAACCTTTATGGGCTGCAACCTAGAGTGACACACGAGTTTGTTGTTGAGGCTAGCAGAAAGGATAAATTTCGTTATAAGTGTGGTTGTGAAGGACTTTTACATAATTTAAGCGTTATCAGGCACAACAAAATACTTCGTCAGCAAACCGAATATCGTTGCAAAAAATGCAGAATGAGTCTTGTGTTTAAGGAAAAGAATGCAGATTGGGTTATTGGAGGGTAACAAACCCTACTTAGATTAGTTTACGTAAGTAGGGTTTAATAATTACCGTTCAATCATATCAAATTTATTAGGTACGCCATCCCATTCAGCGGCATCTTCAGGCGCTTCTTTTTGTTCAGTAATACACGGCCACACTTGACTTAATTCGGCATTTAGCTCTATGTATTTTACTTGGTCGGCAGGCAGCTCATCTTCAGAGAAGATTGCGTCAACAGGGCACTCTGGCTCACATAAAGCACAATCAATGCATTCGTCAGGATCAATGACAAGAAAGTTAGGCCCTTCGTAAAAACAATCAACGGGACATACTTCTACACAATCTGTGTGCTTACATTTAACACAGTTATCAGTTACAACGAAGGTCATAATGTTTTTCCAGGTTGGTCTCAATCAAATAGTTACTTATCGCGCGGTAGTTTAATCACTGATGTGAATAGGTTCAAGTTTTATACGCTTATAAAAATTCACTAAGCGTATAAAGTGCATCTAAAGCCTGTTTTGGGTTTAAATCATCAAGGGATAATTTCTTAAACTCTGCCTCTAATGCAGAAGGTGTTGCAGGAAACATATCTGATTGATGTGATACGCTAGTTTTTAGGTATCGTTCTTCGTCACCAACTCTTTTAGCTTTTGAGCTTGAATTAGCAGCGTTTATTTCTTGTTCTTCTAATTTTGAAAGTTGTATTTTTGCATTTTTAATTACCTCTTCAGGTACGCCTGCAAGTTTTGCAACCTGCAGACCATAACTTTTGCTGGCTGCACCTTCGAGTACGTTGTGAAGAAAAATAATGGTGTCGTCATGCTCTGTCGCACTTAAATGAACATTAACCGTGCTTGGTATTTCATCGGCTAGCTGCGTCATTTCAAAATAATGGGTCGCAAACAAGCTATAAGCGCTTATCTGTTTAGCTAAATGTTCAGCGCTTGACCAGGCCAAGGATAATCCATCAAAAGTACTTGTTCCGCGTCCTACCTCATCCATTAATACTAAGCTGTTCTGTGTTGCATTATTTAGTATGTTGGCAGTTTCGGTCATTTCAACCATAAAGGTCGAGCGGCCACCAGCAGTATCATCGGAGCTACCCATGCGGGTGAAAATTTGATCAACAGGGCCAAGTATTGCCTTTGAAGCGGGTACATAACTTCCTGTGCCTGCTAATAAAACGATAAGCGCAACTTGCCTCATATAGGTAGATTTACCACCCATATTAGGGCCTGTAATCATCAGCATTTTACGTGTATCGTCAAGAATCAAATCATTGGGTACAAACGGATTGGTACTAATTTTCTCGACAATCGGGTGTCTACCTTCTTCAATATGAAGTTTTGATTCGCTCGTAAAGCTGGGGCGGCAGAAATTTAAGCTTTGTGCTTTCTGAGAAAAGTTACTGATGACATCAAGTTCAGATATCCCTTGTGCACATGTTTGTAACTTACGTAAGTCAACATTGAGTGTATCAACTATCTGTTCGTATAACGCTTTTTCTCGGCTCAAAGCTCTGCTTTTACTGCTTAATGCTTTGTCTTCAAATATTTTAAGTTCTGGCGTGATGAATCTTTCGGCATTTTTTAGTGTTTGGCGCCTGATATACGCTTCTGGTGCTTTATCTGATTGGGCTTTACTGATTTCTATATAATAGCCATGTACTCGGTTATATCCGACTTTAAGGGTAGATAGACCCGTTAATTCTTTTTCTCGTAGCTCTAGATCTAATAGAAACTGCCCAGCATTTTCACTAATATTTCTAAGTTCATCGAGTTCTTGGTCAAAGCCTTCCTTGATAACGCCACCATCACGAATAACTACCGGAGGGTTTTCAATGATCGCGTTAAATAATAAGCTTACTATTTCAGGGTGTTCAGAGATTTCAGCGCTTATTCTGATTAAACCTTCAGAAGTATGCTTTTTCAACTCAGCTTGAATGGCGGGTAACAAAGTGATTGTGTCTCTGAGTCTTGATAAATCCCTCGGCCTGGCTGAACGCAGCGCAACTCGAGTGAGAATCCGCTCAATATCACCAAGCTGTTTTAGAACTGACTGTAAAGGGTCAAAATTATAATCTTCAATTAAGGCACTTACGGCATCCAATCGAGTGTTGAGAGTCTCTCGACATTGCAACGGTTTATTCAACCAGCGTCTTAGTAATCTACTCCCCATGGCTGTTTGGCAGTTATCCATAACCCAAGAAAGAGTAAATGTTTTATCGCCAGTAAGGTTGGTGTCAATTTCAAGGTTTTTTCGACTTGCTGCATCAAGAATAATACTGTCACTACGTGTTTCCTTCTTTAAGTTGGAAATATGTGGTAATTGGTTGCGTTGTGTCTCTTTAGCGTACTGAAGTAGGCAACCTGCAGCTTGAATGGCTAATGGCATATTTTCACAACCAAAGCCGCTTAAATCTTTTGTTTTAAAATGCCGCGTCAATATCAGTTGTGCGCTTTCTAGATCAAATAGCCAGGGGGCTTGTCTTCTAATGCCATTAAAACCCGACAAGCTGTCTTCGAAAGGAAATTCGTCACTTAGCAAAATTTCAGCGGGTTGAAGTCGCTGTAGTTCACTTAATAATGCGTTTAAATTGCCTGCTTCGATAACACAAAATCGACCACCGCTTAAATCTAAATACGCTATCCCGAACGATTCATCCGCATTAAAATCGACAGCACAAAGTAAATTATCTTGTCTTTCTTGCAAAAATGCCTCGTCAGTTAATGTACCTGGCGTGACAATACGCATGACTTTTCTTTCAACTGGGCCCTTACTCGTCGCTGGGTCACCAATTTGCTCACAGACAGCAACAGAGATTCCTGCCTGTACTAGTTTTACAATATACCCTTCTGCAGCATGGTAAGGGATGCCTGCCATTGGAATAGGGCTGTTACCATTCTTACCACGGGCAGTCAGCGTTATGTCTAAAATCTCGGATGCTTTTTTGGCATCATCATAAAACATCTCATAAAAGTCTCCCATTCGATAAAAAACAAGCTCGTTTGGGTGGTCGTGTTTGATCTTGAAATATTGCTGCATCATTGGTGTAGGGCTTGCAACGGTTTTTTGTTTACTAAGTTCTGTGGTGACCATAATTGAGAAATTTCTTCGTTAATGATTTTTGACTTTTACTCGATATACCGGATTCTACACAAAAAAATTAAATGGTTGCGTAAATATCCTGATTTTTTCAAGAATGAACTCTAAGGCCTTTAATTGTTATAGTTACATTAAGTTTTAGGTAAAAAAGTAATAGTAATCACCTTTATTTAAGAGATAACATCTAGACTTTTTTAATTTTGTGACTCGTAGTCAATTTTTTAACCCTTTTATAAATTAGTCTGGTATTATCCGCCCGAATAAAACTAAAGAGTAAAAAGGAACCTTTAATGATGACAATTCGTCAATTTTTATTATCACTTGTTGCAGTTACTATGAGTGTAAATGCGCTAGCATTAGAAACAAAAACATTTTGCATGTATGACCCTGTTGGGAAGAACGGGCCAGTAATGACATTTTTCTCAGATCTTAAAGCCAAAGGCATTAAGTGGGGATTAGACATTCAAATGCATGCTTATACCGATGAAAAAGTAGCCTCTAACGATTTTAAAGCGGGTGTATGTGACGGCACGTTTTTAACATCTATTTTGAGTTCTGCTTTCGTACCTTTTGGTGGTACTCTGAATGCTACTGGCGGTATTACAAATGAAAAGCAACTAAATATTGTATTGAAAGCAATCACAAGCCCGAAAGTGGGTAAGTTATTGACCAATGGCAAATACGAAATGGTAGGTACTTTACCAGTTGGATCTGTATATCTTTTCGTAAATGACAAAAAAATCAATTCAGTTGAAGGTTTCAGTGGCAAAAAAATATCTGTTCTGAACGAAGATCCTCAATCACTTAAGTTAGCGAACTTGGTTGGCGCCTCACCTGTAGGCACGTCTTTAACTACCTTTTCTGGCCAGTTTAATAACGGAAACATTGATATCGTTCCTATGGTTGCTCTTGGGTATAATGTTTTTGAGTTGTATCATGGTTTAGGTGAGAAGGGTGGGATTATCGATGAGAAACTCCTTTACGGTATGATGCAGATGGTTACTGTTAAGGAAAATTTCCCTGCAGATTTTGGTCAGAATATGCGTGAATATATCTTGGGCCGTGTCCCAGATATTCACAGAATGGTTAAAGATGCTGAAGCAGAAATTCCCGCTAAGTACTGGATCCGTACTGATGAAAAGACTAAAAAGGAACTTGGTCAAATGGCTCGTAATATTCGCTTAGGGCTTAAAGATGAAGGTGTACTTGAACCTAAAGCACTCACCATGCTTTGGAAAATTCGTTGCGCAACTGAGCCAACAAACTCGGAATGCGGTACACCTGAATAATTCAATAGCGTTTAGATATATAAAAGGCCCAGTTAAAACGGGCCTTTTTTTATGCTTGATATTTAGAGTTGGTTATCGCAGTTAAAGCTGTTTGAAACAGTGAATTTCAATTTCACAGGCTAGTTTTTTTTCATAAAAGCTAGATATTGTACAGCTTGTACTAACGTCTTTCGAGGATACATTTATGGCAGAATATACTTTATTTGGGGCACACTTATCACCTTATGTTCGTAAGGTTCGTCTTGCACTCGCTTATAAGCAACTTTCTTACAAACAAATTCAGGTAATACCTTTCTCTCCTGATCAACCTCAAGAATTCAAAGATAATAGCCCTTTAGGCAAGATACCTTTATTTAAAGTAGATGATCAGTATATTTCTGGTTCTTCTGTCATCATTTCTTTTCTAGAACGGGAAAGTAAAGCCAATGCATTGATACCGGCTGACAATATACAAGCTGCTAAAGCATTGTGGTTCGAAGAATATGCAGATAGCCGTATTGTGAGTGTGGTAGGTGGACATTTATTTGCAGAAAAAATTCTAGCGCCAATCTTTTTTAAGCGCGCGTCAAACCAAGAAGAAATTAATTTAGCCATCAATACAGAGCTTCCTGAAATATTCACTTATTTAGAATCTCAATTAAATAATGAATATCTCGTTGGCAACCAATTAACCATCGCAGATATTGCTGTATGTGGCGCGTTTGTCTCAATGATGCATTGTGATGTTTTTTGTGACGGTGGGAAATGGCCAAAGGTGGCAGCTTATATTGATAGAGTAACAGGGGAAGAGAATTTCAAGAAGATCATCATGGAAGAAAAAATGATGCTCAAACAGATTACGGGGGGCTAAGAATTATTGTGTCCAAACAAAGAATAGTATCAATTACGTAAAATAATCTTCTTTGTTACTTCTGTATTGTTTGGATTTGTCGCTATAATGTTTTCATTTTAGCGACTGCTCAATAATCCAGAGACTCTTTAATGGAGCAAGCACTTTTACAGATACAAAATTTATCTTGCGAACGCGATGATCGGGATCTTTTTAACGATTTCAACTTTCCATTTTATGCCGGTGACATTGTTCAGATTCAAGGGACAAATGGTTCAGGAAAAACAACTCTTCTTAGAATTTTAAGCGGGCTTTTTACGTCCTACCAGGGAAGTGTCCTTTATAAAGGAGAATCTATTTTTGATTGTGAAAGCGAGTATCAGTCTCAATTATTATTCGTTGGTCATAAGTTACCGGTCAAGCCTTCACTAAATGTTCTTGAAAACTTGCGCTTCTTAATTGGAATAAAACAAGTAGTCACTGATAAATCATTATTTCTTGCTCTAGAATTGGTCGGTCTAAAAGGTTTTGAATATGCGCTATGTCAAAATTTATCAGCGGGACAGCAACGTAGAGTCTCTCTAGCTCGATTATATATATGCGATGCATCATTATGGATACTAGATGAAATCTTCACTGCAATTGACTTAAGTGGCGTTAGCCAGATTGAAGCCTTGCTACAAAAGAAATCAAGCGAGGGTGTGACAATAATTCTAACAACACACCATGAGCTTTCTATTTCTGACTTGAAGATCCTCAGCGTTGATGACGTTGGGTCAAAAAGTGCCCTCTATGAATAAAGAAAGAAGAAGTCAGAACCTAGCAGGTGTACTAAAAGTTAATTTTGTCAGAGAAAGCTTGCTTGCTTTCCGTAATCGTCAATCTCTAGTGAACCCACTGGTCTTTTTCTCAATTGTGATTGTCCTATTCCCATTGGGTGTTAGTCCTGAGCCTTCATTTTTAAAACCTGCTTCAATTGGTCTTATTTGGGTAAGCGCATTATTGGCGATGATGTTATCTTTAGATCACTTATTCCAGACTGATTTTGATGACGGAACGCTTGAACAGTTAGTACTTAGCGCCCAACCTTTGTATCTTATTGTTTTAGTTAAATCACTTATCCACTGGTTTGTCACAGGCCTGCCGTTAATTTTAATTTCACCACTTTTTGCAATGATGTTGCATATTGATACTCAGCATCTGCCTATTTTGTTATTAACCTTAATAATTGGTACGCCAGTTATTAGTCTGATAGGTGGAATAGGGGCAGCATTAACGGTTAGCCTACGTTCTGGGGGTGTACTGATTTCATTGTTGGTATTACCTTTGACTATGCCTATTCTCATTTTTGGAAGTGGTACGGTACAGGCTAGTATCGATGGTTTACCTATCTCAGGATATTTAGCAATTATGTTGATTATTCTCGTTTTGACGCTAACGTTAGCGCCATTTGCGACTTCAGCTGCATTAAAAATGAGCGTTTCTAATTGATTTGTAACTTTAGAAATTGATCATAATCGTATAACTTACCACCCTTGTTAATCTATTTGAGCTATATAATAAAAATGAATTGGTCTCTTTTCCATAAATTTGGTTCTCCTAAGTGGCTTTATATTATTGGTGGGCAGCTATCGCCTTGGTTTTTAGCACTTGGAATAAGCGCTTTATTAGTGGGTTCTGTTTGGGGGCTAGCGTTTGCACCCCAAGATTACCAGCAAGGAAACAGCTTTCGTATAATTTATATACACGTCCCAAGCGCTATATTGGCGCAGTCTTGCTACATGATGATGGCTGTTTCGGCTGTCGTTGGCCTAGTGTGGAAGATGAAAATAACTGACATGTTTATTGCATCAGCCGCTCCACTTGGCGCTGCATTTACTTTTATCGCACTTTTTACGGGGGCTGTATGGGGCAAGCCTACATGGGGGACTTGGTGGGTATGGGATGCTAGGTTAACAGCCATGCTGGTATTATTATTCTTATATTTTGGCCTCATTTCTTTACGCAGCGCGCTAGACGATATTGATATGGCATCTAAAGCGAGCGCCATTCTTGTTTTAGTTGGTGTTGTCAACATTCCTATTATTAAATACTCTGTTGATTGGTGGAATACCTTACATCAACCAGCAACGTTTACATTAACTGAAAAGCCAGCTATGCCACCAGAAATGTGGGTGCCTTTACTTATTATGGTCGTCGGTATGTATTTGTTTTTTGGAGGACTGGTTCTAATGCGTATAAGAAATGAAATTTTGCATCGTGAGCGCAGGACAAAATGGGTTCAAAAACTGATACAGAATAATAGTACGGAGCAGTTAGCGTGATATTTAATAGTTTTTCAGAATTTCTTGATATGGGAGGGCATGGACTTTATGTCTGGTTATGTTATTCAATGTCTCTTTTTATTTTTGTAGTGATATCTATTCAGCCAGTATTAACCAGGAAAGCAATAATTAAAAATTTGAGCCAAATTCAACGACGTAATAAAGCTGAACAGGTGATTAACTTACAACAAAAATCTGGAGAAAGTTAAGTATGAAGCCTAAAAGAAAACAACGGCTTATTTTAATCGTCTTTCTACTTGTAGGATTCGGTACAGTTATTGGCTTAGCAATGTATGCATTAAGTGAAAATATAAACCTTTTTTATAACCCTAGCCAAATTGCAAATGGTGAAGCGCCACAAAATGCACGTATTAGAGCTGGAGGTATGGTCGTAGAGGGAAGTGTTAAAAGGAGTGCAGATAGTTTAGCAATTCAATTTGAATTAACTGACTATGCCGCCAATATTAGTGTTGAATTTACGGGGATATTGCCAGACTTATTTAGAGAAGGGCAAGGTATTGTTGCATTGGGTCGCTTAGATTCTAATACTATATTTATAGCAGATGAAGTCCTTGCAAAACACGACGAAACTTACATGCCACCTGAAGTCGCAGACGCTCTTGAGAAAAGTAAAGGTAAGAGTACAAATAAGGTTGAGAATAAATGATTCCTGAAATTGGTCACTTTGCATTAATACTCTCTTTAATACTTGCGTTTATTTTAGCGTTTATTCCTATGTTAGGAGCATCAACTAATAATAGTGTTTATATGAATCTTGCCCGGCCACTCGCTCTGGGGAAATTCTTCTTTGTATTAATCAGCTTTATTTGCCTCGGCTATGCCTTTGTTCAAGATGATTTCAGTGTTCAATATGTCTCACATCATTCAAACAGCCTTTTACCTATAGAGTTCAAAATCTCTGCAATTTGGGGCGGGCATGAAGGGTCCTTGTTATTATGGGCTTTGATTCTGTCAGGTTGGGCGGGTGCCGTCGCTATTTTTAGTCGACAACTACCGCTCGACATGTTGTCTAGGGTGCTATCTGTAATGGGCATGATCAGCGTTGGGTTCTTATTATTCATATTATTTACCTCAAACCCATTTGATCGTTTTTTGCCCAACTTTCCTTCTGAAGGCTCCGACCTTAATCCTTTATTACAAGATTTTGGTTTAATCATTCACCCACCCATGCTTTATAT
>ENA-OSET01004402-OSET01004402.1-sediment-metagenome-genome-assembly--contig:-NODE-4402-length-12487-cov-3.148832_pt1 | contig 12487 bp, 8 predicted proteins | sample MGYA00237882_ERZ534229 | MGnify/ENA primary metagenome ERZ534229 (study PRJEB26408, sample SAMN06266212) | sediment metagenome | isolation source: Hudson Canyon methane seep mesocosm | place: USA:Hudson...
TTGGACTTTGATATTAACGACAATGAACCATTGCCGAGTTATGAAACAAAAAAGATAATTCGAAATGAAGGCGATACCATCGTCACATCGTTTTCTTTAATAACGCCTTATGAATACCCTTTATCTATTAATGTAGCTGTGGATGTTGAAAAAACTACAGCCTCTTCCGATGATTATATACTTAGCCCTGAAAGCGGTACGGTTGTGATTGAGGCCGGGGAACTGCAAGCTTCTTATACCGTATCATTATTAACTAACTCAGATAAAACAATATCAACGTCGGATGATTTTATTTCTGTTGTTACTGGGCTCGATGAGTTGTTAGAGCTTGAACCTTATGAAATCACTATTAATGAATGGCCTTTGAATAAAACTCAAGAAATTATTGCTTCTAGTTCAATTAGTAATGAAGAAGTGCTAAATGATGAAGAGGCGTTGGCTATTAATGTTAATTCGTTAGGAGTGGTTACAGCACTAATTAAGAGCGTTTCAGTCTTTAAAGAAGAGCAGTCTAGTGTTTTAGCGCGTAACCGTGATGGTAGTAGTCTGAAATTAGTAGATACGGACACGGGTAAGATCATTATTGGTAAACAAGGCGTGAATGTGGAGCCCGTTGCTATTGGCTCCTACGTTGTAAATGCGATCAATCATATTATAGTTGTGGCTAATGTAGATGGCTTGTTTTCAACTATACATAGGGGGGGGGATGACTTTATTGTTGCAGTGTTTAAACTTGAGGAATCAGGTTTTTATGCCTTAGAGTCTGCGGAGCAATACGGAAGTGAAGGAGATGATATAGCTTTAGGTGCGAAATTTGATGGAGCGGGTAATGTATATGTCTTTGGTGATACAACAGGTCAAGAGTTCGAAGGTGGACTGAACTCTGAAGCCAATCAAGGAGGACCAAATGGTAAAGACGGTTTTGTTTATAAGATAGATACTATCAGAAATAAAAGTTTGTGGGAATCGCCTCGGTTTATAGGCACCAGCAATGATGACAAAGCTTTAGCGTTGGATGTTGGTCGGAACGAAGTGGTAGTCCTTGCAGAAAATTTCAATTCAGATGAAGATGTTTTTGCAAGGAAGTTTTCTACAGTGACTGGAGAGGATGTTCCGGATGTTAAAGCTGTGGTTATTTCTTCTTTAGATGCTGATATTGGTACTGGAATTACTTTGGATCATAATGGCAGTAACTTTTTAATGCTAATTGACAGTACCTCTGTTCTTCCTGATGTAATACCGACACCTTCATTAAGTCGTGATATTAATTTAATTACATTTGATGGAGAAGGTGGTCAAGTATCAACAAAAAGTTATAGTACATCTGCCAAGGATGTCTCTGTAGATATAAAGGCGCTAACTAAAACAGATTTTTTTGCAATCGGTGGTCATACCGAAGGAGAATTTTCAGGTAATGTGAAAAAAGGCACTTCTGGAAATGATGCTTTTATAGCAATTTTGAATACCGGTGAGTCTGATGAGCTCTTGGAGAATGATATTATCCAGTTTGGAACAGTGGGTGATGATGGATTTATTGATATAGCCAATGTTAGCGAAAATAAGTTTTTAGTTCTTTGGAGAGAGGATCATACTGGAGGTGAAGGCGTGACAACTTACCGTATATCGGCTTTTTCTAGTGATGGTATTATGTTAAGCGATGAGCCCTAACAGGCGTTATCTTTAGCGATGCTGTATAGCCATGAAAGTAATGTAACTTGGTGTGAAATTTCATTATTTTAGAGCTTCGCAAGGCGCAAGTTAATACTGTTTTGGTAGGGTTTTTATCCAGAATCCAGCTCTTTTATTGCTGAGTTCTGGTTGAAGAGCTAACCGAAATGACTAAGCCCTCAATCAGTTAACTATCTTTTCCAAATATGCTGGCTATTCTTTGCTTGTGGTTTATGACCTGAGGCATTTTCACCAGAACGCTGTCCATCTTTGTGATTGCGTTTGGGTTTTTTGGGTTTCTTGGATTTAATTTGGCGCGTATCCAAGCGAGATTCTGGGAGTGGAATAACTGGTTTAAAGCCTTCGATGAATTCACGTGGGATAATGGTTTTTATTAGCCTTTCAATCCCTGATAGATCACTAAATTCGTCGGCACAAACTAAAGAGGCTGCTTGCCCGGTGGCTCCTGCGCGACCCGTTCGCCCAATTCTATGCACATAATCTTCTGCTACATTTGGTAAGTCAAAATTAACTACTTGCGGTAACTGGTCTATATCTAAGCCACGTGCTGCAATATCTGTTGCGACGAGAGTACGAATAGTGCCATCCTTGAATTCAGCGAGTGCACGCGTTCGAGCACCTTGGCTTTTGTTGCCATGTATCGCGGCGCTTTTAATTCCTTCTGTTTCTAAAAAACGTGTTAAACGGTTGGCGCCATGCTTGGTTCGGCTGAATACTAAGACTTGTTGCCAGTCATTGTCATGTATTAGCTTTGCTAATAATGCTGACTTCTTTTTCTTATCGACTGGGTAAACCCATTGTTCAACTGTTTTTGCTGTGGTGTTTCTGGGACTAACTGATATTTCAACAGGATTATTGACAAACTCTTTTGCCAGCTTCCTTATGTCATCTGAGAATGTGGCGGAAAAGAGCAAGTTTTGGCGCTTTTTAGGTAAAAATTGGATTATTTTGCGTATATCTCTAACAAAACCCATATCAAGCATGCGATCCGCTTCATCTAAAGTTAGAATTTCTAAATGATCAAACTTAACAGCATTCTGGCTATATAAATCTAGTAAGCGCCCAGGCGTGGCGACCAAAATATCAAGACCTTGTCTAAGTTTCATCATTTGAGGGTTGATCTTAACACCTCCAAAAACAACTGCTGAGCGCAAAGGTAGATGTTTACTGTAAAGGGAGACGCTTTCGCCAACCTGAGCAGCAAGTTCTCGTGTAGGGGTTAATATAAGGGTGCGAACCTGGTTGCTTTGAGGGCGAGGGCCTTTTGCTAATCGATCTAAAATAGGAAGTGTGAACCCTGCTGTTTTACCTGTGCCTGTTTGTGCGGCAGCCATTACATCTTGGCCATCAAGAATCACCGGAATGGCTTTTTCCTGAATGGGTGAGGCTTTTTCATAGCCTTGCTCAGTGATTGACTTGAGGATGGAGGCAGATAAACCTAAAGAAGCAAAACTCATATATAAACTCAAAGTATTTATGGTGGTTTGGCTGCTTAATCTTACCAGCGTGGCCAAAGGCGTGCAGCTTACAGTAACTCACCAGGATACGCTACATGTATGCCTTGAGTATTTAATAAGAGGATTTAGCTAGCCATCGGTCGAGTTGATTGGCGAAGGTTTGTTTATCTTGCTGGTTGAGTGGTGACGGGCCGCCACTGTGTATACCGCTGGATCGCATAGTTTCCATAAAATTACGCATCGTGAGTCTAGCCTTAATATTCTCTTTTGTGTGTTTTTCGCCGCGCGGGCCGATTGCAATAGCGCCTTTTGTGATAACCTCATCGGCTAAGGGGATATCTTGTGTGATTACTAAATCGCCCATTGTGACTTGAGCTACTATCCAGTTATCCGCGACGTCAAAGCCTGAGCTAACTTGTACTGATCGAACGTTAGGGTAAGGGGGGACGGGAATATTCTGGTTAGCAACAAAGGTGATATTTATACCAGTACGCTTTGCTGCACGAAGTAACATTTCTTTTATGCTAATAGGGCAGGCATCGGCATCTACCCAGATTGAAGGTAGCTTATCAAGAGATTCTATCATCTACGCATTTAGTCCTTAGTCTAGTTTTTCGTATTCATCTGCACCATATTCAAAAGGTGCTTCTATTTCTTTTATGGTGACCATCAAGCCAAGCGCGGGATGGTCGATGTAGTGAATTTCAGAATCTTTTATTCGACGGCTTTGTTTAAAATGTATCGTGTTGTTAGAAATCAGGCTTTTTCCGATGTTTTCTAATACAGGGTGTTGATAGGCTAACGGCACTAATAGCCAGTTGAGAGGCCACCGGGCTTGTTCGTTTGTATATATCCACTCTTTTAAGTCTGTATAAGGTAAAGCCATGAAGTCTGCTAAAAATACATCTATATCAACATGCATGTACCTGCCTCGACTTATTTGTAACTCGCCTTCTAGTTCAAAACGATTGCCATTTTCATTGGTATAATTACTACCTCCCGTTATTTTTAAGGGGGGTAATTTTTGCCCTCTTTGTATGGCTTGCTGCCAGCTTCCGGTTGAATGCACACGCAACTCTTGACTTGCAGAGAGGCGTTTTAGTATGTCAGTGAAGTCAGACTGATCTTGATCAATTTCTTGTAATTGAAAAGGTGATAAAGCATGAGGGTTGCTTGTCAAATAATAATATTGATCGCGAATAGGTAGTTTGTATTGCACATCTTCAAAACGTAGTACATGGCGGTCTGAGTTTAAGTGTTCAAATAATACATATTCAATTTGATACCAGTTAGCAGAACTTTCTTCTGCCTGGCTGGCTGAGCTGAAAACGAATAAAGATAAAACAAATAAGAATAATTTGTTGAGCATGTAAAGTTAGCTTCCATCTTCTAAATAAGGGACTTATTGTAAGGGCATGCATTAACAAAGTACAAATATCCGAAGTTAAGGCACACCCCGCATGTTACTTGGGTATCAATAAACTAAGTAAATCATCAATTTCTGTAAGTTTTGCATCCGTATTACTGTCTTTAAGTTCAAATTTGAGTTTAGTAGCGCCCTCTAAACGGTAGCGTTGCGGGTGTTTTTGAACTAACTGGACTATAGACATGGGGTCGACACTCGTATTTGATGAAAACTCAATACGACCCGATGTTTCACCCGCATCTATTTTTGAAATACCAATCTTGTGAGCTTTAAACTTGAGTTCAGTTTGTCTCATCAGGTTCTTGATAGGGTCAGTGAGCATGCCGAAGCGATCAATCATCTCAACTTGAATGTCTTTTAAAGCATCTTTTGATTTTGCACTGGATATACGTTTATATAATACCAAACGCATATGAACATCAGGTAAATACTCATCAGGGATAATTGCCGGGATTCTAAGGTTAATTTCGGTAGTTTCAAATGGTGAGTCCAGGTTAATCTCTTTACCTTCTTGGAGTGATTTAACCGCTTCTTCTAATAGCTCCATATATAAAGTGAAACCGATATTTTGAATTTGGCCACTTTGCTCTGAGCCGAGTAATTCACCTGCACCACGGATTTCCAAATCGTGGGTGGCAAGCATAAATCCGGCACCCAGTTCTTGAGAGGCAACAATGGCTTCGAGTCGTTTTTCAGCGTCTGCGCTAAGTTTTTTTGCTTCTGGAGTAAGTAAATATGCATAAGCTTGATGGTGAGATCGACCAACTCGTCCACGTAGTTGGTGTAACTGGGCCAGCCCGAACTTGTCTGCACGATCAATAATAATTGTGTTTGAGTTCGGAATGTCGATACCTGTCTCAATAATGGTAGAACAGACGAGTACATTAAAGCGTTGATGGTAAAAGTCTGTCATGGCTTGTTCTAATTCACGTTCTCGCATTTGGCCGTGAGCGACTCCCACACGGGCCTCAGGTACGAGTTTTTGTAGAAACTCTGCTTCTTTTTCAATATTTTTAACATCATTGAATAGATAATAAACCTGCCCCCCGCGTAGAATTTCTCGTAATAAGGATTCTTTGATTAAAGCATCCTCACGCTCACGTACAAATGTTTTTACTGAGAGGCGTTTAGCGGGTGGTGTAGCGATAATAGATAAGTCTCGGATGCCCCCCATCGCCATATTTAAGGTACGAGGGATCGGTGTGGCAGTCATTGTAAGTATGTCTACATCAGCGCGAAACGCTTTGATTTTTTCTTTTTGCTGTACACCAAAACGATGCTCTTCATCAATTATCAATAAGCCGAGGTCTTTATATATTACGTCTTGTTGTATTAGCTTGTGAGTGCCTATGATGATATCAACTTTGCCCTCAGCGATATTCTTAAGGGTTTGTGTTTGAGATTTTGAGGTGTTAAAACGTGAAAGAACATCTACTTTAATTGCGGTATCAGCAAAGCGGTCTTGAAAAGACTCATAATGTTGTTGGGCAAGTAATGTTGTTGGTACTAAAATGGCAACTTGCTTACCTGAGTGTGTAGCAATAAATGCGGCTCGCATGGCGACTTCTGTTTTGCCAAATCCTACATCACCACAAATAAGCCGGTCCATTGGTTGTTCGCGTGTCATATCCTGTTTTACAGCATTAATAGCGTTGACTTGATCGGGCGTTTCTTCGAAAGGAAATCCTGCACAAAATGCTCTGTAAGCTTCACCGGGTTTATCGTGCTTGTAACCTGATTGAGCTTCACGCGTGGCATACACTTCAAGCAATTCTGCTGCCGTATCGCGGATTTTCTCCATAGCTTTTTGTTTGGCAATACTCCACTTTTCGGTGCCTAGTTTATGGAGTGGGGCGAGTGATTCATCTGTGCCACTATAGCGAGAAATTAAGTGCAATGAAGAAACAGGTACATATAGTTTGGCTTCATTGGCGTACTCTAAAGTCAGAAACTCATCCACTTGTTCGCCTACTTTAAGTGTTTCTAAGCCACGATAGCGACCAACACCATTGTCTATATGTACAACTGGAGAGCCTATTCTCAGTTCTGTTAAGTTTTTTACTACTAGGTCGGCGTTGTCGGATGCCTTTTTACGCCGACGACTTTGAATTACTCGTTGGCCAAAAAGTTCGGTCTCGGTGATTATTTGGAAAGGTTCGGAGTTTGATATAAAACCATGGCTCAAACCTCCTACTGAAAGCGATACTGGCTGCTCTTTAGCTATAAATGAAGACCAGTCAGGAACTTGTTGGTACTTCAGGGAGTATTGTTTAAACAGATCAATCAAGACCTCCCTGCGTCCTGCTGACTCCGCTAAGATTAGTGTGCGGCCATTAAAACCATCTAGATTGGTTTTTAGTTTACTAATGGGGTCTGTAGCTCTGTCGTCAATAGACAAGTCTTGAGTTAGGTCTATTTGTAGGTTTTCTTTACCGGAGCATGACTCAATAGAATCCGGTGCTAAGGTGATTCGAGGAAACGCTTTTAGTTTTGAAAATAATTCATCAGTCTTTAAAAATAAATTGCCAGGTGGAAGGATAGGGCGTTGTAGGTCATGCCGACGCTCTTCATAACGGTGGCTAATATCTGCCCAAAGTGATTCAGTGAGTTCAGGGGCGTCAGGCGGAGTAAGTACCAAAGTGTTCGCGGGTAAATAGTCAAATAAAGCGCTCAGTTCTTGGAAAAAAAGCGGGCTGTAATATTCAATGCCGTGCGGTTTGATACCATCTTTAATGTCACGGATGATTGGGGAATTTACTGCTGCATTAGGGAATTGTTCAAGCCACTGATTTCGGAAAGTCATGCGGCTTTCTGTGTCCCAGGGAAACTCGTAAGCAGGTAAAATTTTTAATACATCCAGCTTCTTTTTAGATCGTTGTGATTCGGGTTCAAAGCTACGTAAGCTTTCTATTTCATCATCAAATAATTCAATTCTTACAGGCTGATGACTACCCATTGGGAAGATATCAAAAATTGCGCCACGCTGGGTATATTCTCCATGCTCATAAACCGTGCTGACATTACGGTAACCAACAGATTCAAGCATTGTTTTATATTGTGTCGAATTAAAATTTTGACCTACTTTTAACGAAAGTGAATTAGCTTGAATAAAACTTGTTGGCGGTAATCGATGAAGTAGTGTGGTCAGTGGAATGATTAAAATGCCTTTCCTTGCATGAGGTAGGCGGTTCAGGGTGTCCAAGCGTTGAGAAATAATGTCATCATGCGGTGAGAAGGTATCATAGGGAAGTGTTTCCCAGTCAGGAAAGACTAATATGTCTTCATTATTAGCTTGCTCACCTCTAAAGAACTTTAGTCCATTTTCAATCGCGTAAGCCTGTTGAGAATCTTTAGCAATTAATAAACAAAATGAATCCAGTTTATTCAGTAAGGTATGAATTAAATAAGGGGCTGCACCGGGTTTAACTCGCCCCCAAATACGGTGGTCATCCGCTTTTGAAGGAATACCACTTTTTGGTAAGATTGCCTGCGACATAAAAACAATTTCGATAATGAATTAGGTTGTGGATCATACCTTTAAGCGCAATTAATCTACAGTAAAAGCTCGTCTTCAATTGGGTGAAATGTGTTAGCGGAGTCAATTAATGATTTAGCCGTTAAAGGCCGTACACCATATACTTCTGTATTTACATGATAGTCGCGTTTGATTTTCTCCAGTAAAAGGTCAAAATCACCGTCGCCAGAGAGTAAAATTACAGTATCTACTTTTTGGGCAATAGCCATTACATCAATAGTGATGCCTACATCCCAATCCCCCTTTGCTGAACCGTCACTACGCTGTATATATGGTTTGAGCTTGACGGTAAAGCCGATGTGTTTCAAAGCATTCTGGAATTTTAATTGCCGGTCATCACCGCGGTGAATTGCATATGCGAAGGCTGTTACTACTTCACCTTGCCTATTTATAGTATCCCAGAGTTTTCGATAATTGAATTGCCGGTCGTAGGTTTGTCGAGTGGTGTAATAAATATTTTGTACATCAACGAAGACTGCGATTTTTTTCATTCTACTCTCTATTAAATTCTCGATTTTATTCTATTTTTTAAAAGCCATTCAAAAAACTATCTGATTTCAAAGTAGAAGAAGTGTACAGCTATTGATCACTTTATGGCATAATATGCGCCTTATTTTTCGCGCCCTTACTTTTTGTGTCTTGTTAGTCGTATGTAAACGTGTGAATAATTGATTAATTTAACTTATTGCTTTTAACCTTTAAATTGGAAGACTATCTTGCTTACAACTGCAAATATCACTATGCAATTCGGCGCAAAGCCACTTTTTGAAAATGTTTCTGTTAAATTCGGTAATGGTAACCGTTATGGTTTAATTGGTGCAAATGGCAGTGGTAAATCCACATTTATGAAAATTCTAGGGGGCGACCTGGAGTCAACTTCAGGTAATGTGTCTAAAGACCCAGGTGAAAGAATAGGTAAGCTTCGTCAAGATCAGTTTGCTTACGAAGCGTTCAGTGTTATCGATACAGTAATTATGGGACATGAAGAGTTATGGGCGGTTAAATCCGAAAAAGACGCAATCTATGCTAACCCGGAAATGACAGAAGAAGATGGTATTCGGGCTGGTGATCTTGAAGCAGAATTCGCTGAAATGGATGGTTATAGTGCAGAAGCAAGAGCGGGAGAACTATTGCTAGGATTGGATATTCCCCAAGAGCAGCATTATGGGCCGATGAGTGAAGTGGCTCCGGGGTGGAAATTACGCGTATTACTTGCTCAGGTGCTTTTTTCTGAACCAGATATTATGTTGCTAGATGAACCCACCAATAACCTGGATATTAATACTATTCGCTGGTTGGAAGGGATTCTGAACGAGCGTAATTGCACGATGGTGATTATTTCTCACGATAGGCATTTTTTAAATAGTGTCTGTTCTCATATGGCTGACTTGGATTACGGTGAAATTCAACTGTTTCCAGGTACTTATGATGAATATATGACTGCCGCAACTCAAAAACGTGAGCAGATGATGAATGATAATGCCAAAAAGAAAGCACAAATTGCTGACTTAAAGGCCTTTGTTAGTCGTTTTTCTGCGAATGCTTCCAAATCAAAACAAGCAACTTCTCGAGCCAAGCAAATTGATAAAATCCAATTAGCAGACCTTAAACCATCAAGCCGCCAAAATCCTTTTATTCGTTTTGAGCAAGAGAAAAAACTGCATCGCTTAGCGCTTCAAGTGGAAGGAGTGGCAAAATCCTATGATGAAAAATTATTCTCGGGACTGAATTTGATGGTTGAAGTCGGGGAACGTATTGCCATTATCGGGCCAAATGGTATTGGTAAAACCACCTTGCTCAAGTGTTTAGTGGGAGATACTGACTTAACAGCGGGAGAGATTAAGTGGTCTGAAAATGCTGATCTTGGCTATTATGCGCAGGATCATGCTTCAGACTTTGAAGAAGATAAAAATTTGGTCGATTGGATGGGGCGGTGGGGTAAAGAAGAAGATGACGAACAAGTTATTCGCGGCACATTAGGGCGCTTGTTATTCTCACAGGATGATATCAAAAAGTCAGTTAAAGTTATATCAGGTGGTGAGCAGGGACGTATGATTTTTGGTAAGTTAATGCTTAAAAAGTCAAACGTACTAGTGCTTGATGAGCCAACCAATCACTTGGATATGGAATCAATCGAATCTTTAAACCTAGCGTTGGAAAACTATGACGGTACTTTGTTGTTTGTCAGTCATGATAGAGAGTTTGTATCTTCCTTAGCAACGCGGATTATTGAATTGACACCGACAGGAATTGTAGACTTCCACGGTACGTATGAAGAGTACTTAAGTAAGCAAGCTAAATAAAATCTTCAATAGCTAGGGTGGGTATAAATCCACCCTGGAATATAATAAAATCTAATTAAGCAAATACGTCTCATCTAAATATTCCAAAATATCTCCTGATTCAAAAAGTTCAGTTCCTGTGTTTGGGTCAACTAGAAATGGTACTTGTACATTGCCATGTTTCTTAAAAAAGTCGTCTCGCTTGGTGTTTGATAAGGGTTGATAAGGCTTTAAGCTCATTCTGAAATTGGCGGGACCCATATCTGCCTTTTGTTGCTTGCCTAAATTTACTAATAAATAGGGGAGCTCTAATTCACATAAGCGTTCACGAACAAGCCTTGAGAAGGGGCTAGACTCAAAACTGTATAAAGTTAAAGGCAGAGTCGCTGATTTAGCATTTAATGCATGAGTTCCTGCATTAAAACGTATTAGGCTGGCGATTTTTGAACTGGTATTATTAAATATATTATTCTCAAGCTGTTTTGGTGGCTTTGCATCTCTGTATTCATTAAAAAGATAGGTGGTAATCGCTTCTCGCCCAGTAATATTTTGCTCCGTATTTGGGTCTACTAATACAGGGAGAAGGTCACTTCCTGAGTCCTGCTTTAATTTTCGAATGTTTCTTCCACCAGTAGGGCAAGGTGCAATCATGGCGTTTAGGTTCAATTCAGTGAGCGCTTCTCTTACAAAGCGGCATTCAGAGCAGCCTTCCCGTTCAAATAAAATCACATCTTTTTCAGGCTGCCTAGCTGTTTTACTTGCGGTGGTTCCACGCCATGATCGAAGCGTGGAGGCAAGCGTTGAAAATGTGATGTCAATAACTCGGTTCATTAATTACCTCATATTTGTGTATTTAAGTACATTGTTTGTAAGTTTGGCTTGTATTAGTGATTATTTCGACTAAATTTTTAAATATGTGAAAAGGAAATCTCATTATCTAGGTGAATAAAAAATTATAAATAATAAGGCGAGGTTCTCTATGCGTAATTTTATTGGAAAAATCTGCGGTGCTGTATTTTTCTCTGCTCTTTTGTCTGCATCCGCATCTGCTGGTGGCACTATTAATATTTGTAGTGATAAAAACCTATGGTATCCCTTCACTTTTGTGAAGGATGGTAAAGCTGTAGGTTTACAAATAGATATTATTAGTAAGGCGTTATCAAATCTTGGTTATGACATAAATTATAAACCATTACCTTGGAAGCGCTGCATCTCTCAGGCTAAAGATGGTGACTTTGATGCTGTTGCTGTTGGCTCTTATAAGGATAAACGTGCAGTTTTTTTAAACTACCCAAAAGACGCCGCTACAGCAAAAAAATCAGTGCAACGTGTTATGCAAGTTGAATATGTGGTGGTAACGCTCGATGGCAGTGGTTATGAATATGCTGGTGATGTAAAAACTATTCCAACACCAGTTAGGGTGCCAAGAGGGTATTCAGTTGGTGATGACCTTAAAAAACAGGGCTTAAAAGTTGATGATGGTGCTGCAGGGGATGAAAACAACATAAAGAAAATGCTTCGACGAGGCAATGGTTCGGTTGTAACTTTGCCAGCTATTGTGGAGTTGCTAAGCAAGCAAGATGCTTACAAAGGTAAATTGCACGTTAGTTCTACACCCGTAAAGTCAAAGTCTTATTACCTACCTTTTTCAAAGAAAAGTGCAATCCCTCAAGCAGAGCAAGAGAAAATCTGGTCTGAAATTGCGAATGTACGAAATGATTTAGATTTTATGGGAAAAATGTCAGCAAAATACTAAGTCTGAACATTCATAATTTTATCTTTGTAAATAAAAGCAGTATTTTTTAAACACTGCTTTTATCACATTTGCAAGCACGGGAGAATACGGTGAGATTTAACAGCATTTCCTTCAAGCTAATTAGTATTATGCTTTTTATCACGACAGTTAGTCTATGCGGCCTGGGTTTTTATGGTTATGAGCAGTCGAGATTACGCTTGGCGGCTGAGCTTGACTCTGAAACTGTGTTAATGGCCAACCGTTTAAAGTTAAACCTGCCTCCTGCAATATGGAATATTGATGATGAATACATAGAAAGTGTTTTGTCTTCGGAAGTAAAAGCTAAATTTATTGATGGTATAT
>ENA-OSET01004403-OSET01004403.1-sediment-metagenome-genome-assembly--contig:-NODE-4403-length-12484-cov-4.104538_pt1 | contig 12484 bp, 13 predicted proteins | sample MGYA00237882_ERZ534229 | MGnify/ENA primary metagenome ERZ534229 (study PRJEB26408, sample SAMN06266212) | sediment metagenome | isolation source: Hudson Canyon methane seep mesocosm | place...
TACTCGGCCGCCGCTGGCCATACCACTGGCGCTAATAATGATACAAGGGTCTTTACGGCCGACTAATTCTATCGATTCTGCTTTGGTTTTTACCAGCGTCACCATGCGATCAATACTTTTACACTGAGATCGATTCAGGCGATGCTTTTCTTGCAGATCAAAAAATAATTCAGTCGCTGAAATGGCCATGGGACTATTGAGAAAAACAGGGACTTTAGGGATTTCTTTTTTCGCCCGCAGCTGCTCTATGATGTAGAGCAAGTAGCTAATGCGGTTACAGATGCCATTATTGTCCTCATTCGAGATAGCATTACAATTGTTGGATTACTTGCTTGGATGATCTACCTCAATGGTTTTTTATCACTAATCATCTTATTAACTGTGCCTGTTATTGCTTTTTTAATTTATAAAATCAGTAACCGCTTTCGCAGGATAAGCAAAATGATTCAAGATTCAATGGGTGACGTGAGTCATATATCTACTGAAATCATTGAGGGACATCGCGAAGTAAAAACATTTGGCGCTCAGTCATATGAAATCAAACGCTTTGATAAGGTAAACCAAAAGAATCGTCGTCAACGAATGAAAAAGCTGGCTACTGAAGCGATTAGCCAACCCATCATCCAATTAATCACCGTATTAGGCCTATCGGTGGTGATTTATTTGGCGACCCTGCCTGAAATGTTGGAAACCATCACGCCAGGTAGTTTCATCTCATTTGTGACGGCAATGTTTATGATCTTAACGCCGCTAAAACGTCTAACAAAGGTGAATGCAAAACTACAAGGTGGTATTGCTGCTGCTGAAAGTATCTTTACTTTATTAGATCAAGATCCAGAAAAGGATACCGGAGATAAAACCCTAGATCGCGCAACAGGCCATATTGAATATAATAATGTGAGCTTTAGCTACAGTTCTGATTCAAAACAGGTGCTTAATGCTATCTCATTCAAAGCAGAACCAGGGCAAACCATTGCGTTTGTTGGGCAGTCAGGTAGCGGTAAAACCACATTAGTCAGTTTATTAGCTCGTTTTTACAATCTATCGTCTGGAAAAATTAAGATTGATGGCATCGATATCGACGCTCTTCAACTGACAGATTTACGTAAACAACTATCCTTGGTGAACCAGCAAATTGTATTGTTCAACGATACCGTTGCTAACAATATCGCTTATGGCCACACTGACCATGTCAGTAATGAACAAATTGTTGAAGCAGCCAAAGCCGCTCATGCTTGGGACTTTATTGAACAATTGCCTGACGGCCTTGCTACCAAGGTCGGGCAAAATGGGGTATTGCTGTCAGGTGGTCAACGTCAACGCCTTGCTATTGCTCGCGCCTTATTACGTGATGCACCCATTCTAATTCTAGATGAAGCCACCGCATCATTGGATACGGAAGCAGAGCGTCATATCCAAGCTGCATTAGAAACATTGATGAAAAAACGTACCACCCTCGTTATCGCCCATCGTTTATCCACCATAGAAAAAGCTGACCAAATTGTTGTGATGCATGATGGAAAAATCGTTGAGGCTGGTACCCATGCAGAGCTAATAGCTAAGGGACACCAGTACGCTGAACTGCACCGACTACAGTTTCAAGAAAAGTAATAGATAAACGATGAAATGGCTGATTAACAGTTGGTATAAACCACAGCCTATTCGATGGTTATTATCACCTTTTTCTGCTTTATATCGATTCGTTATAGCATTAAGAAAACAGTGTTATCGCAAAGGTATTTTTAAGCAACACCCTGTAGCTGTGCCCGTTATCATTGTTGGTAATATCAGTGTGGGCGGAACAGGTAAAACGCCTTTTGTCGTCTGGCTAGCACAGCAATTACAACAACAAGGTTTTAAACCTGGCATTATCAGTCGTGGTTACGGTGGTAAGGCAGAGTACTATCCCCTAGAAGTTAATAAAGATAGTGATCCAACGATTGTCGGTGATGAACCCATTCTTATCGCACGCCAAACATCATCGCCTATGGTTGTATCACCTATACGTATTGAGGCGGCTGAGTATCTACTCAAGCATCACGATTGTGATGTAATCATCTCCGATGATGGCCTGCAGCATTATGCCTTAGCTAGAAATATTGAAATTGTCATCGTCGATGCAGAGCGACAGTTTGGTAATCAATGTTGTTTACCCGCAGGACCTTTACGCGAGCCTCTTTCACGTCTCCAGAATGTGGACTTTATTGTCTACAATGGCAAAACCACTCATCCATCGCATTCATTCAATATGACCCTATCCGCCGAACTAGCAGTTAATTTGTCGGATACGAGTATCAGCAAAAGTTTAAACGAATTCAATGGGCAAGAGGTTCATGCAGTGGCTGGAATTGGTAATCCTAAGCGATTTTTTAACCAGCTTAATACCTTCAACATTGATGTCATACCACATGAATTTAATGATCATCACCCATTTCAAGAAAACGATATTCACTTCGACGACAATAAGACAGTTCTGATGACGGAAAAAGATGCGGTAAAATGTCAGCACTTAGCTAGTAGAAATATGTGGTATATCCCCATTGAAGCATCGGTGAGTGGAAATTTAGACCAATTAATCATTCAGAAATTATCAGGAAATAATCCTAATGGATAAAACATTATTAGAAATTTTGGCCTGTCCAAGTTGCAAGGGCAGCTTAGACTATATGAAAGCTCAACAAGAGCTGGTGTGCCCTACCTGCCGTCTTGCCTATCCTATTCGTGATGATATTCCGGTTATGCTTAGTGACGAAGCCCGTGAACTAGCTGCTGACGAAGAACTGTAAATGTCATTTAAAATTGTTATTCCAGCACGCTATGCTTCTAGTCGACTACCCGGAAAACCTTTAATTGATATTGCCGGTAAACCCATGATTCAACATGTGTTTGAACGGGCTCAAGAAAGTTTGGCTGATGAAGTAATTATTGCGACCGATGACGCTCGCATTGAGCAAGTAGCTCGTGACTTTGGCGCGAATGTTTGCATGACTCGTGCAGATCACCCATCCGGTACCGATAGGTTAGCTGAAGTTGCTGCCATTCGTGCTTTTGATGATAGCGAGATTATTGTTAATGTACAGGGTGATGAGCCCTGCTTACCCGCTGCTTTAATCAATCAAGTTGCAGATGATCTCAATAAACATCAAGATGCCGATATTGCTAGTTTGTACTGTCAAATTACCCAAGAAAAGCAGATCTTTGACCCAAATGTAGTAAAAGCGGTCATTGATAAAGACGGCTATGCAATGTATTTTAGCCGTGCACCGATCCCTTGGATGCGTGACCACTTCAACCGCGATTCCTCATTGCCACCCGAGTTGCCACACTATCGACATATTGGTTTATATGGCTATCGCGCTAGCTTCTTAAAACATTATTCAGAATTAGTACCCTGCGTATTGGAGCAAGAAGAATCATTAGAACAGTTACGCGCCATGTTTTATGGCAAGAAGATCCACCTGACGGCAGCAAAGATTGATTCTGGTCATGGCGTTGACACAGAAGATGATTTAATTGAAGTGCGTAAGCTACTGGGTTAATAAGCGGTCAAGACCTGCTGCGACCAATTCAGCATGTAAATCACCTTCACCATCAAAGATCGGTAAAACGTAGGTGACTGGCACATCTCGATGACCCTCACCATATTGGGTGGCCTGTATACTGGTATCGTCTTTCAATACCTGCAATACAAATTCACGGCCATCTAATAACTCGATGATCTCACATTGTTGTTGTTGAAAAACAACCTGCTGACCAATTAAGGTCAACAGGTGTTCAATAGTAACAACGTTATTCGTTGACATCAGCTTTTGGCTCGACCTTATTAGGAGTGGCTTTTTCAACTTTGTTAGCGCTATTATCTGACGAAGCTGATTTTTTATCTACTCTGACTTGCTTCTCAGCATTATCTTTATTAGCGCTATTGCCTGACGCAGTTGATTTCTTATCTGCTCCAGCCCGCTTCTCAGCATTATCTTTATTAGCGCTATTGCCTGATGCAGTTGATTTCTTATCTGATCCAGCCTGCTTCTCAGCACTATCTTTATTCGCCGGCGGACGACGACGTGGGCCAGAATTTGTTCTAGGTCTCCGTGGTGCCGCTTTTGTCGTAGGTGCTGCCGGCTTATTACCATCAACTTCTTGCGCCTTGTCACTCGGCACGGTATTACCATCAACTTCTGGTGCTGATTGAGTAACAGCATTACCTTCCACAATTTGCTTTTCAGGTACCGCTTTATTTGCAGAGTAACCCTCACCGCTAGCCTGACTATCATTCTCTGTGCGAGGACGACGACGTCTACCACCACGACGTGAGCGACGCGCTTGACTCGTACGGCCTTTGTTTTCCTCGTTAGCATCTGTCGCAGTATTTTCTTTATTGCTAGATTCTGGTGCTGATGACTTAGTTTTGCTTTCGGTTTCTGAAGAAGTTTCACTCACCGGTTTATTTGGACGACGATTACGAGGACCACGACGATTATTATTCCGTGCACGAGGGGGACGACGCGTTTGTTCACGTTTTGGTTTATCTTCTGCTTCTTCAGTTTGTTCGGCAGTATCACTTTCCGCCGGTTTGCCGGTTAAAACATTTAATAAACGTTTTAATAAACTAGGTTTAGGCTTAGCTTCTACCTTAGCCTTATCCTCCGAAATAATAGGAGCTGGAGCAGATGGTGATACACCCGTTACAGCAGGCTGTTCAGCCACAGGTTTATCTTTCAATGCATCTGGTATTTCAGTTTCAGGTGCCACCATCAAATGATGGCTTACCTCTGAACGCTCACTGCCATCTTTAATTCGCTCAATATCGTAATGCGGCGTTTCAAAATGAGGATTTGGAATCAATAACAGCTTTACATCATGACGACGTTCAACCGCATCCAATTGCGCGCGTTTTTCATTCAACATAAATGTCGCTACAGGTACGGGTAACTGAATAATCAGTTGTGACACACTGTCTTTATTGGCTTCTTCTTCCACTAACCTTAAAACAGCGAGACCTAAAGATTGAACCCCACGAACATGGCCTAAACCAGCACAGCGTGGACACACTTCTTGGTGCGCATCACCCAACGAAGGTCTTATGCGCTGGCGTGACATTTCTAACAAGCCAAAACGAGAAATCCGACCTACTTGAACACGTGCTCGATCCACCTTCAAATGATCGCGCAAACGGTTTTCTACCTCACGTTGATGACGGCTTGGTCCCATATCAATGAAATCAATAACCACTAAACCACCCAAGTCACGCAACCGTAATTGACGGGCAATTTCTTCGGCAGCTTCCAAGTTGGTATTAAAGGCTGTTTCTTCGATATCACCGCCTTTATTGGCACGCGCCGAGTTAACATCAATGGAGATCAACGCTTCCGTAGGATCGATGACCAGTGCGCCACCCGATGGTAATCGCACTTCATGGCGGAAAGCAGTTTCAATCTGACTTTCAACCTGATAGCGCGTAAACAAAGGTACTTTATCTTGATACAGTTTGAATTTACTTAACTCATGCGGCATAACCATGCGCATAAAGTCATAACCCGTTTGGTAAACTTCAGGTGAATCGACCAAAATTTCACCAATATCTTTACGTAAATAGTCACGTAAAGCGCGGATAATGATATTACTTTCTTGATAAATCAAAAACGGTGCTGAACGCTCTTGAGTCGCTTTATCAATGGCTGTCCACAGTTGAACTAAGTATTCTAAATCCCATTGCAGTTCTTCGGCTTGCTTACCAACACCCGCAGTACGGACAATCATGCCCATGCCTTCAGGCACTTCTAATGAACGTAGCGCTTCTTGCAATTCTGCGCGTTCTTCACCTTCTATACGACGGGAGATACCGCCTGCACGTGGGCTGTTTGGCATTAATACCAAATATCGTCCCGCTAGGCTGATAAACGTAGTTAAAGCCGCGCCTTTGTTGCCACGTTCTTCTTTCTCAATTTGAATGACCAATTCTTGGCCAACCGTTAAGACATCTTGAACATTAATACGGCCACTGCGTTCGCCATCAGCCGAATCTTTGAAATAGCTTTTAGAAATTTCTTTTAAAGGTAGAAAACCTTGACGTTCTGAGCCGTATTCAACAAATACTGCTTCTAAGCTGGGCTCAACTCGCGTAATTTTACCCTTGTAGATATTGCCTTTTTTTTGTTCCCTTGTGGGAGTATCTATATCTAAGTCGAACAGGCGTTGCCCATCGACCATTGCAACACGCAATTCTTCTTCATGAATTGCGTTAATTAAAATTCGTTTCATGCATTAACCTCTAATTGAGGTTCTCACATCCAGTACAACCCAAGTTTGGGCCTATACACCGCCACCGTATTGTGGCGTTAACAGATCGACACTGCTAATAATCGTAGTTGTTGGCTATGTGTTAGTCACTGTCACACAAGCGCTCAAAAATTGAGCTGTGGTTTTACCTCTTTAAATTTGTAAAAATTGTGAACCACTTTGTCGCAATAATGTTCTGCGAGTCTTATAATATCGGCGCTTTACACAGTGTAAAGCTGGCCTGATACCTACAAATTATTAATCACTATTGTAATATTACTTGTCGTCCTGTCTGGTGCATATTTTTCTGCGATTTATATCGCATCCTAGACGTAGGAACCACTTATATCTTTTCATTTTGGCCCGTTTCTGGACCCCAATTTCAATATCAAACCTGTGTTCAATATTGGTCACTTAAAAACTTGTTAGGCGTATGCCGCATCAACCATATTTTCAGGGAGCGAACTATGCCATTTTCAGGTCACAGAGAATAAAAGCCGGTATACTCACACCAATCCCTATTAGACCAACTACTGAATATAACAGTCTGTTGCCTTATCAGCAATAAAAACTTGAACATTTTATGATTTCTAAGCAGTCAACATCCAATCAAGTGCAATACATTGATATCTCAGCAGCGCAAGCTGGACAACGTATAGATAACTTTTTGCTTACATTAGAAAAAGGCGTACCGAAAAGTCGTATTTACCGCGCTATTCGCAAAGGTGAAGTCAGAGTAAATAAGGGCCGCATCAAACAAACCTATCGAATTCAGGACGGTGATAGCATTCGCGTTCCACCACTTCGAACCGCTGAAAAGACTGCACTCACTTCGGTTAGTGCTTCAATGACACAGCTGTTAAACGACAGTATTTTACTTGAAGATGATGATTTATTAGTACTAAATAAACCTTCCGGTCTAGCTGTTCATGCTGGCAGCAATATTCAGCAAGGGGTGATCGAAGCATTACGCATCATCCGTTCTGAACTGCCTTATCTCGAACTAGTTCATCGCCTAGACCGCGATACTTCCGGCTGTTTATTGTTAGCGAAAAATCGAGATGCGTTGTTAAATCTTCAACAGCAACTGCTTGAGCACGATATGAACAAACGTTACTTAACCTTATTAAGAGGTGGCTGGGATAAACAAGAAATGTTGGTTGAACAACCGCTAAGAAAAAACACCGTTTCTTCTGGTGAACGCATGGTCAGAGTGGATGCTGAAGGCAAATATGCCAAAACTGTCTTTATTCCACGCAAACAATTTCCTCAGGCACAATTAACTGAAGTGGTCTTATACACCGGCCGAACACATCAAATACGTGTTCATGCTGCCCACGTCAATCATCCTTTAGCCGGCGATGATAAATATGGTCAACGCACATTTAATAAGGACATGAAAAAATTTGGTTTAAAACGTTTATTCCTGCATGCCTGGAAACTCGGCATTACACATCCGGGCACTGGCAAACAAATAGAACTGGAAGCCCCATTGCCATCAACCTTAGAAAATGTACTTAATAAGCTTGAAAATCAAACATGATGCCTTATCAATTAATTGTCTTTGATTGGGATGGCACACTGATGGATTCAACAGGCCATATTGTTAATTGCATGCAGCAAGCGATCACCGAACTTGAATTGCCAACATTAGCGGACAGTGCCATTAGTCATATAATTGGTCTAGGGCTAAATGAAGCAGTATTGACCTTATACCCCGATGCCGATCATCAGTTGGTCACTACTCTAGCCGATAAATACCGCCAAGTTTGGTTAAACAGTCCCCATGAAACACCTTTATTTGATAATGCTCTCGCATTGATTAAACAATTGGCTGGCAATGATTATTTACTTGCTGTCGCTACTGGAAAAAGTCGTCGAGGCTTAGATAAAGTATTAAATGCAACACGTTTAGGTGATTACTTTCATGCAACGCGTTGTGCTGATGAATGTCATTCCAAACCACATCCTCAGATGCTTGAAGAATTGATGGAGCATCTCGGGGTTGAAAAACATCAAACCTTAATGATTGGTGATACCGAATTTGATTTGCAAATGGCTCATAATGCTGGTGCTGACAGCCTTGGTATCAGCCATGGTGCTCATGCTATTGAAACGCTGCAAGCATGCCAGCCAAAAGCTATTGTTGATGATCTTCATCAAGTTGAGCACTGGTTAAACAACTTGTAGTCCGACATTTGCTATCATGGTGCAATAATTTATAACTTCAGGGATCTGAGTATATGGCTACATTCGGCGACTTTCCACCAAATAACAATGGGGATAACTCCCAGCAAACATCTGCTTCATGGGAGCGTCAAGTCATTGAAGATTTAGCCTTTGCCGCTTTAAAAGAACAACGTAATAGTCGCCGTTGGGGCTATGTTTTTAAGGGCTTAATCCTATTGTACTTAGTTGCGATTATGATGTTAATGATCCCTTCTGGCGACCTGCCTGTCAGTAAAATGGAACATACTGCACTTGTCGATATTCAAGGTGTTATTGCCGCTAATGCCGATGCTAATGCAGACACGATCGTAACGGGAATTCGGAACGCTTTTGACAGTGATCAGGCTAAAGGCCTCATCCTAAGGTTAAATACCCCAGGTGGTAGTCCAGTTCAGGCAGGTGTTATTAATGATGAAATCAAACGGCTACAAGCAACACGTCCTGACTTTCCTGTCTATGCTGTAATACAAGATATTTGTGCTTCTGGTGGTTATTACATTGCTGCTGCTGCCGATGAAATCTATGCCGACAAAGCCAGCATCGTTGGTTCAATCGGTGTTCGTATGGACAGCTTCGGCTTTACTGGCACCATGGAAAAGTTAGGCGTTGAGCGTCGCTTACTCACTGCCGGCGAACATAAGGGTTTTTTAGACCCCTTCCTGCCCGTACAACAAGCAGACGTCGACCACGTGACATCTATGCTTGATAATATTCATCAGCAATTTATTAATGTCGTTAAAACTGGACGCGGTGATCGACTAGGCAATGACCCTAAGTTATTCACTGGCTTGGTTTGGTCTGGAGAACAGGCCCTACCCTTAGGTTTAATCGATGGTTTAGCCAATAGCAGTCATGTTGCGCGAGAAATTATTGGTGCTGAAGAGATCATTGACTACACACCTCGGCCTAACTATCTAGATCGTTTTGCTGGTAAATTAGGTGCAAGTTTGAGCCAAATGGTGTTGCAATCATCTACGTTAGGAGGTGCATTGAAATGAGTGATAATGAAACATCCCCACAGATGAGCGAACAGGAACAGGCTGAGCGCGAAGAGTTATTTCGTTATACCGATCAAGCGCACCCTTTAATGCAGGTCTTATTTAATCTGCAACTTAACGCTCCTTCAGAGACAGAATAAGTTATGGCGCTAACTCCAGAGACACTCGTTAATAAATCGCTTAAGTTGGTTTCTCCACCCAGTACCTATGCCCAACTCGATGCGTTAATAAAAGACCCCAATAGCTCGGCTGAAGATATCAGTGACATCATCAACACTGATCCAGCGCTAGTTACACGACTGCTTAAAGTTGTGAACAGCCCTTTTTATGGATTTCCATCTCAAATCAATACTATTTCTCGAGCGATAACCATTATCGGGACTCGTGAACTCACCCACCTAGTATTAGCCACGTCAGTCATTGATGCATTTAAGGGCATTCCGACTTCATTGATAAATATGACGGAGTTTTGGCGTCATAGTCTCGCCTGCGCCATTACCGCTAAATACCTTGCTAGAGAATGTGGCCAACGTGCAACTGAACGTTACTTTATTTCAGGTCTACTGCAAAATATTGGTGCCTTGGTCATCTATCAGTCTGTGCCAGAACTTGCTCGAGAAGCAATCAATAGCGCTGAGTTTGGTCATGAAGTTATCTATAAAGCTGAACAACGCATACTTGGCTTCGATCATACTGATGTGGGACAAGCATTAGTCAAAGCTTGGCGTCTACCTCATTCCCTAGAAGAAGTAGTCAAATGTCACCATACGCCATCACAAGCAGTCAACTTTCCTTTAGAAGTCGCCGTGGTGCATATTGCTGATATTATTGTCAGTTCCGCTCAACTTGGTCATAGCGGCGATACCCATGTGCCCCCACTTGATTCTGATGCTTGGGATCTACTTGGCATAGATGAAAAAGTCATCCCTGACCTTGTAAAAGAACTTGGTCAGCAACTTGATGAGCTGGCCAACTTGCTGACCTAGGCAAAATAACAATTACTCCACATTAGCAAACACATATTTGAAAGAGGCGATTCATGAGAACAGTATTATTAGGTGCACCAGGCTCAGGTAAAGGCACACAAGGCGTTGTATTATCAAAAAAATACAATATCCCACAAATTTCTACTGGTGATTTATTGCGTGCGGCTGTCAGTGCAGGTTCTGAATTAGGCAAAAAGGCCAAAACGGCAATGGATGCAGGCGCGTTAGTTTCCGATGACATTGTGATTGGTTTAATTCGCGAACGCTTATCTGATGCTGATGCCAAAAATGGTTATATTCTTGATGGTTTTCCTCGCAATATTCCACAAGCCGAAGCCTTGGATGCCATGTTAAAAGAACTCGGCCAACCTTTACAGGGTGTCGTACTTCTTGATGTTGCATTTGAAGAACTCATGCAACGTTTAACTGGCCGCCGAACATGCAAAGATTGTGGTGCTATCTACAATGTTCACCTTTCTCCTCCCAAAGCAGCTGATCATTGTGATGCTTGTAACGGTGACTTATTCCAACGAGCAGATGATAATGAAGAAACAATTGGTAACAGGCTAAACGTGTACCAAGAACAAACAGCACCATTAATTGGTTATTACGATAGCCAAGCTAAACTTCATTCGATTGCTGGCACTGGTAATATCGATGACATCACAACAGCAGTTGGCGCAATTTTCGATACTATTTAAAGACATACGTAGCCAGCCTTTCTCATATTTAAGTTAAGGGCTGGCTGTTTATTCAAATAATCCTCCACGACTAAAATGGCCAATATTCTTGCCGTCGGCATAGCAACGTTAGATATCATCAATACCGTTGAGTTATACCCAACTGAAGATGATGAAGTTCGTGCACTATCACAGCGCCAAACACGTGGCGGCAATGCCACCAATACACTCGCTGTGTTAAGTCAGCTAGGCCATGAATGTACTTGGGCGGGTGTCTTAATTAATGAACCTGACGCCAAACTCATTCAGCAAGACTTAGACTCCTTTAATATCGATTCTTCGGCCTGCACGGTACTAAACTCTGGCAAAATGCCAACCTCCTATATCAGCCTTAGCAAAGAAACAGGCAGTCGCACTATCGTGCATCACCGTGATTGCCCCGAGTTTTCGTTTTCAGATTTTAAAAATATTGATCTGCAACAATTTGACTGGATTCATTTTGAAGGTCGAAATGTGGACGAAACACTCGCCATGTTCAAATGGCTTAAGCAGCATCATCCTGACTTGCCCTATTCCTTGGAAGTTGAAAAACCAAGGGAAAATATCGAATCCTTATTTGAATTCCCACAATTTATAATGTTTTCTCAACAATATGCCTTAGCAAAAGGCTATAAAACTGCAAGTGCATTATTACAATCTCTGCCAACGACTATTTCAGCAACCTGTACTTGGGGAGAGAGAGGCGCTGGGGCAAAAAATAATGCTACTATTATTCACAATCCCGCCTACTCGCCAGAGCACATCATCGATACGCTGGGTGCCGGCGACACCTTTAACGCTGGGTTAATCTCTGCGTTACTACAGAAAAAAACACTTAAACAAGCCTTAACTGAAGCTTGCCAACTGGCTGGACAAAAATGTGGTCAGTTAGGCTTTGCAAACTTAATAAACAAATAACCAAAGATCAAAAAATGGCCAATTATTTTTTATGTAATGAAAGTGAACTTCCTAACTATCAAGCTCGTAGCTTCAGTGTAGAAACCGAACAAGGTGCCATTGAACTGTTTTTAGTCAGACAAGACCGTCGAATTCGAGCTTATTTAAATAATTGTCCTCACCTTAGTATTCCCCTCAATTGGCAACCAGATGAGTTTCTATCACTCGAAGGTACGCATATTCAATGTGCTACTCATGGTGCTTTATTCACTATGGAAGAAGGTCATTGCATCGCAGGGCCATGTACAGGTCAAAGACTCACACCACTAACGATTGACCATCAAGATGATGGGAAAATAATGTTACAACAAAATAA
>ENA-OSET01004405-OSET01004405.1-sediment-metagenome-genome-assembly--contig:-NODE-4405-length-12475-cov-1.898290_pt1 | contig 12475 bp, 8 predicted proteins | sample MGYA00237882_ERZ534229 | MGnify/ENA primary metagenome ERZ534229 (study PRJEB26408, sample SAMN06266212) | sediment metagenome | isolation source: Hudson Canyon methane seep mesocosm | place: USA:Hudson...
CTCAAAAAGTCTTATTTACGGAATAGTTTTAGTCTTCTTTAGGTTGACGTCTGTAACGGCAGGAGCAATGGAACAGTATCCGTATTTTGACCCGCAAAAAGGCTATGGAATCGAAAATGATGCACGCCCCTGGTTTGACGGAAAAGATTACCCCTTCTTTCGTGAAATGTATAATGGGAAAAGCCTGAAGCCGCAGGAAGAGGGAAGCTATCAAAATTTTCCTAAAAAATCCGTTCCTGTGAGAGTTGTCTTGGGTAAAGTTGTCAGAATTTATGATCCATTTATTCCGGCAGTTCACGGAGATGGTGCTGGAACTAAGGGTAATCCCCGGGAATTTTCTCCAAAAAATCCTACGCAGGCATCTTCCGATTCGATTAAACGCGGACAAACTCTATATAACACTTACTGTGCTGCTTGTCATGGTGAGGACGGAAAATCAAATACAGTGGTGGTTGAAAAAGGTGTACCGGCGCCACCGATCACAGCGTTTTTTCAAATACCTACTGCTGCTGCGCACCTCTATAACAAAATTAAATACGGAAGTTTTTTCCAGGAACCACGTGGCTTTATGCCCTCATACGGAGCTCAGACTTCGGTGAGGGACCGTTGGGACATGGTCAACTATATGATGAGTGATACGTTCGGTAAAGGATCCAGTCAATGAAAGATATAGCAGAAAAATCTCTATTTATAATTCCAGAGAAGATAAAGCGGTTACTTTGGGCTTTCATAATTTTAGGTATAGGCATGTTTATCGCTGGTCTGATGACTGGAGGTGAGGATAGCGTATTGCGAACATGGCAGGCTTTTTTAATCAACACAGTTTTTTGGGCCGGTATAGCTCACGCAGGTATCTTTTTCAGTGTTATTTGGCAACTTACTGATGCTAAGTGGGGACGCCCTTTCAAACGTCTGGCAGAAGCATGTGCAGGATTTCTTCCCATTTCATTCCTGATGTTCGTCATTGTTTTTTTTGGCAGCAACGTTCTTTATGAATGGACACATAATCCATTTTTGCATCATGGAGTTGCAGTGAAGGCCGGATGGCTGAACATGCCGTTCTTTGTCAGCCGTAATATAGCCTGGCTTGTATTAATTTATGCTATTTCCTGGTGGTTTGTGAAAACATCAATCAAACCGGACATTGCTCTTGCACGAAAACTATTGGGAACAGACTGGGGTGGAAGGTTTGCGGACAAGATGCTGGTCGGTTATGGAGAACACGAAGATGAAGTAATTCGTCTTGAAAAATTATCAAGGAAAATAGCACCGGCGCTGGCCATACTTTATACCTTCGGAGGATCATTTCTGGCATGGGACTTTGTGATGACACTGGACCAGGAGTGGTTTAGTACTTTGTTTGGAGTCTTTTTTATTATCGGCAACATGCATACTTTTTTAGCCTTAATGCTTGTTATCAGTGTGAGTGTGAGAAACAGGTTCGGATTTGAGGAATACATCACAATTAACCGTCTGCACGATTTGGCAAAGTTGGTTTTTGCGTTTTCATTGCTTTGGGCTTATATGGGTTACTCACAGTATCTGGTCATCTGGTATGCAGATATGCCCGAGGAAACACCATATTTAGTTATCCGTTCAATGGAACAGCCATGGGCATTGATGTTCTTGCTAATAATTATAGCCGTTTTCGCAATACCTTTTCTCGGACTGTTGCCGAAAACTTTTTGTCGTATTCCAAATTACATCAGAGCAATGGGAATTTGGGTTGTAATCAGCCAATGGTTTGTAATTTACTTGATGGTGGTGCCTTCTTTGCAGGACTTTGGACATTATCACGTAGACATGGGTTTGCATGAACTTCTTATCACTCTTGGCTTTGTCGGCATATTTTTTCTCAGCTACTTCACCTTTCTTGGAAAAGTACCAATTCTACCAATCTCAGACAAGCACCTGTGCCGTTCCTGGCATGGCCATTGATCTGGCAAGGAGCACGAGCTAATACTGACACTACTGTGAAAAACAGTAAAAAGCCGCTGTTTTTTTGTTTGTTTTCCCGTGTGACAACTATTCCACGAGTACATTTTAAACGTTTTTTCCCCTTCCAGTTTTCTCAGATTCAGATCCTGCTGACAGCTATCTTCTATTACCTCCTGTTTTCAACAGCAGTTCTTGGTCAGGATGTCACATCTAGTGATGAAGATGATCCGTATATTGACGCTGACGGGGCAAGTGTTGTTCTTCAGCCAGCCAAACGTGTTGAAGCTCAGCGAGCATACATGTTTGGAATCAGTTATGGATTAAATCCCATCATTATTCTTGCGCCTGCACTTAGTTTCAGCATGTATTGGGATCCAATTATAATTGGCATGGAAATAAGTGATTCAGATAATCTTGGAATTTGGGAAAAGGAGCGTAAGGAAAACTTCGGCACATCCAGATTCAGAGGAGATACACAGTTTTTAAAATGGTTTTATGGAGAGAACTTTTATCTTATGGCAGCAAGAGAGCACCGTACCATAGACCTATGGAACAGAACCTATAATCGCATCAGCGGAAAAGCACTGTTTGATATGCATTTTGATACAACAGTTACCAGTTTGGGTGCAGGTTTGCTGCGTTTCAATGATATAGGATTCTTAGCAATAGATATTATTCGTTACAATATACAGCAAAAGCAGTCAGTCAAAGTGGTTGAGTATTGGGAAACATGGAGCATTAAGCAGGGAACTAGAGAGAGCCTGGACAATAATATTCAAAACCGCACAGACAAATGGTTTGACATCATTAACTCACCAAGCGGATTTATCATAACTTTTGGAGTCTATTTTTGAAATTAAGCAGTACTGTCTTGCTTCACTAAAGAGATTACTTCTTTTTCAGCATTTCGGAAAATATACCAAAGCAGAGCAAGAACCGCCACTCCCAGTAATGGAATCGAGCTTAAATTTACAGCCCTCCAGCCCAGCGAGGTCTGCACTACGCCTGCTAGCAGTGATGATACAGCTGCAGTTCCAAAAACTAAAAAATCATTAACTCCCTGTACAATGGCTTTTTCTGCAGGACTATAAGTTTCTATGACCATAGTTGTTCCGGCAACAAACATGAAGTTCCAGCCCATTCCCAACAAGATCAAAGAAGACCAGTAATTAAAAACATCTGTTCCCGCAAGATTAATTGCAATGCACAAAACATTCAGCAAAATCCCGGTAAAAATAATGGGAACTGATCCATAACGATGGATTAGAGAACCTGTGAAAAAAGATGGTGCAAACATTCCTACGATATGCCACTGAATAACGAATGCAGCGTCACTGAACTGATGGCCGCTCCCTTCAGTCATAGCCAGTGGGGTGGCAGTCATTACCATCGCCATTACTCCGTAGCCTGCCATTGCAGACAGTACTGCAACTAAAAATTTTGGCTGGCTGAATAATTCTTTCAGGGGACGGGTTTTACCCTTTTTTTCTGTAACATCAGGTCGAGGAAGTCTCGTTCCAAGCAAAATCAAAACAATTAAAACATGGAACATAATCACAAACAGATAGCTTCCTGCAAACTCTGCATTTGGAATCAGGTCTTTTGCCTTGGACGCAACTGTTGGTCCGATGAAACCGGCAATAATTCCTCCGATCATGACTAATGAAACTGCTTTCGTTTTAAATTCATGAGTAGCCACGTCAGCTGCTGCAAAGCGATATAGTTGTGCAAAACCACTCAAAATTCCCAAACAAAATATGCTTAGACAAAATAAATAGAAATTAGAATAAATGATTGACCCAGCAGCAGATGCGGCACCAAATGCGCCGATTCCAGTTCCAATCATGAAGCCATACCGCCTCCCCACATTTTTCATCAGGAAAGAAGCTGGAATTCCCGCAAGCATGGTTCCAATTAAATGAAATGACAGGGGCAGGGTTGCTAATGCTTTATTGCCGGCAATTTGAAAACCTACTAATGGAGAGGCAGAAACTGTAAGACTGCTGGTAGTTCCAGTCAGAGCAAAACAAAGACTCAACAGCAAAATAGTTCTTAATAAATTAGGGTCAGTCTTTGGCATGCATAAAAATTAATAAATATGTTTTAATTAAAGAGCGCTTATTCTAACATAATTCTATCCTTCCTCCAAGCTGGGTACGTTTAACATTTTATAATATGAAACTTTATGAACGAATTTATGGAGCAATACTGGTCATTTTATCATGCAGGAGTAACAATCTTTCTCTTTGCAGGCTTGACCTTGTTAATTAAACTAGTTTTTTTTAAACGCAAGCGTCGCAAAAAAGAACCCCATCTCAAATTTAAACATTGGAATCAACGCTTTGAAAATGATTTTGAACGACTGGAAAACGAACTGCATGTTGCTCCTTTTTTACCTAAAGAAGCAACTAAGTTGTTAATTAAGGCCAGAAAAAAAGAGGTAAAGGAAGAAAAAAGAAAAGACAAAGAAAAAAGCGTAAAAACAATATCAACAATCCAGGAAAAATTAAAAGATGGCCTCAATTCGGAGGAGGTACTCAAACAGCATTCAAACTGCGTTTATGTTCTCACATTTATCGGTAGCATAATGGCCTCAGAAGTAGAACAGCTTAGAGATCAAATTTCATTTCTACTTCAGATAGCGCAACCTGCTGATGAAATAGTTGTACGTCTGACCAGTCCCGGCGGGGCAGTTCCTCAATACGGATTAGCGAGTTCTCAACTCGAACGTCTTAAGCAGGCAGGATTGCGCTGCGTAGTCTGCGTGGATACAGTAGCGGCCAGTGGAGGTTATATGATGGCTGCTGTTGCGGATAAAATCATTGCTGCCCCATTTGCTATTATCGGTTCCATTGGAGTCGTTACCGGTATTCCTAATTTCCACCGTGTTTTGCAAAAAAATGAAGTGGATTATCACCTATTTACTGCCGGAAAATATAAACGTACAGTCACACCTTTTACAGAAGTTACCGACGAGGGCAAACAAAAACTGCAGGACGACATTACAGCCATTCATGAGGCATTTAAGCGCCTGATTAAAGAAGGACGCCCGGATGTTGACATTGAGGAAATTGCAACTGGAGAATACTGGCTGGCTTCGCAGGCAAAAGAAAAAGGGCTGGTTGACGAAATTATGACCAGCGATGATTACCTGGGAAGCAAGCTTGATGACTGTGAAGTAATTGAAATAACAACAGAGACTGAACAAAATCGTATAGAAAAACTAATCGAAGGAGGAGCCTCCTTGTTTCGGCAATGGACCAGTTCCAGGATTCCAGGTGCAGGAGAAGAATTGGAAGATGTTCGTCAGCGATTCAGGTGAAAAAGCGATTATATCTTTTTTTCTCAAATTTCACCATCTCGCAAAAAGTCTGAAATCCACACTGTCATTTCGACCGTAGGGATAAATCTTAAAGATATTAGTGTAGTAGTTTATTTAGGATTTCCCGCTTAGCTCGAAATGACACAGTTTTATGATTTTTTCGACGGCATCAAATTTATTAATTTTTTTCTTCAAGACTTGTACAATCTGGATAGCTGGCATTTGGATTTCAGTTTGGCCGTCATTATTCAATACAATTGATTTTGTCATGTGCGGCATCAAGCTCGGTGTCGTAAGCAGGCAATGTACCTTCTGCACGTTTAGTATGATAGTCAGGACTGTTCCGGAATAGTGCGGCTTCCCGTTCAATGTCACGATGACGTTCCATTTGCGGAGTACTCTGCAAAGCTTCCACCATGTCAGCAAATGGATTTGTTTTGAGCCAGGTGTTGAACGACCGGATTTGCGTGACATGCACACCTGGATCAGGACGGGCGAGAAGAATTTCAGTGGGCTTTCCTTGCAATTCTTCTGCAAGATAACTGGATCGCCAAAAGTAACTGGTGACAATTCCAAGTTGAATGTAATCCTGGAGTCGATGTATTTCCGCTTCGTTCATTTTTTCAGGAAGTCGTTCCAAATAGCCTTTTATCGTAGCTTTGGCATTATCGGCATAAAAATCCCCGGATTCCGGATCAAACGCGAAAAATGACACAGTACGTCCCAAATCCTTTTCAAGTGGAGTTTGATCACCATTCTCCGAAGTCCCAAACCCCATGTTGTCGAAATCAAAACTTTGGGTAATTTCCCAGCGATTCACCGCCGCATCGTAAACCGCACCGACATTGGCGGGCTTGACTTCGTTAAGCACAGGCACATTGGGTGCAGGATTGTCGATTAAACTTTCATGGATGTTTTTCTCCAACTGATTGAAACAATCCAATATGACCTCTAAATCGCCACGCTGCAATCCTTCGCGAAACGATTGGGCTTCAGGTGAGTTCCCCAAATTCGGCAACAGGTGTTGGATGTGGTGCTGTAACTCCTTCCTATCCGAAGAATTGTGCAATTGTGTCAGGTACTCACTGATTTCAAAATCTTCACGCGCTACTTGTCGACCTGTGGCAAATCCGGCAGGGTCAGCAGTTTCCAGACCTTTTGGCAAATTCTCGGTGACGACGCTGCAGGTACGGCTGACTTTGACGATGTAACCGCCCAGCTTTTCCATCAAGGCGAGTTGTCCTCTGCGACCTCCCGGGATTTCTGTCAAGGTTTCCGGGATTTCGTCAATGCCGTCAAGCGCGGCTTCTGTTAAGGTAATGGTCTGTCCGCTGAACAAACTCAATTCACCGGACAATCCTTCCAGGTGTTCCGGCACAGTCTGGTGTAATTCAGCATTTTTACCGCGATATGTCTGAAATGTGGGGATGGAACTGTGCAGACGGCACTCTTCTGTACAGAGCACAGAAAACGCAATATTGTCGCGGACAAATCCTGGTTTGACTATTTTGAGGAAGGCTTTAATTCGGTTCTGTTCAGCAAGAAAAACAAAACTCAGGCGCCCTGAATTGATGGCTTGAATTTTGGTGTCCGGAGAAGAAAAATCGACCCCGGAATCGGAATTTTCAAACGGATATGCATGGGCAAAAATCTGCCGTAAGAGCATATATTGGTCGTCTTCAAGCAGGTGATGGCGTGCGATTTTGATCTCCTAATTATTTTATTCCGAATACGGCCCTTTCAGTCCTGCACCTTCAATCAAAGACGCATAGGTATTGGAGGCCAAAATCAATTGCGAACCATAACGCTCTATCAGTTCCGCTCGTCGTTCCGGATTCGGAGTTGATGCCAACGCACCCCAAATTGCAGTGATCTCTTCAGTGGTCTGACGCATCTTTGAAAGAAACTCATCTTCGGTAACCGTCTCACTCAATCGTTTCGGTGTGACTTTACCGACTCCGGAAACTGTGGTTGCGCCACCATCAGAGTATCCTTCGGGCAAATCTCCTTTGAGGTTGATCGTGGTTTTGAAATGAATCACCGAGAAAATTTGATCCACTGCCTGTTTGGCACCTTCAACACGGGAAACGTGTTCGGTATCGGCTGCCGCATGGGGTAAAAGTTCCAGTTTCCCGGAATACTTTTTTTCTAATTCAAGGTAAGGAGCCATTGGTCCGGTAATTTCGCCGGTGGACGGGTTTTTAAATATGTCTGCGTCAATTGCCGCATAGCGGATTTTTCCGCTGGCCAGGGCTTTATCCAACGCCTGCGCATCAACAACCTCACCGCGGTCGTAGTTGATCAGCACAGCTCCATCTTTCAAACCATTCAGCACACTTTCGCCAATCATGCCTTCATTCTCAAATTTACCGCTTTCCGGATTCGGGGCACCCAATCCGGTATGGAAGCTGATAAAATCCGCACCCTTGGCCGCGTCTTCAATAGAAGGAGCGTAAATGAATCCTTCAGACTCAATCCATTTTTGATGACGGGGCCTTGCGTGAACGACAACTTCCATCCTGAATGCCTGTGCGATTTTTGCGGCTTCACGGCCAATGTTGCCGATGCCTACGATGCCAATACGCTTGCCTTCAATTTTTTCCGTGGGAAAATCTTTGAGTTGCTTTCCCGTATCAAAATTCTTCTCTACCACGAGTTGATGCAAAGTGCCCACATCCAAATCCGGAGATGTTTTCAGCAAGGCTTTGAAGGTCATGTGCGCGGTGGCACGACTGTTAAAACTGGGGGTATTCATCAGCGGCGCAACACCGCCGGCTCCGTTTCCGCCGCCCCAAGAGGCACTGCCCATATTTCCGGTTCCGGCTCCGATTCGGACTCCTCCGGAATGAAACACAGATTCTTTAGGAAAAAAAGTCGCCGCGGCAATGAGTGCGTCATATTGCCCTTGATCGGTTTGGGGAAGAATTTCTTCGGCACGGCTCAAATCCGGCTGATAGAAAAAATGGATTTTTCCGGTTTCCAAATCGGCGTGATCTGCAACAGAGTCGACATGAAAGACACCGCCTTTTTCTTCAATGTATGCCTGCACTTCACTGAAATCAGGGTTTCCATTTGAGTCAAATTTCAAACCAACCAAATCCGCAATGAGCACTTTATAAGCTCGATTCTGATCGTCTTTTCTCATTTTGGAATCGGCGGCGGCTAAAACCTTAAACGTCACTCCAGCTTTCGCCAGTTCTTCTTCCAGAACCACAATTTTTGCCCGGTGGTAGGCATATTCAAGATTATCAAACACAGTAGTGATTTCTGAAACCGGGCGTAATCCTCCGATCCACAGACGGAAATCTCCGGGCGTTCCCGGAAAGGTATTGACGTACCGCGCCACATCCAATCCGCGCTCATACTTACCATTCGGATGGGTCAAACCCTCAAAGCCCAAAAGTTGCTTGGTTTTGGCGATGATTTTCACATGTTGATCGGAGTCACTAACGTCAGCATCATTGACTTTTAGCAATGTAACCGCAGCCCCACGCCGGGTTGTATCCTGAACACCCATTTCAAAAAGCGGATGTGCTGAGACCCAATTCTCTACTGCGGCTCGATTTGCTACAGAACGTTTGTTGAGTTCACTCACTGACCCGACCTGTTTTTCCGAGCGGAGCAGACCAAAAGTCGTTTCCGCAAAAGCGATAGTACTGAAAGTGTTAATAATTCCGCCAATCATTTTGTCTTGTGCAGGGTCGTAAAATGGTCCGGCGGCTAAACTTTTTTTACTGGAAACCGGAAACTTTCCATCTTCCGGGAGAGCAAGTTTGAGTTGACGTGGAATGGCCCACGATGGACTGTTTACATTTGTTTCGACCAATTCCAAGGCTTGTGGAGTAAAGGACACAATAAAATATCCTGCAGTACCACCAATTGCTTTTTGGAAGGGCATGAACAAACAACATTTGCTGACAACTTGCTGAACCAAATCTTCCGGCCACGGCATCGCACCCAATGTGGAAGTCGCGTCAATCACCGCATGATGATTCGTAGGATCACTATCAATCCAGTTTAAAAGATTACGAACATCCTGTTCCGAATAAGTAGTGGCCCCGGTGGTTTCATGACCTACTCCGACAAAAAGCTTGATCCCCAGATTTTGCAGTTCTTCTGCAGAGGGAATATTGCCTTCAGTATCACTGAAATGGACACGCCTTTCGTCACCGTTTCGTGTGTATTTCTGAAGTTCAATCAACTGCACGCCCCATGACTGCCTGAATGCTCCACCTTGTTTTGCTGCTTCCGATTCCGGCCTGGTTGTATCAACAAATACATTAAAGTCGCTGCCGGTGTTCATCAAATGCAGGACCGCAACTGTAAACCCACTATGTCCGCCTCCCAGACCAATCGCCATTTTGTTTTGTTTGGGAAACTCAAAATAGCGATGAATTTCGCGCATCATGTCCAGCACAACTTTGTCCGCCGGATAACCCCGGTGCATACATCGGTCGAGCTCACCGGTGGTCACGGGGCCGATTTTTTGTCCGCGGTCATCTAGTTTTTGATAATTATTTTCCAACCACGCTTCAAACTCAAAGCGAGTCAAACGACGATCCACCTCATCGACAGTCATGTTAGTAATAGGACCAACTCCAAAAAACGGATTTGCGGTACGTGCAGGAGGTCCACTTGCAGTCGCCTGCAGTGACGCTTCTCTATGTTTCTGCATATCATTCGTGGTTGCCATCGTCTTTTCCTAATTATTTGTAGTTTTAAATGAAATAGTGTCCGGCTTCCTGGGATCTCCACTCAGTACACTATTTTTTAGTCCGGATAAATATAGAGATTTACCTTTCAAAGATCAAGCGCTTTTATGGCAGGCTGAGATTCCTGTGTGATCTTCACAACTTGGAGCTATTACAAATAAATTGGGAGTGATCCGCACTTCTGAATCAGGTAAAATATAGATTTATGTATGGACCATGACCAAACTACATAGTTTGCATTGCTCATTGTTGTCGGTCTGGAGGAAGGGGAGTGCCTTTGCGGAGTTAATGTGTCGTGGAGTGACCATCTGAGTTTGGCAGCACAGCGGAACAAATTTGGAAACACAACAAAGTTTTACAGTACACGAAGAGGATTTCATGTCAAAATCTACAACGATAACAAAATTACAGGCCCTGTTCCGCTCTGGAGAGGTAAGCAACTATTGCTTTTTTGAATTTAAAAGTATTACTTTCTACACCATCTTTGCTATAAAAGTTTTTTGGCAAATATGCTAAATTTACTAATTATTTTTCACCAAGAAAATAACCGCATGCTGGTGATGTCAAAAGCTCATTTTTAAGGGTACAGAAACGTTTAAATGCTTTGGGAGTGTGATCCTTTGTGACTTTGTATGGCAAATTAATACTTTGCTCTTCTGTAGAAAAGTTGGCCGCAATCAGCATGGTTTCATCTTCTGTTTTTCTTTCAAAAACAAAACAATCTCCATCCAGTAATATTTTTCGATAACTTCCATTTTGAAGTGCTGGGAATTTTTTGCGTATTTGCAACATTTCTTGAAGAACATGAAAAGTACTTCCTGAGTCTGCTTTTGCTTGATCCAATGACAATTTGTTTACAGCCGGAAGCCAGGGTTTGGTTCCGGAATTAAAACCTTGATTAGTCAATTTTGAATCCCACGGAAACGGAAGCCGACATCCGTCGCGTCCCTTGATATCCGGCCAAAAACGAATACCTTGAGGATCTCGCAACTCATCTTTTGTGATTTCATATTCCTGCATATCAACCTCCTCGCCGTAATAAATAATCGGTGTTCCTCGCAAAGACAAAAGCAATAAAAGCATCATTTGTTGAAAACCATCACGCTCTCCAAAACAATCAAATCGGCTGATCATTCGCATACAATCGTGATTGCTCAAAGACCAACAAGGCCAGCCGCCCTCGATTGATTCTTCTGTGACTCGCAGCACATGCTCCAGGTACTCAGCACTCATGTTTTTGTTCAACATCGAAAAAGTATAAGCCAAATGTAATCCCTTACCCTTTTTAACATAATCCGTTCCCAACTTCAAAGTTGACTCCAAGCCCTCTGCACTCCCAATTTCTCCTATTGAAACAGCGCCATTTTCGTCAAATATTTTTCGCAAAAAGTGGATGAATTCTAAATTTTCGGGACGATCTTTTGAGTATTTTGTGATGTATTGACTGAGCGGATTTGCTTCTTGTCCGTCCTCCATGAGTTCAGAGTTTTCTGGTCGTTTTGGATTGTCACGCAACTGCCGGTCATAAGCATAATAATTTGCTGTGTCCAAACGAAATCCATCTGCTCCGCGCTTCATCCAAAAGCGAACCACATCTGCCAAAGCTTCTCGAACTTCCGGATTATACCAATTCAAATCCGGCTGTTCCGGAAGAAAATTGTGTAAGTAATACTGTCCTCGTTGCGGCTCAAAAGTCCATGCTGCTCCACCAAAAACCGCCAACCAATTATTAGGAGGCGATCCGTCAGGTTTTGGATCTGCCCAGACATACCAATCTACTTTGGAATTGGTGCTGTTTTTCCGAGATTCTTGAAACCACTTGTGCTGATCTGAAGAATGGTTCAAAACTAAATCCAAAACAATTTTGATTCCGCGCCGATGAGATTCTTCTACCAATTGGTCGAAATCTTCGAGTGTTCCGTAATCCGAATCAATGTTGCAATAATCACTTACATCATAACCAAAATCTGCTTGCGGTGATGGGAAAAATGGAGAAAACCAAATTGCATCAATTCCTAAACCTCCGCCTTTGCCGTCGTTGAGGTGATCGAGTTTTTCAATCACTCCCGCTAAATCACCGATTCCATCATTGTTAGAGTCTTTGAAACTGCGAGGATAAATTTGATAGAAAACGGCTGATTCCCACCAGTTTTCAGAAAGTGGACTGGATTTGAGATTTAATGATTTTTGCATAAATTATTGTTTTATTTTATTTTTTGAAGAGTAAAAAACGTCTCATTATTTCACAGAACCAGTAACCAATCCGCGCACAAAATAACGTTGCAAGGCGAAAAAGACCAGCAAAGGAACCACAATCGAAATGAAGGCACTGCTCGTTAAAATTTCCCAGTTGTCGCCGCGCGAACCGAGCAGTTCACGCAGCTTTGAGGTCAGTACGATTTGGTTATCGTGTTTGCCGAGAAAAACGAGTGCCACTAACAAGTCGTTCCAAACCCACAAAAATTGAAAAATACAAAATGAAGCCAATGCCGGAATCGATAAC
>ENA-OSET01004406-OSET01004406.1-sediment-metagenome-genome-assembly--contig:-NODE-4406-length-12472-cov-3.537959_pt1 | contig 12472 bp, 7 predicted proteins | sample MGYA00237882_ERZ534229 | MGnify/ENA primary metagenome ERZ534229 (study PRJEB26408, sample SAMN06266212) | sediment metagenome | isolation source: Hudson Canyon methane seep mesocosm | place: USA:Hudson...
AAGTAAGAACGTTTCATGCAATGGGTTATCGTTTATATCAACGCTTTATCCGTGACGGCTACCTGCCCCCCTTCCAAAATAATATATTATCTGAAAAAGAAATTCATTTTCATATTTGGCGGCTTATGCGTCAAACACTTAGCGATGAAGGATTGCGCGATGCTAAGCGCAACAAAAAAGAGCATGTAGAGTTATGTCATCAATTTTTTGAAACGGTTAAAAGTGGCTTGCACCCGCCTGATTTAGTTTTTGAAATTCTTGAATTACCGAATAAGTTTAAATACGTCCTATCTTTGTTTGATCAGTTTGAAGCATGGCGGAAGCAACAATCTCGTATTAGTTACTCCGACATGTTGTATGACCCAGTGATGGCTATTCGCGCCACACCAGATTTAGCAAAGCTTGTTGGGAATAAAATGGATGTGTTGTTAGTCGATGAGTATCAAGATACCAATGACATTCAACATGAGTTGATGAAGTTGATTGCCGGGGATCGTGCCAAAATCACGATTGTGGGGGACCCAGATCAAACAATTTATGAATTTAGAGGCGCTAAGCCTGAATATATTATCAAAGGTTTTGCAGAAGAATTTCCTGATGCTAAAAATCTAACGTTGAGCTACTCGTTTCGTTATGGACATAAAGTATCCTTACTTGCTAATCATTTAATTACTAAAAATAAAAACCGACAGGACTTATTATGTAAGTCATTTTCGAGCAATCCTGCTACGGAAGTCACTGAGCATCTATGTGATAACGATGCCGCCAATATCACCACATTATTATCGACTTTCACCTTACCTGAGTTAAATCAGACCTCAATTCTAGCTCGAGCATGGAGTCAAACGGTGGGGATCGAACTTTCCTTACTTGAACGGCAGATTCCTTATCATATTGAAGGGAAAAATAGTGTCTTTAACCTGGTTGAAGCGCAAAGTATTCGGGCTATTATTGAGTTAGTTGCAGGCGTATTCTCGGGTATGGGCGTTGAAGAACGGCAATCAAAATTTGAATTGATTTTTCACTTTCCACATATCGGTCTGCCTGATGGACAGTTGAAAATGCTGGCTTCAACGCTTGCAAGCTATACCGAAGACTGGGGAAAAATACTGCTACAACTGATACCAAATGACCTAAAACGTATTCAGACGATTAAGTTGGAACGATTGTCGAAAGTGTTCATACGATTAACAAGTTCTAATCGACCTGTTAAGCAATTATTGTCGCTATATGTGCAAGAAGCTGAACTATACGAAGGTATTCGATCGCTTAGTCTTAGTCATGATCATGCCGAAGAGAAAGTCGCTTCAATCATGGGGATTATGCGTTTTATTTCGAGTCTGGAAGGTGATGCGGTACATATTCTGAACTATCTTTTTACACTACAACAAAATGCAGAACAACAGCACCAGCAGGCGGTAACGATTACCACGATCCATCGTGCCAAAGGTCTAGAATGGGATACGGTTTTAGTCCCGGGCTTAAATGATAAGTTAATGCCTTATTCGCTTCGTTCAGAAAATTTAACGAAAGCTGAGTTGGAAAGTGAGCGACGATTACTATATGTCGCAATGACGCGTGCGAAGCACTCTCTGCATTTATTTGTACCCAAACGGCATCAAGATGCGTTATTTAAACCATCAAGGTTTGAGTTTGAGCTACAGATTAGACAAAGTTTGTTATTGGGTGGCAGTTTAGACCGTAAGGAAAATACTTGTCAGTTATCAAAAGGCATAAAAGCTTCACCTATTTCTCAGCGGTATGCCGAGGCAATGCGCTGTGAATTAAAGCAAAATGAACGGGAGCAAAAAGAGCTGACACAAAGCAGTATGGCTAAACCCCAAGGTAAACCCATTTGGTTTGCTCAGCATGTTCAGCATTGCGTATTAGGCCGAGGTTTAGTGACCGGGGACCAGTCAGGCTCATTTACAGTTGAGTTTGACGATCGTCAAACTCGCGTATTTAGTAAAGAAACGGCTGATCGATTCTTTACAACGATAGAAGATTAGTCGAGCGCAGGTAGTTGGCGAATGCCACCCATTTCATTAATCGCGACATAAATAAAAGTTGTTTCTGTCACTTTTTTTGGCTGATTTCCAAGTGGGTCAGTGACGTAAACTTCGACTAAAATTTTAATCGAGCTTCGGCCGGTGTCGACCAAGTTTGTGAAACAGCTTACGCGATCACCGACAGCTACGGGCGATAGAAACTCAACCCGCTCCATCGCAACCGTTGTTGTTCTTCCTTTAGATACTTCGGAGGCTGCTGTTGCGCCAGCCAAATCCATTTGTTCCATTAACCAACCCGCATAAATATCACCATTTGGGTTCGTATCTCTTGGCATCGCGACAACCTGAAGTGTTAGGTTCCCAATTGGGCCAACGCCTGTATCAACTAGTCTCATGTTTGTTATCAGTCCTGATGTTATCACTCACGTTACCTTATTATAGCTAATCAGTAGAAACTGCAAGTAAAGTTAATGTGATACACAAAATGCCGCCGTTTTTATTAAACCTCATGTGAGCTAGTTCACGCTTCATGTTATTTGTCTGAAATTCCCTACAAATGGGTAATTCTGCTTTGCTACTCATACTACTAGTATTTGGCCAGCTGTCCGATGTTGTATTAATTGCGTTTATTAAATATGGGCAACCAATGTTAAACGTTCTGTGATGACTGAATGATTACAAATCATAAAAATAATTAAGGAAAATACGATGTCTAATTTTGTTAAACCACTGGCGGGCGTTTGTGCCGCTCTGCTTATTTCAGGTTGTATTGAAAAAGAGAAAATAGTTACGATTCCAGATGCAGAGAACTTATTATTCACTTCGCAAGGTGACTTATTGGTCAATGGTGGTAAAAGTATTTATCAGGTGACCTCGCAGACAGAAAGTGACGGCACCACTAGCTATACACAAACGTCAGTGTATGACGGTAACCAGTGTTCATTTGGCGGTATTGCACAGCAAGGCGATTGGATCTTCTCTGTCTGTAAAGAGGTTTATTTTAAATGGAAAGGGTTTACGTTTAAGCTGGTACAAGATACTCACTTGCTTGCGGCCAATTTGAATGAACGGCCGCTTAATTTTAAAGCCTTAGATCAAGGTTTAGAGCATGACCCATTAGATGCCATGACGATTCCGAATGGTATTGCTTTCGCCCCAACAGGTGAATTAATTATTGCCGATACTAACTTTTTTGCGCAATCAGATGTGGGAAGAATTACTTTGGACTACTCGGGCGATTTACCACAAGTTGCTCAATTTGAAGCTGATTGGTTAGGAAGTGAATATGGCTTTGAAACTCCAAATGGCCCAAGAATTATCGGCGATACCTTATATATTTCCGACGGCAATAAAGTTCGGCGTTTGATGTTTAATGAATCTGGTGAGATACCGCTATTATTTACGAATGTAGAAGGGAATGAGGTGAGCAACTTACCTGACGACAATCTATTTTACACAGGTGGTGTGATAGTCGATGATATTCTGCCTTACTGTGATGGCATTGCCGTAACGCAGTTTTTAGCAGGAAAATTAGTATTTCAAGATGCCCAAGGTGAACAATATAAAACCTTGCCTTTTAGTTTTGAGTCACCGAGTGCCTTAGCAATTGGTGAAGGTCCAATGTTTGAGGGTAGTGATTTAATGGTGACGGAAAAAGGCGTGATACTCGAGTTCAACTCAGGTATCGGTAATCAACTCTCACGCATCGCAATGGATTTTGATTTATCAGATCCGTTAACGTGTGAAGCTCTTAAGTCACTGGACTAAGCTGTTCTCCAGCAAGCAGGAAGTTTAAAGCTTCCTGCTTTATTTCTACCTATAATACCTTTCTGGGTTTCAGGTAATTGACGAGAGCTTTTCTGACAATCACCAGATTTAATGACAGGTTTGAATGTCACTCTAAGTAGGCGTTCGGCGGCTACCATCGCTTCATATCACAATTGTTTTACTGAATAAGGCAAGTCAAAGGGCTATCGAGATTGATGATGATATTAGACGTAAAGTGTTTGAAGTAACATGTCTTTTGAAGACACGATTCTAATTTAGAGGCTTGATCAAGGCATGTTTTCTTACTGAGATTCAAGCGTAGCAAAATAGAGGGCTGTGTTCTGAAATAGCCCTCTATTTTATTGGGGTGAAAACGCCCCTTGGTTATTTTTAGCCAGCTTTTATAGGGCATCGCCATTCTGGTCAATCGCATCTAACTGGTTGCCATCGGGTCCACCATCGCGTGTTGGAATCAAAATATTGATCTCCGGGCTACCGGGCACTGCGCTAGGATCGGTCAAACTATTAAGAAATGCGACTAGGTATTTGATCTCTTGATCTGTAAAGTTTCTAGGTGCAGGTCCGGGAGCACCCACGCCATTAGCCTCCTCAATTTGTGCAATATTAAGATCGAGTATGTAGTCTTCACCTCCGTTGACGAGATCCACACATTCACTGGCCGATAGATGTTGAAACTGTGGTAATGCGCAAGCTTCATCATTGCCGTAAAACTCTTCGAGCGAGGTTTTAATATGATCATAGTGATGAATAACGCGCTCAAGCGTCTGGAATGCACCCTTGTCACCATAGGGCGCGGTTAATCCTACGTTGAGTAAGCTCGGCATTCTAAATTGATTTTTGTCTGGGCTGCCATCCTCCGCACCATTACCAGTCCCGTCCGCTACAGCATTGGGACCCATTTGTGGGTAGAGTGGCCCTCGCGTGACTTCCGGGGTAAAAAATGCTCCATCATGACAATTTGAGCAACCTGATTCGCTCGACCAAAACATAATCGCGCCACGTTTTTCATCGTTGTCGATCGCATTGAGATCACCCTTAACGTAAGAGAAGAATGGGTTGTCGATAAACAATGCCGACGCCTGATACGCAGCGATGGCACGTGCTGTCAGGGTAAAGTTTTTTTCTGCTGATCCAAACGCATCAATAAAATAGTCATCCCAACGCTCATCAAGCTTGCCTGCCAGATGCTCGCGGTATTCTGCATCAGAATCAAAACCATCGGAATCACCCATTTCGTGGGTGGCCGACACTGGAAAGTGTGCTTGTGCCATCAGTAATTTTAGCGGGTCAGTCTGATCGGTATGGGTGTTTAAATAGTCATTGACAGCATCGGTGACAACTCTATCCGGTGTGCGGACTTCATTTAGCGAAACTGTACCACTGGGTGTTTCAGCATTGGATTCAGAAATACTCACACGCTTATCCCAGAACATACTTTCGATCCACAACGCAGAATTGCAGATGTGAGATGAGTGCCTGCCGACCGAAGGGACGGCATTGCCATCGGTTCGACCAGGGCCAAGCAAATTCGGTTCTGAGGCGCTTACACCGATTGGCAGTGACAATGCATCTCCGCCACAGCTCAACGCAGGATGATGGCAGGAAGAGCACGAAGTGTCGTTATTCTTACTAAGTGTTTTACTGTGAAATAAACGTTTGCCAAGGTCGATTAACGCGAGGTCTTCTTGGCGTCGCAAACGAGCTACAAAGGCTTGCATATCTTCTAAACCCTCTGCCAGAGTATCGTCATGAAAATCGAATATTTTCGTCAAACATTCGTCAAGCTCTCCATCCTCTAGACTCTCGATGGTAAACTGTCGCCCGCGAAACTCATCTGAGCCACAAGTATCGAAAAAATTAGCCTGCCCGGTTCTGACTAAACCACCATTTTGTAGACCAATGTTGCTATCGGAAATTAAGGTATTAATTTCATCAATATTTGAGGCTTCGCTCATCGCCCCGTTTTCATTTTTGCTCACCACATAATAAGAATACTCAGTATTCGCATCTAGTCCAGTATCGTAGTAATTAGTATTGATGGTCTCTGCCAATTTCGTTTCGTTACGATAAACAATATAACTGAGCGCGCCTTCATCGCTACCTGTCGGGGCTTCCCAGGTGATGCGACTCGTACTCGCTGAAAGGGTGACTGCTACGATATTGTCTGGAATACTTTTCAATGAATTACTTGGGGCGTCAACTTCTACGTCAACGACCTCGCTATCGGCTTCCCCCGTTGAGTTTTGATCATTATTACCAGCGGAGTCTGATGTGGAATTGCTACCGCCGCACGCGGTTAAAAACAAGGTCACCAATACAAGGCCAAGTACTAATTGCAACTTCGGCATCGTAAACGGAAAAGTAGGTTGAGAACTTATTTTATTGTTAGGTCGTGGCTGTTTAAAATGGGCTAGAAGAAAAGTATTTAAATACAACAACATCACTTTTACTCCGAAATGGTTAATGAGTTTGAGGTGGGCTCGTCAGCTTAAATGATAAGAGATACGATGCAAATTTTTCAGTTAGTTATATTTATTATTGCATGATATAGAGTATCAGCAATGCGTAGAGGTAGGGTTCATCTTCGTTTGTGAGCCAATACTCAGAATCTAAGTTGGTAATAACTTTTTAATCTAACGGCTAAAAACACGATGAAAGCTTGTTTAGGTCTTATGTCTGAGTGCAAAGTGGGAGAGGGTTGTCTAGCTTTGACTTATTGAGTGTTAAATCTTAGTTATGGCTATGAGGTTTATCCTCCCTGTAATAGCCATTTGATACACATCGTTTTAGTAGTCCCGACTTAATCAGGATACGCTTCAACAATAGTCATGACAGCTTTCATGTTATCGATAAATAAGTTAAGTAGTTTTGGATCAAAGTGTTTGCCCTCTTGTGTTTTTAACTCGGCAATCACTTTATCTAATGGCCAAGCTTCTTTATAACAACGCTTGTGTATGAGCGCATCGAAAACATCGACCAAGGCGACAATTCGACCGTAGATATGAATGTCTTCACCTTTTAATCCATTAGGATAGCCTGAACCATCGAACTTTTCATGGTGCTGACCTGCCACAATCGCGGCAGCCTGTAATACCGGACGGTGCGATTTACTAAAAATATGTTGTCCAATTTCGGCATGTGTTTTCATTATTTCCCATTCATCGGCATCCAGCTTTCCTGGCTTAAGAAGAACTCTATCTGGAATGGCAACTTTACCGATATCATGCATCGGGGCTGACATAAATAATACGTCGACATCGTCTTCACTAAGGCCTGCTAAACGGCCTAATAGCCGTGATAAGTGCGATACACGTTTAACATGATAGGCTGTTTCTTTGGAACGACTTTCGACGACATCGCCGAGGGTATCAATAATTTCAACTTGAGTATCAAATATTTCTCGATCTAAATAAAGGTTATCGAAAGCAATGGTGACGTTGCTAGAAAAAACTTGAATCATTCGCTTATCAAGTTCATCTAAGGTATTCACCCCATCGAGATAAATAAGATTGACCTTTCCGCTTTTTGTAGGGAAATAACCTACAAATTGATCGTTTTCAAAAATACTTGAATGCGCTTGTGAGGCTTTGGTAAGTAGGGCTGATACTTCGGGTGGTAATTCGGCTGTAGCATCACTGAAATTACCTGTGCCTGCCATGATCTCAAAGCCACTATGACTTTCAGCGACGGTCCACCGCTTACTTCTGACAAGCAAAGTGTCTTGATCTAAATGTAAGATGCAAGCAATTTGGTCCAGTAAACCTCGGGCGAATTTTTGTAAGGATCGTATTTCAAATAAGCTGGCTGAAGCAGTGATCACTTCTTCTAAGCCTAAGCGGTAGCGGTCTAAACTTATACGGGCCGCTTCTACTTCCATGATGTCGCGGTAGGCTCTTAAACCAGCAAGCGTGGTGGTAAATAGCTTGGTGCTATCAAAGTCTGTTTTTTCTTTATAGTCGTTAATGTCGTAATTAACGATCACTTTTCGTTCAGGAGCTTGTCCTGGCTGACCGGTACGTAATACGACTCTGACGAATTTATTTCCGAGTTCTTCTCTTAAATACTTAACAAAAATGAGACCGGCATCATCACTTTCCATCACGACATCAAGGTAAATTAAGGCGATGTCAGGGTGGGCCTGAATCATACTTTTTGCCTCATTACCACTGTATGCGCTGAGCAGTGTTAGACCTTTTTCATCAAACTCAAATTCGTTTAAGGCGACCTTTGTGATGGTGTGCACTTCAGGCTCATCATCCACAATTAGCACTTTCCAGAACTGGTCTGGCGCTGGTTTAAGTATTTTCTGAGTTGATTTCTTGAACATATTTGCCTGCTGTCTTGAGCTTATTTTTCAATATCAATCGGTATGATTATAGTAAATGTTGTGCCAAAGTCAGGTTTACTATCGATATTTATCGAACCTTTCATTTTTTGAGTGACTAAGTTATAGACAATGTTCAAACCTAAACCGCTCCCACCCTGCTCTCGGTTAGTGGTAAAGAAAGGGTTGAACATTTTGGCTTGTACGTTTTTTTCCTGACCTTTACCATCATCAGAGTAGGTAAAATAAAGCTGATCATTTTGTGTCTCAAAATGTAATTTAATCGTACCTTTTTGGCCTTTATTGTAGGCATGAATTAATGAGTTGCTGATGAAGTTTGTAATGATTTGAGATAGTGAACCTGGGTAGTTATTGATTTCAATTGACGTGTCACATTCAATTTCAACCGTAATGGCTGTGTGTTTTATTTTATTCACTAAGCTCAGCATCACTTCATCAACATAATCGTGCACATTGAACCAACGGACAACTTCATGGCTTTGATCGACTGCGACTTGCTTAAAGCTTTTTACCAGACCTGCCGCTCTGTCCAGGCTGTGATGGATTGATTTAGCAATTTCTTTGGCATCAGAGATGAACTTTTCAAAGTGACGTTCTTCAAGCTTCTTTTTTTTGTAGCGCTCTTCAAGTTGTTCTAGCATAAACTGAAAGTGACTGACGCCTGTTAGGCTCAATCCAACAGGCGTGTTTATTTCATGCGCGACGCCTGCAACTAACTCACCTAATGATGCCATTTTTTCAGACTCAATGAGTTGCTCTTGCATTTGTTTTAGTTCATGTAATGAATTTTGCAATTTAAGCCGGCCTTTGAGCAAGGCTTTTTCTTTCTCCATCCGTATTGCAACTTCATGTTTAAGTGCTTGTTGATCCTGATCCAGTTGTTTAACTGTATTATTAAGTGAAGTGGTACGTTCTGATACTTTCTTTTCGAGCCCTTTATTTAGTTCCTCTAGTTCCGAAAGCGAAATTACAATTTTATTCATCATGTTGTTTAAAGCTGTTTCTAAGGTTTTCAGTTCACTTTCCTCGTGCCCATCTATTTCAATGTGTCTGTTTTGGATGTTATTTAGATCGATTTTGCCCGCTTCATTTGCAAGGTAGCCTAAAGGCCGAGTTAATAAACGGTTGAATACGATAGTAATGAGCAGTACAAGGGCTACTGTTTTGATAATCGCCCCGATGATGAGTATAAAAATACCGAGTTTGATACGATTAAATACAATGGAATTACTTGAAATAAGTCGAACAGTACCGAGAATTTTGTCCTTTTTCTTATGGGTGTATTGGAGAGGAAATTCATGCCAAAAAATATCGTTTTTGATATCTTCGATGGAGGAGGTTGCTTGCCCTGTTTGTAGCACGAGGACGTCTTGTGGGTTGATAATCTCTACGCCAATGACAGAAGGTAGCTGAGTGATACCTTCAGCGGTGATTTTTAATTGAAATTCATCCATGTTCCAAACCGTTTCCGTTAAGCTATCTCTAAAGGTGCGCTCAGTCACCACCAATTCGGCTTTGATATCATCTTTGGCTGCCGTATATTCAATATATATATGAGCGCTGGTAACGATAAAGGTCAGTAAGAAATAAATTGAAAGTACAATTTTAAGTAAGCGTGTTGAAATTGAGTGTCTAAAGCTAGACATTTTGAAGGGAGGGACATTCATTGATTCGGTACTCGATCATATGAAAGTGCAAGCTTACAATATATTAAAGTCTAGTCTAATTTTGCAGAATGACATAGTGAGGGTTAAATGTTTAATATAGGTAATATGGTATTAGATTAAGCGCTAAATGGGGGGGATCATGCATTGTCCGAAAAGCTAAGCTAATCACTATGAAGCTTGTTGATAGTCGTTCGTTTTTTACTGTTTTTGGGGTGTGCTTTTAAATACTCTGATGGCGATTGCTTGAAGTGCTTTTTAAAAAAACGTACAAAATTACTTAATGAGCTAAACCCGAGAAAATACCCTATTTCCCCAATGCTATATTGTCCCTCATTGAAATAGTGTTCTGCGGCGTCAATTCTTGCATTAATTAATAGCGTTTTAAAGCTAATATTTTCCTCTTTTAAACGCCGTTGTAATGTTCTTGTGCCTAAGTGAAGACTTTTCGCAAGTTGTTGAACTGAAGGGTTGTTGAAGGGGAGCATAGATAATAATTCTATGTGTGCTCGCTTCGACAAACTGGGGTCTCCCACTTCATCCATCTTATTAATTAAATACTTATCTAAATGCGTCGCGAGTGTGCTATTTGAACGCTTGCATGGAATTAGTAATGTTTTTAGGGGATAGATAATTGCATTTTGCTCGCAATTGAAATTCAACGGAACTTGAAAGAAAGCTTCAAATTCGGCGATGTTTTCAGGCTTTGGGCGCATGAAATCAATACGAGTAGGGTATATTGGCTTTGTTCCTAATACGGTGCATTGCTTAAAAATAAAACCAATAGCAGAATCCACGGCTTCGCGCGCATTTTCTCTTTGATTTGGCGGTGCGTGAACTTTAACAATAAATTTATGGTGATAAGATACAACGAGCGTTAGCGCTGTGGATACTGTTCGATAATACCGAAGAGCTCTGTCCAATGCTTCCCGAGTATTACGACTTGCTTTTACGGCGAGTATTAATGCGTTATGGTCGTCATCCATCAAAAAATTGACCACATCCAGACCAAAAGCCTCACGATCTGTATGTTGAACCGCCAGTTTCCATAATTTCCATGTTTTATCGGTATCAACTCTTTGGTTTGGGTCAGACAGATAAGCAATAGGAATGCCGCATGATTCAAAAATTTTCTCGGCATTGAATGATGCTTGTTTGAGCGTTTTATATATCGCCGTTAGCCAACTACTCGAAGTGGTGCATTTTGTTTCTTGGAACATCTAAATAACTCTTCAATGTTATATAGCCGCACCTGTATTGACTGAGCTTCATCAATCTTAGAGTTTCCTTGGCAGTGTTTATCACAATGAAAAGTATGGAACTAACCATAGTGCTAAAGAATTTAAATCATACATTTTTGTCTTACGAAAAAGTTGTATGATTTAGCAGCAAATAGCGGTAAATGCATTGATGGCCACGCTATTCACAATCAATAGCGTGAGGCCTAGGAATGATTCGATAATGTAAACTAGCGTTTACCTGATCGCCTGAGGGCGGAAGGTGAAAAGTCTTTCGTGGAAAACTTTCGGTCGAAGTCAAACTTGGTTTTTATTTCATTAGCTAAACCTGTCACGAGGTATCTGCCTGATAATAAATCATAATAAGCTGATACTGTCGGTAATGCCGTGCCGATATCATAAAAATATTTATTGTGTCCTTCGGCCACACGCCAAATGTTGCCTTTTCCATCATAAAAGTCACTCCCGAGGATTGCCCAAGTGTCTTCATCAATATAATGCACTCGTTTTTGGTATATATGCCGTTTGCCTTGTTTTAAGGTTCCGATGACTTTATATACGCGGTGTAACTCATATCTTGAATATTGAGTGTTAATATGTAGTGGTTTAATAATGTCTTTATACGTTAAAGATTTATCGTCTAATTTATAGGAGTTGTAAGGTACATAAAGTTCCTTTTTTCCTTCTAGATTCCAATCATAACGGTCAGGTGCTCCGTTATACATGTCAAAATTATCAGCGGTGATGAGGGCGTCTGAGGCTGTTCCTGGGCTATCGTAGCTAACTTGAGGCGCTCTTCGAACACGACGTTGACCAGCATTATAAATCCATGCCCGTCTTGGTTCTTTTACTTGGTCAATCGTATCATGCACAAGTAAGACATTACCGGCTAAGCGAGCTGGAGATTTAACCGCTTGTTTGAAGTAAAGCATTACATTATCGTCTTTGTTCTTAGCAAAATCTTTTAACGATGCACGCTCAGAAAACTCTTCATAAAATGTGATGGGGGTAAATTTGCCGCTTTTAGTCGGCGTGGCATGCACATAGGTTCTATTTAATGAGCCACCTCTATACCTGCGAATATGATTCCAAAGGGCCTCTAAACCATTCTGGGCGATAGGAAAAGGGTAGTTTGCCCCAGAATTTTTGAGACCATTACCATTTTGTACTAACTCAGCACTAATGGCATTCTTATTGACCAGTTTAATCAATTCGTCCGAATAACCAACAGGGCGATGAGACTTATAAACAGGCATTGAAAAGGTGCTGTAGGTCTTTAGTAAGGCTTGTTGGCCTAGTGATAAATGGTCTAAATATTGATCCATGTTACTTTGGTTAATGGTGAATAGGATCGGGTCGTAAGCAAACGGGTCGATATAAGGTTGACCTGGTTTAAATCCCGCAGGTATTTTTTCTAAACCACCGGAC
>ENA-OSET01004408-OSET01004408.1-sediment-metagenome-genome-assembly--contig:-NODE-4408-length-12470-cov-3.856128_pt1 | contig 12470 bp, 9 predicted proteins | sample MGYA00237882_ERZ534229 | MGnify/ENA primary metagenome ERZ534229 (study PRJEB26408, sample SAMN06266212) | sediment metagenome | isolation source: Hudson Canyon methane seep mesocosm | place: USA:Hudson...
AGCCCTCTTCATAACCGCAATGAGCCATGGGTTTAATGGTTTTTTGTTTATCTTCTTTTGGGTATCCAATCCAAGCAAGCAGGTAGCCTGCATCTTCAACGGCGATCCGACAAATTTCAGTAAGTAATTCTTGCTCTTTTTTAGAGTGGAACAAAGCTTGATTGCAGTGTTTTAATAAGTTCAAGGCCCGGTTTTTATATAAAAGTTCAGGCGACGACAGGGGCTCTGTATTCAAGGAGGTTGGGTGTGGAGGCTTATGTGTTCTTTTCATAATATACAAACCATTATTTTGGAACCCACAGTGAAGTTATCACTAATATCTCAATGTTTAGAAAGTGATATAAAACAAGTCTAGCAGAAATTGTATGTGTACAAACCTTATATCAGCGTTGTATAGAAAGGTTATTCCTAACAAGATTTATTAGCACAACTTTAAGCCAGCAGTGCGGTTACAGTCACTCAGTGGCGAGCAATAAGCTGGTTATGGCTCGACGTGTAACCATATAACGTTCACACTTTGCCATTAAATATTTAGTATGGATTAACTATGGGGTTGAATATGAGTGAACATGAAAAAATAAATTATTTAGAATTTCCAGCCAAAGATTTAGCCATTGCAAAAACATTTTTTTCGGCTGTCTTTGGCTGGAAGTTTGTCGACTATGGGCCTGATTACACAGCATTTTTTGAAGCGGGTATAGATGGTGGTTTTTTTAAATCAGATCTTGTTGTCTCAAGTTTGGTTGGTAGTGCATTGATTGTTTTTTACAGTCAAGACTTAGTCGCAACACAAGCTAAAATAGAAAAAGAAGGTGGGAAAATAATACAAGCGGTTTTTTCGTTCCCCGGTGGCCGTCGTTTTCATTTTTCTGATCCTAATGGCAATGAATATGCTGTCTGGTCTGATAGCTAATTACTTAATATTGATAGGAGATGTCTGATGACCATTAATGCTGTTGTTGCATTTTTACACTTTGTTGCTGCTTTTGGTGTGGTATCTACCCTGTTTTTACAATGGTTAACGTTTAATCGACAGTTAACGGTTGTTGAAGCAAGACGTATACAGCGTGCCGATATGATTTATGGCATTACAGCCGGTCTTGTCATTATATTTGGTTTATTAAGGGTGTTTTATTTTGAAAAGGGAAGCGAATATTATTTTTCAAGCACATTTTTTTACATAAAAGTGTTCTTGTTTTTATTTGTTGGTTTGTTATCTGTGTATCCGACAATTCGTTTTTTAAAATGGCGAACAAACACTAACTTGGGTAAAGCACCAGAAATAGATGCTCAGGAATTTAAGAGCATAGCGTTGATTTTAAACTTAGAAATGGTAGGGGTTATTGGTGTTATTTTTACAGCATCTATGATGGCGAAAGGTATGATTGTTCTGTAGTTTTTATTAATATAATCATTTGTGTATGAGGAGGTGTCAATGTTAATTATGCCATTTTGTTTTGTTGTGGTAATTGATTGTTAGATGTTAAATATTAAGTTGCATAGTGACTGTTTTTGAAAAAGTCATTTGTCAGCAATTCCTGTCTTCCAAACTTTGCGAAAGCTTGTAAAAATCATCAAAGTACGATACTTGTGTAAATAGAAAAACTTAACGATTATGTTCAAGCAAGACTATTATCTGAATGTGGAGAAGGCATTCTCAACACCTAAGAGGCCTAACGTAAAACCATGTGAATAGCACTGTTTACATGGTTTTTTTATAGCTAGGCTAAATAGATAGATTCACAATGACTGTGCAGCCATCATGAAAATGAGCAGCAACGCAGTCAAGAGCGCAAATTATGACCGAAACAACAAAACGAACAGACAAAGAAGCATGTTCTATTCTGATCGTAGATGATGAAACAGGTATTCAAGACTTTCTTCAGCGTGCATTGAGTAAAGTTTATGATTTAGTTGAAGTAGCCGGATCAGTTGAAGAAGCTGAAGCATTACGTACTGAACACTATTTTGATTTATTGATCATCGATATCTGTATGCCAGACATATCTGGCCTTGAATGGTTAAAGTCACTTGCCGATCAAAACGGTCAATCAGATGTGATTTTTATGACTGCCTTCACAGATATTGATAACGCAATTGAGGCGTTACGTATCGGTGCATTCGATTTTATTCAAAAGCCATTTCGTTTAGAAGAAATGACGTTGTCTGTGGCTCGCTGCATAAAACGCCGTCGTTTGGAACGTGAAAACTTTGTACTACGTCGCCAGGTTGATCGCTTGTATTCGTTTGAAGGCATGATCGGTAATAGTCCACAAGTTCAGGAAATGTGTCAGTTGATTAATCGAGTGGCGCCAACACCATCGGTCATTTTGATAGAAGGTGAGTCAGGTACAGGTAAAGAGCTGGTTGCCAATGCCATTCATAAAGAAAGTCAACGCTCTGGACCTTTTGTGCCTGTTAATTGTGGTGCTATTTCGCCTGAGCTATTGGAATCAGAGTTTTTTGGCCATAAAAAAGGGGCCTTTACTGGGGCTGAACATTCCCATGATGGTTTATTCTCTTATGCTGATGGCGGCACCTTATTTCTCGATGAAGTCGGTGAAATGCCGTTGCAAATGCAAGCAAAATTTTTACGAGTACTTGAAGAGGGTCATATCAGACCGGTGGGTAGCGAGCGAGAAATTCCAGTCAATGTACGTGTAGTGGCTGCGACTAATCGTAATCTGAAAGAAGAAGTTGAAGCGGGCAACTTTCGTGAAGATTTGTTTTATCGATTAAACGTATTGAGCATTTATGTTGCCCCCTTAAGAGAGAGAAAACAGGATATTGCTCCGCTAGTAGAATATTACGCTAGAGTGTTGGCGGTGCAACTAGCGTTACCCACATTGCCATTTAACCATCAAGATATTCAGCAACTTGAAACATACGATTGGCCAGGCAATATTCGTGAATTAAAGAATTTTGTCGAGCGTTGTTTACTATTAGGTCGGTTGCCTGATGAAATGATGATGTCAGATCGTGAAAATAGTAAAGAACAAGTTGGCTATCCTGATACATGGTCGCTTGAGCAAGTAGAAAATGAGCATATTATTAAAGTTGTAAATAGCATGGGCGGTAATAAAAATCAGGCTGCCAAGTTATTAGGAGTATCTAGCAAAACACTTTATCGAAAGCTTAAAAGCGATCCAGCACCAAGCGATGATTAAGCGCTTTCGGACTATCGTATCGAGTTGCCTGCGATATAAACTTCTTATTTTAGTATTGCTGCCTGTTTTATTGGTGATGTCCGCTGTTATTGCTTTATCAAACCTTTGGCTAAATGAGGTGAGTTATCAGCAGTTGTTAATGAAAGTTAATGCTGATCTCAATGTCGCTAATGAAGCTTTCGATGAAACTCAAGAAAACTTACTGGCAGATCTAGCTTTACTTGCCGAGTCATATTCATTTCGTTTACCACTTGAGCAAAGCCTAACAAAAGAAAAAGAAGCACAACAGATTCAGCCCTTGATCTTACAACTACAACAAGAGCATGGTTTTGATTTTATCCAGTTGATTGACATCAATGGCTGTGACTATTGGGACAGTACCAGTTGCAATGTAAAAAATAGTCCATTGTTATCAAAAGCTTTATCAGGAGAAGCGGCCGCTGGTGTTGATTTATTCTCATCTCGAGAACTGCATGAAATCGATCCCCAATTAGCTGAAATGGTCTATCAGCCCTTAGTGGATACACCGAGGGCCAACCCTGTAGATAATATTGCAGAAAACCGTGGCATGGTTCTGCATAGTTACTACCCAGTCATGGATGCTGATAAAAATGTTAGCGCAATTTTGATCGGCGGGGTATTACTGAATCGTAATTTCGAGTTTGTCGATAACTTACGTGATCTTGTATACAGCAAAGGCAGTCTTGCCGAAGATGGTCTGGGTACAGTGACCATCTTTTTGGGTGACGTTCGCATCAGTACCAATGTACCAGAAAAATTAGGGTCTCCTGAACAGCGAGCAATCGGTACCCGAGTTTCTAATGAAGTACGTGAGCAGGTCTTAACCTACGGTAAAAAATGGGTCGATCGTGCATTTGTGGTTAGTGATTGGTATATCTCTGCCTATGAACCCATTATCGATGTCTATGGCAATCGCATAGGCATGTTATACACCGGTTTTTTGGAAGCGCCATTTAGAGCTACATTCTTTACCGGATTAACGTTATTACTATTGATTTTCACCGTTGTAACGGTCATTGCTGTGTTACTCGCTGTTTTCGGTGCCAAATCGATTTATAAACCGATTGAAGCGATGGCAAAAGTCATTAAAACAATTGAGCACGGTGGGGAAGATCGTATTGGTCAGTTGGATTCTAACGATGAGTTAGCCGTATTTGCTCAGCAATTTAATGGCATGCTTGATACCTTGCAAGCACAACGATCTCAGATACAAGGTGCAGCAGATGACTTAGAGCTCAAGGTTGAAGATCGTACCAAGCAGTTAAAAAAACAAAAAATTGATTTGCAACAGAGCATACGGTTATTAAAACAAACCCGTGAGAAGTTGGTAGCTAATGAAAAACTGGCTGCTATCGGTGAGTTAACTGCTGGCATTGCTCATGAAATTAACAACCCAACGGCCGTAATATTAGGCAATATGGACTTGTTAGTTGATGAATTAGGTGAGCAAGCAAAACCCGTTGAACGGGAAACAGAATTGATTATTCAACAGGTGTTTCGTATTCGTTCAATCATTAACAATTTATTGCAATATTCACGGCCTGAGAGCTTTCAAGAAGCCTGGTCAGATGTTGATATCAACAACGTCGTTAACGATACGTTGGCTTTAGTTCAACATGATCTTAGCCGTAGAAAAATCAGACTGAACTTAGATTTACGATCTAAATTTATGGTCAAAGGTAATCATCAGCAATTCCAACAAGTGCTGATTAATCTACTCGTCAATGCAATGAATGCTCAAAAGAAAGAAGGCAAGATCACAATCCGTTCACGAAATTGGAAAGATCAGGGTGTGTTGATGGTAGTGAAGGACAGCGGTCGCGGCATAAAACAAGAAACCTTACCGCGCATCTTTGATCCATTCTTTAGCCAAACCTCGGGAGGCACGGGACTAGGATTATATGTCAGTAGTGGCATCTTGAATCGATTTGGCGCAGAAATTCTAGTCCGCTCACGAGTTGGAGTAGGTACGTGTTTTTATATCTGGTTTTATCGGGATGCTAGAAAATAAAACATCTCAGAAAAAAGTCTTTCAAACAATGGTTTGTTATCAGGTTCTCAGCTTAATATTAGTTTTATCTAGTCAAAAACATTGAAAAATACACCTCAATAACCTATGCTCAATTTAGACATTTCTCTCTAAAGAGGGGGAATGAAATTCTGTTTTCGCCTTTATAGACGTCATACTTTTTTGTTCCCCAACACAAACAAAACAATGTCCTAGACATTGTTTTGTTAATAAAAATAATAATAAAAGTGTTTGTTCTCGCAAGTCGTAGAACAATGAGGAGAACGTATGAAGATCGGAATACCGAAAGAAGTATTCGACGGCGAAAAACGTGTCGCCACCACACCTGATGAAGCTAAAAAGCTCATCGACCTAGGCTTTGATGTGTGTATCGAAACAGGGGCTGGAAGTCATGCTGATTTCACGGATGAAGCATATACCGCTGCTGGAGCTTCGATAATAGCGACAGCCAAGTCTTTGTGGTTTGAAGCTGACATCATCATGAAAGTCAGAGCACCGGCCGCGTATCCAGAACTTACTATTAACGAACTTGAGTTAATAAAACCTCAGCAAATTCTCATTTGTTATATTTGGCCCGCTCAGAATAAAGATTTGATGCAAACTTTGGCTGACAGACAAACCACTGTGTTGGCCATGGATAGCATTCCGCGGTTATCTCGCGCCCAGAAAATGGACGCCTTAAGCTCGATGGCTAATATTTCTGGTTATCGAGCAGTGATAGAAGCTGCGCAACATTTTGGCCGGTTTTTCACAGGCCAAATCACTGCCGCAGGTAAAGTGCCCCCAGCTAAGGTGCTCGTGATTGGAGCTGGTGTTGCAGGTTTAGCCGCTATTGGAACGGCTAAAAGTTTGGGTGCAATCGTGCGAGCTTTCGATACGCGGCCTGAAGTAAAAGAGCAAATCGAAAGTATGGATGCCGAATTTTTGATGTTGGACTTTGCAGAAGAGGGCAGTGGTACCGGCGGCTATGCTAAAACCATGTCCAAAGAGTTCATTGATGCTGAAATGGCCTTGTTTGCACGGCAGGCAATGGAAGTCGATATCATCATCACAACTGCATTAATTCCTGGTAAAGCAGCGCCAGAATTGATTACGGCTGGTATGGTTGAATCGATGAAACCGGGTAGTGTAATTGTTGACTTAGCAGCAGAACGTGGTGGTAACTGTGCGCTTACTCAAAAAGACACGGTTGTCACTAGCTCAGGTGTAACCATCATTGGATACACTAACTTACCGAGTCGTTTAGCCAATCAAGCGAGTCAACTCTATGCAACAAATTTACGTCATTTAGTGACTGAGCTGTGTCCCGAGAAGGACGGCAAACTCTTTGTAAATATGGATGATGAAGTTATTCGTGGGGCGACCGTTATTCAGGATGGAACGATTACTTGGCCACCACCAGCGCCTACCTTGTCTGTAAGTAAAGCGCCCCCTCAGACTGAGGCACCTTCGGTAAAAGTTGAAGCCGAAGCTCAAACACTGACATTTATTGCCAGATTTAAACAGTTTCTACCACTGATTATTGTTGCTTTAGTTTTATATGGTTTTGGCTTAGTTGCACCTGAATCTTTTATGTCACATTTCACCGTATTTGTTTTGGCTTGTTTTGTTGGTTATCAGGTGATTTGGAATGTTTCGGCTTCCTTACATACCCCGCTAATGAGTGTGACGAATGCGATCAGTGGCATTATTGTGATCGGCGCCTTGGTACAAATTTCATCATCTAACATCCTAATTACGGTGTTATCGACATTAGCTATTTTGATAGCAGCAATCAATATTGCCGGTGGCTTCTTAGTTACCCGTCGCATGCTTGAAATGTTCAGAAAATAATAAAAGAGAATTAGAAGATGTCACAAAGTTTAGTCACCATGTCGTACATTGCAGCTTCAAGCCTGTTTATTTTAAGTTTAAGTGGCCTTAGTCACCAGGAAACCGCTCGCCGTGGAAATTACTATGGCATGGCTGGTATGGCTTTAGCTATTTTTGCCACCGTGATGAGTGATGCCGTCACTACTTATTCAATTTTGATTGTGGCCTTATTGATCGGTGGGTTAATTGGAGCGCGCGCAGCATTAAAAGTTGAAATGACACAAATGCCAGAATTAGTGGCAATCATGCATAGTTTAGTAGGTATGGCAGCTGTGTTAGTTGGTTATGCCAATTTCTTTGACCACAGTTCAAGCTTAGTCGGCGTCGAAAAAACGATACATGAAATTGAGATCTACATTGGTATATTAATCGGTGCGATAACCTTTTCCGGTTCCGTCATCGCGTTTGGTAAATTATGTGGTCGTATCAGTGGCAAGCCCGTTTTGTTACCTGGACGCCATTGGTTCAATTTAAGCTTATTAGTCGCGGTGATATTTTTGGCTTATCTATTTATTACTGCTGCCGAATCAGGTGCTGGAGAATGGCCACTCGCCTTGATGACAGTCGTTGCTTTGATCTTTGGCATACATATGGTGATGGCAATCGGTGGGGCTGATATGCCTATCGTGGTCTCGATGTTAAACAGCTATTCTGGCTGGGCTGCGGCTGCGACTGGTTTTATGTTGAGTAATGATTTATTGATTGTCACAGGGGCTTTAGTAGGCAGTAGTGGCGCCATACTCAGCTACATCATGTGCCGAGCGATGAATCGTAATTTCATCAGTGTTATTTCTGGTGGCTTTGGCAGTGCAGGCGGTGGCAAGGCAGCTGAAGTAGAAGGAGATGTGAGCGAAATTCAAGTTAATGAGCTCGTGCCGATGTTACGTGATGCTAAAAATATTATGATAATTCCTGGCTATGGAATGGCTGTTGCTCAAGCCCAGCATGCAGTTTCAGATCTTTCGAAGCAACTGATAAAACAAAATAAGAATATTCGTTTTGCTATTCATCCTGTTGCAGGCCGAATGCCTGGCCACATGAATGTATTATTAGCTGAAGCAAAAGTGGCTTATGACATTGTCTATGAAATGGATGAAGTGAACGACGATTTTCCTAATATCGATGTCACCATTGTGATTGGTGCTAATGACATTGTTAATCCATCTGCCTTAGAAGACCCTAATAGCCCTATTGCCGGGATGCCGGTCTTACAATGTTGGCAGGGGCATAATACGGTTGTACTTAAACGTAGTATGGCTACGGGCTATGCCGGTGTCAGTAATCCACTATTTGTGCATGAACATACGCGCATGTTGTTTGGCGATGCCAATGACAGCTTGCAGTCAGTATTAAAAGCCTTGCAAACACAGTAAGTTCATTTTCACTCAGGCCTTTCCGCGCTTGAGCCATAAACAAAAAGCCGTAATTGTTGAGGATGACAATTACGGCTTTTTTTATTTCGAAGGTCTCAATGTATAAAACCGTCTCAACGTTAAGGCAGAGTTTTATCACTGCATATTGCGGTGTTGTCACCTGAGACAAATTGTCCGGATGGTAATTTTTATCGGGACATTTTTCCCGATTCAGCGCTCACTATTATTAACCTGAAACCAGAAAGTCATTGATAACTAATGGTTTTTGTTGTTGGTACAGCCATTGCTATTACAAGAGTTAGTCTGATATTTAATTGCAGACTTAAACACGAAATCCAGGGCACTTTCTTATGTAAGTGAAGGAACGTGAATTTTAGAAAGAATTTTGAGGAAAAAAGTTTAATGTCATTATTTTCAGGCCTAATGGCCAAGTTAACGAAAGATCAAATTGTAGCCAAAGAAGGCTTTAATCGTTGGTTGATTGCTCCGGCATCGGTAGCGATCCATCTTTGCATAGGATCTGTTTACGCGTGGAGTATTTTTAACCCACCGTTGATGAAGCAGTTTGGTGTTGTGGCGAGCGCAGCTGATGATTGGACATTTTCTTCCGTGGTATGGATTTTCTCTACTGCGATTGTATTTCTTGGTTTAGCTGCTGCGTTAGGTGGCAAATGGTTAGAAGACGTAGGTCCAAGAGCAACAGGTTTTTTAGCTGCCTGTTTATGGGGCGGTGGTTTTCTTGTTGGTAGCATAGGGATTAACACCCATGAACTGTGGTTAGTCTATCTAGGTTATGGCGCGATAGGCGGCTGCGGTCTAGGTTTAGCTTATGTGACACCGGTAAGTACGTTGATTCGTTGGTTCCCTGATAGACGAGGTATGGCTACAGGTATTGCCATTATGGGCTTTGGTGGCGGTGCCATGATTGGCGCACCATTGATTACCTATCTACTTAGTATTTTTTATAAAGCACCTGAATATTTAGGAAAAGTAGCAGATGTTAATTTAATTACGGAAGGTGGACGTCGTTTTGCTGAAGTTGCAGGCGCAAAAACAGAAGTTGTTATTGCATCAATATCAGATATGGCTAAAGCATCGGTTTCAGGACCTGAAGGTGTTTATATTGTTGGTACTGGTGATACTGGTGCGGCCAATGTATTTATTACCTTAGGCATTGTTTATTTCATTGTGATGACGATTGCGGCTTTTGCATTTCGGGTTCCTGCGAAAGATTGGAAGCCTGAAGGTTGGGAAGCGCCAAAAGCAGATGAGAGTAAACAACGTTTAATTACTGATGATCATGTGCACATTGATCAAGCTATAAAAACACCTCAGTTTTATCATTTATGGATAGTACTGTGTTTTAACGTTACAGCAGGGATTGCGGTAATCGGTGTTGCCAAAACAATGATTACCGATATTTTTGGGCCAGCATTACCTCATATTGTCGATGCCAGTTTTGCTGCAACTTATGTATTAATGATTAGCGTATTTAATATGTGTGGCCGCTTTATCTGGTCTTCACTATCTGACTATATCGGTCGTAAGAATACCTACCACGTCTTTTTTGTTATTGGCATGTTGCTTTATGTGTCTATACCGTTTATTGCCACTCAGGCGAGTGTTAACCCAGCCGTCACTTGGTTAGTGATGTTCTATGGTGTGACCATGCTGATTTTTACTATGTATGGCGGTGGTTTTGCCACTATTCCAGCTTATTTGGCTGATATCTTCGGCACAATGCACGTCGGTGGTATTCATGGTCGTCTACTGACAGCGTGGAGTACAGCCGGTATTTTGGGACCGTTTGTCATTACTCACTTAAGACAAGGTTCAGTAGAAAACGCAATTAATTCGCTGGCTCAAAAGGTCGATCCAGCAGCATTCCAAGCAAAATTCGGGGCAGGCCTAAATCAATTACAAGAGCTCGTTGCGGCTAAGACAGTATCTATTTCCCAATTAATGGAAATAGCTCCAGTTGGAACCATCGACCCGACGCCGACGCTATATAACACCACAATGTATGCCATGGCTGGACTATTATTTATTGCCTTTTTAGCCAATCTGACGATACGAAAAGTCGATAGCAAACATCATGTACATAATTCTCACCCAGAACTAGCTCTGGACAACGCTAGCTAATTATAAAGTTCTTCTTGTAAGCAGCTACAAGAGGTTGTTCGAAATAAAGCTGCATTTAAACTTCTAATAGGAGAAGAGAGAGAATGTTAAAACAAAAAGAAAGTGGCAGCGCCTCTTTCATCAAGGTGGGCTTAGTCTCACTGATGATGACTGTAGGCGTGAGCGCTCATGCTGATGAAGAAATAGAGAGGGGTACGCTGTTTGGTGACATGCAAACAGTTACTCAGGACATGCTTGATAAAGCAGATGGCGATTCTAATAACTTCTTGCATACTAACGGTAACTACAAGCAAACGCGTTTTTATCCGGCAGAGCAAATTAATACAGATAACGTCCATAATTTAGAAAAAGCGTGGACATTTAAAATGGATGTTGTTGATTCATTAGAAACAACACCTATTATTGTTAACGGCACGATGTATGTCACATCTTCGTTTAACCATGTTTATGCACTAGATGCACAAACGGGTAAGAAAAAGTGGCACTACAAACACGAAATGGGTCCAATAACAACGTACTGTTGTGGTCCTAACAACCGTGGTGTTGCAGCGTTTGAAGACATGGTTTACATGGGTACATTAGACGCTAAACTTGTTGCTTTAGATGCCAAAACAGGTAAAAAAGTTTGGGAAGCTGAAATTGCTGATCCTGAACTTGGTTACAGTGAAACGATGGCACCAACCATTGCTAACGGCAAAGTATTAATTGGTACGAATGGTGGTGAGTACGGTATCCGTGGTTTTGTTAAAGCCTTTGATGCTAAAACAGGAAAATTAGTATGGACATTCAATAGTATTCCTGAAAACTCGGTAGGTGTTTGGGCTGAAAATGATGCAACTGGCCTGTATATGCATCGTGATATCAAAGCAGAAAAAGCGGCTTTGAAAAAACTAGGCGACCCGTATAAAACATTGGGTGGTGGTGTATGGCAGAACATGGCGATAGACCGTGATAACAACCGTGCATATTTCGTAGTAGGTAATCCATCACCAGATTTATATGGTGCGATCCGTCCAGGTGACAACTTATATACCAACTCATTAGTTTCAGTTGATTTAGAAACAGGTGAGAAGATTTGTCACTTCCAATACATCGCTCATGATGTATGGGATCTTGATGCGGTAAGTCCTCCAGTGCTTGTTCCTGTAACGAATGAAGATGGCCAAACAGTTAACGGCGTATTACACGGTGGTAAAACGGGTTATGTCTACGTTCATGATGCAGGTGACTGTAGCTTAATTCGTCATTCAGAGCCTATGGTTATGCAACGTGATCGTTGGGTATTACCAACTAAAGAAGGTGCAAGCATGTTACCTGGTGCTAACGGTGGTGTTGAATGGTCACCAATGGCGACAGATCCTAGCCAAGGCTTAGCATTTGCAATTAACTTGCATCAACCAATGACTTACCACGTGGAAGAAACACCATATCCAGAAGGTAAATTATGGTTAGGTGGTGCATTTAAAGTCATTCCTACGGAAGAACAGTGGGGTAACGTAACAGCTGTTGACTACAACACCGGTAAGATCAAGTGGAAAGTGAAAACGCAACAACCCATGATCGGCGGTATTTTGGCAACAGGTGGTGGACTTGTGTTCACTGGTGAGGGCAACGGTTTGTTCAAGGCATACAATTCATCTACTGGCGAATTGATGTGGCAAGATCAAACTAGCGCGGGTGTTAATGCACCTCCTGCTTCATATAACGTTGAAGGAAATCAATTCATCGTTGTAGGTTCAGGTGGTAATGCGCAGCTTAATTATAAACGTGGTAATGAAATTATTGCCTATAAACTAGCTAAGTAACATCCCTATTTATCTAATCTTGATACCCAGGTTTAGATAGGTGTTTGGCCGCCCTGTTTTC